>Ga0310690_10003550_pt1 | contig 23160 bp, 19 predicted proteins | sample AusTroGonzalo_MG_2_FD_207661 | JGI IMG/M metagenome (GOLD analysis project Ga0310690, IMG submission 207661) | Bovine rumen microbial communities from tropical cattle in Woodstock, Queensland, Australia - Gonzalo_04 (v2) (version 2) | ecosystem: Host-associated > Mammals > Digestive system >... | reverse complement strand
AAACGGAGAAATCCAAATTTTGGTCTCCGTTTTCCTGACAGATGTCAGCAAATACGCCATCCGGTGATGCAGTAGTCGGTAAACAGGTTCGCCATGGCGTAGGACATATATCCGCGGTGTTTTGCCTGCCACACTGCGTCAACCGTGCCGAGGCGGTGGCGGCAGATGTATCTGCTGAATCCGAAGAGCAGGTTGTCGAACGCTCTGTCGGGGTCGGTGTAGTTCATCCGCGCTTGCAGTTCGTTGCGGATGAGGATGAGAGAGACGCTGTTCATGGGCGGGAGAATTGTGCATCATACTCCGCGGTGATCTCCTGCCAGAGGATGTGTTTCGGTCGCAGGTCGCCGTTCCTGCGCCGTGCGGCGATTGCTCTGGCGACGGCAGCGAAGCGCATGCGTTGTGCTTTCTCGGCATCGGAAACAGGCGTGCTGCGCTGTGAGGGCTGCATGAGATGCATAGTCATCTTGCCGGTGGTTCGACTGGTGCGGACGACGACTTTGGAACCATCGCGGTTGCGCTGCAATGTTCCAGAGATGGAACGGATGTTGAGGGCTTTGTCAAATTCGAATCTTGCCATAATTAAAACGATTTAGAAGTTAAACAATTACTTGATATAGCACACCTTACCTTCTGGGTTTTTGATCATCCTCCAGCCATCCTTGGGTTCGGTGGTGCGGTAGCGGGAGTAGTACTCGCCATAGGATAGTTGCCGAGGTTGGGGTGTGCGTGTGTTCTCGATGATAGCGCGGACAGGGTCGTAGTGTACGAAGCGGTTCGTGCGGAGTTTGTCAGCAATGGTGTCGCAGAGCTGCCGGCGCTGATCGGGGGTGAGTTTGCTCCAGAGATGGAACGCATCGTGACGGCGGCGGTCGCTGCTGCCGTGGTCGGCGAAGAGTTGCCATAGGGTGTCGAAAGTGGGTGTCATGGAGGTGATTAAAATTTAAAATTAAAAATGCAAAATTATATGGTGGTGTAACGGCAGACGGTGAAGGGACTATAGGGATGCCATTACACCACCAAGGGTATTTATTTTTCTTTTTTGGTTCTTTTTTCTTTTCTCGCTCTGCTCGAACGATCTGCAGGTCGATTCCTTATGGGCGAAACAGAAATCGAGTACAAAGGTACGACATTCTTGGAGGGCGCGTTCAGGTATTTTCAGCCTTTTGCGAGAAGTTCAGTTTATTTCCGTTTTCCTGCTTCATCGTTTTCGTTGATTGTAATGTGGAGTTGCGAACTGATGAAGTGAACGGCATCGGAGGGCAGCACTTTGGCTTGGTCTGGCACACCCATGTCGCGCAGTTGCGGGCGGAGCGGTTTGAGCCACTTCGCCAGTGTACGTGTGGTGACATGCGCCAGACTTGCCAGTTCGGACTTGGTCATCGGGCGTGAGGGATAGCGATCCTCGTCAAAATGGAGATTGGAAGATTGCTGCAAAGCAGCGGAGAAGAAGGTTTGGAATGAAGCAATTTGCGATTGCAACTGATCAAGGCGGAATAAGACGTCCTTGACTTGATGGTTAGAAAAACTTACCATAGTAAAAATATTATTGATTAAAGCGGCGGATTCGATCCGCCTGCAATAAAAGAAAATAAGATGATTATCCCGCATGTGATGCGGGGTTAACAGACGAAGCGGCGGCGAGAACGCCACCGAAGTACGATACAAACAAAGGTGGGGGACGGGGTTTAGGAGAGTGGATGAGGGGAATGAATGCCCCGAAGAATAAAGAGGAAGCGGCTGCACAGGGAAGTGCAGCCGCCGAGATGGGGAACAATAGCGCGAAAGGGAAGACTATGTGGAATACATTATAACTGTTCTCGAAAACAGAAGCGATTAGGTTCGTCTATGCGATTAGGAACTATTGTCCTGAACTGAAGTTTATGCTCCGGATATTGGATTGGTTATCAAAGCGGACGGTCAGGATCTGTTGCGCAGGTTCAGAATGGTCACGATAGAGGCTCCACTCATGTCCGTCCGAAGTATGTTCGCATTTCCATTTTTCATGGGCAAGCGTGTCACACTCCATTTGGATGTGTTTGGACGGAGACTGTGTCTTACCGTATAACGGCTCTATGAACATTCCTAACAGAAATGCGCCGGATACAGCAAAGCAAGCCACGACTTTCGATATAAAAAATACAAAACTGCGTTGGGTAATTTTCACATCCGCCGGTTTATACACATTTTCGAAGTAGTCACTTGAAGTGCATTGCACCATATTCTGCGCATGGGCATGGTACGAACATGTATCCCATAAGTAATGTGTAACATCCAGTAACAAGTATATGAAACTGCATGCTATTGTCACTTTCAGAAAGACATTCGTATCTTGATATTTCCCGTTGGCAAACATTAGAATCCAACATGACCCGATGATGGCAAATACAATCTTGCGAATCAGTTCAGACCCCTTGCTGGATTGGTCATATTTGTATTTTTCCGCCTGCTTTATCTCATTCTGCAGGTCAATCTTATTTTCTACCTTTTGGTCCATTTGCTTTAATCATTTTAGCGATGTTACCTATCTTTCCACACGGTCCTTTAGCAACTCCCTTCCGGGCGAGACCACAAGGTCCCTCAACAATTTCTTTTAAGGACTTCACTTCTAATGCCGAACGAAGCACTTCCCCGGTTGGAGGTGATTGTTCCGGGTGCCCCTTCAGGGGATGTTCTACTCGTTCGCCTGCAAGATTCTCTTTTGTAATCTTGACAATAATACGATTTTTAGGCATATTTTTAGTGATTAATAATTGGTTACTATTCAATCTTTACTCCTTGCACAGTATAAACCTTTTCATGGCTGCGAATCTCAATCCGACCGTCATTCATGACTTTTGTGCTACCGACAGAAGTTTCCGATGTAGAATACTGTTCATAGTCTGTTGCAGTATCATTCAGCGTGGTGAACAAGCCCTGCTCCTCGTCAATAACCTCCTCGCCGGCAAGCGCTTGACGGGTATAGTAATATGTGGTGTTCGGAGTAAGACTGCGGATGGTGAACGAGTAGTATTCCGCAAAACGGCGTTCATCATCATTGTCTGCGGCAGATATACGCATCATGGGTGCGTTCGCTTCAAAGGTACGATTCGGGGCAAGACTCCCGAGAACGATGTCGGTGAGGTAGCCTTTCTCGTTGAACGTGAGCGACATGACCATGTCGGTGTTTGATTCGTCGCTGTAAAGCGTCCACACATATCCCGTGGCGGAGAAGTTCTGCACCCAACTGACGGTCATCTCATCCACTCCTGCCACTATCGGCGGCTCGATGGGGAGAATGGTAAATTTATTCCAACCCTCCGTTTGCCGATAGAGAGCGATACTCTTCCTTGGAACATACAGCAAACTGTTAGCATCAACCTCTTGAAGAAAGAGATGAGGGTTTCTTATAGTTGGTGGTACTGTAGCCCGACAATACATTTGCATAACAGAATCAGATGACACAAAGTTTTGGTCAACATATTTCACACCGTTTCCTAAAGTTAAATGAGTAAGAGACGGAGATGAAAACGCATACTTCATAAGTGAATCAACGTTATCTTTAAGAATGATGTGAGCTAACTTTTCAGTATCGCAAAATGCAGATGCACCTATCTTTCGGAGGCTCAAGGGCAAATCAATAAAGGTGATATTAGCTGCATATAAAAATGCAGAAGGCGCAATATAGGATATACCTTCATCTAGAAAAACCGAGTCCTTCGGATTTAGAGTAGGATACGCAATAAGCGTTTTCATATCATGAGTATATAGAATACCTTGTTTGCTCATGAAATGCGTATTGGAAGCATCTACCGATATTTCTTCAAGCCGGTTTTCCGCAAAAGAGCAAGTCGCCGCACGCTGTGATACTCCGGTTCCCTCATAGAATATATCCTGTATGGTATTGGGTAGGACTACCACTTTTACGCGAGATGTCATATTTGTAAAAGCATTTTGAGACGTAGCAGTCACAAAATATTCTTTGCCATCATATACAACCTTATCTGGAATATATAATGTGTCAGCAAGAATATATTTGTATGTTGAATCTGAGAAGCTTGCAATTACATCGCGCGTAAATGCCACGGATTTGTCATCATCAAGAATATTATAACACAATTCCCAGCCCTCTTTGTTGGCAACTCTTATGTCATAAGCATAAGCGTAGAAACCATGTAATAATATTCCTGACAAAAGAGTATATATAATATATCGTTTCATGATGACTAATGCTTAACTGTAAATTTACCGGAACTTAAAACACCATCTTGATTGGCAACAAGTACGTATGTGCCGTCTGATAAATTTGAGACATCAATACTATTTGTAACATTGTCATCGGCAACTGCTCGCAACAGCATCTTTCCGGCCATGTCGTAGATACGGAAAACTGTTTTATATGCATCATTTTGTGGCAAATAAATCTTTAATATATCACTTACAGGGTTAGGCGATAGTTTTAAAGTAGATTTATTTTCTGCAATAATGCTTTCGTCAGTACTCTGTCGATTACGTACCATATATGGATTTATGCTATTTGCCTGTGCCTCACCGAAAGAAAGATGTGCAGCAAATTTACAATTGTTATTTGCTGTAACAATTAATTCAACTACTGACGATGACGTTACCAATGATTTCCTTACTGAAATATCATAAACATCTTCTCCTTCATCTTCTATTTCACCATCTACTTTCCATACGTAATAAGTTACACTATCGAATATAGTTGTTAAATCTTCCGGATCAGTATATATATCGTATCGAGTTCTTCCTGTTTCGATAAATAAACTGAATGGAACAGTTCCTGTTGTCAGGATAAGTGTGTCTGGTTCTGTATCATTACAACTTGCACCGCCTGTAGCGTATCCTAAAATGGTATCATTACCGGCATAACCGGTCGTTATTACTTTTATCCGAGATAGATTGCCATTGGGGTTGTATGATGCCAATCTTGTATATCCGCTAGTATGAGTGAAATCCCATGCGTATGTCTGTTCGGCAGATGCGTTTTCCAATTGAATTTCAATGATGCCTTCAGCTCCACTTGTGATGCAGGTCGTATCCAAACGAGTAATACCTTGAGTACGTTGGGGGCGTACGGTTGCCGAGAATGTAGCATATTGAGAGATATTGCAATTGTTTAATCCTAACGGACGCATCTTGATAACAATGGTCGAGACTCCTGTTGGGATAGTCTTGTCAATGTATGGGACACTAGTTCTTGTAGTGTCACCATTTATAATCCAGTCATATTGATATGCATCGGGACCAATAGCATCGTTGTTACGTACTGCATAGAATCTTTCTGTGTTGTTAGTTTCAACACATGTTTCGCCTTCAATATGAACTGCTGCGGGATTAAAATAAACAATGATGCTGTCATGCTTTAATTGATAATTTGGATCTTGGCATTGTTCAACCTCGTACACATATATAGTGTCAGAAAGTGGTGCATTACTCAATGGGCGTGCAAGCACTCGCGTGTTGGAGGTGTCATTTTTTTGAATGTACCAACGGTTCGTATTAAACACCCAATGAACAGGTGTTCCCGAAGGCACTTCACCTTGAATACTAAACTCTGTGTAATTATTGCTTCCTGCATTCAGACATCCGACACTTGGTACATTCGTTTGATTCCCCCATCGTCTGTTTATCGTCAATTTGGTTTGAGTTATGGCACATTCAACCTGATCATTGTTTTTGTATGCAGCAGATACTGTGATTTCTCCGATGGAGCTTACATTCGATTTGATGTTTACTATAGTGCTGTCTGAATTGGAAGACACGATAGACCAACCGATAGGCAGTTCCCATGAATATTGAACAGAACTTAGCGCGTTCTGTATCTCTAATTCAAGTTCTTGCTCCCCATAAGGCAAGCAATACTCATACTGTTCAAACTCGGGTTTGGGAGCTTGCTTGACAAGCGTGAGAGAAATCTTCTTGTTCGGATTATCCAAATTACATCTTCCCAAATACAATTCTACTTCTGGAGTTGTATTACCCCATTCTTTTACACTGAAAGTCACAGAACTTCCGTCACCTGCTTTGTAATAAAGTGAATCTACAAACGGAAGTTTGTTCCCGTTTGCAGTATCTGTAACATTCCAATAATAGTTGTCCATGCCTATCTGATCATTAAGATTGACAGTGAGAATCGGATCAACTGAAAACACCACAATATCACCAGCTGCGACGCAAGCAGGCCCTTCTATAGTTAAATCGGAAGGAGGCGTGAACGATTTGTATATATCAATATCTTCTGTCTGCGTACACTCGCCTGTGTTGTATCGGTAGCATATACGCCCTTTGCCATATCCGCCGATAGGCGTAACTATTTTACACGGATTACTATATTTGTCGTAGTTTTCTGCATATTCCAAATCTCCTTTAAGAACCCAATAATGGTTGCTAAGATGACTTTCCCATTCGGTATCAACAGAAACTATCAAGGTGTCGGTCATACCCGCACAATATTCTTCCGGATCGCCATCAACAACTAATGATATGTTGATGTTATTGGCATTAATTGTTGAAAATAGTCCCAAGAAAAATGGGAGAACTAAAAGATAAAACTTTTTCATAATAGCTTGTTTTTTAATTATTGTACAACAAATTGTCCGACAAGTGCACCACCATCAGTTTGGATGTGGAGTACATGCATACCGTATGTGCCAATCTGCTCGGACATGGAAGAAGTAAGTTGACGGCTAAGGACAACGTTGCCCGTTGCGGCATTAACGACCGTAACATGTGCAGACGGAATAGATGTTTGCAACTTAGTAACGGATAATGTGCTCCCGTTGATTGAGGCGTGGAATCCATTGGGTTGAATCGGAGTAGGAGGAAATTGCTCCGGATCATCCAATGGATTGTCGCCAGGAATAACCATCATACCGATGACCTCCACCAGTTGGATTTCCACTTCTTCGGCATGCAATACGCAGGGTAAGGCGAGGAATAGCCCCAATGCTAATGCAAATAAAAGGCGGACCTTTTGAGTGCTAAAAATGCTGTTCATAATACAAAAAAATTTAGAGTTTGACTATACAAAATCACCGTCACGCGTATGAACGAATGACGATGCAAAGGTACAGCTTTTTTTTCAAAAAAGCAAGAAAAAGCAGTCTACATTTGCATATCGCAAACGACTGACTATCAACAAAAAGAAATGATTAATGGTCTACATTTTTCTTCACAGAGAATAAGAATCAGGCTTCGGGGAGTAAATGTAGCAGATATTCCTTCAATTCAGGTGCAGAAGTGCCTAATTTATCAGCGGTCCGTTTCTTTAATGTCTTTATACCGGACGGATATGCATAATGGATAATTTTCGCTATTTGATTGAGCCGAAGATCTAACAATATAAGTATGCAAAAACGAATCTCTGTTTCATTTAGATGCCGGGCTTCCAGTTTGCTGACAATGCCTCCCATAAAAAGGTCGGCACTCACTTTCATGGATGCATAATCTTTCCAGTGAAGAGTTGTGTTAATATCTGTTGTGTCAATATGCAGTTTGACAGACTCAATGATACTATTTGCCTGTGTGGCGGCAAGTGTGGAGACACGTTCTTGCATTTGCAACTTTCGCTTTTTGCCAACCTGCACCACTGCTATGGCGATTATGATGCAAGTTACAATCAAGAATAATGCAATATACCATCGCCAATCAGGCAGGCGATGAAGGTCTTGTTCAAGTAGTTGCATTGCTTGCGATAGTTTGCCTTGACGTATTACTATGAGTTTCTGTACATCTGACCTGTCAGCAGATGTCTCAAGTGCAGCCTTCTTATCCTTAGCCTCATCGTCATTGGCAAGGATATACAAGGCATTGTTCCGATTGAACAAGTCGTCTGAGCATACTAATACCCGTTGAGCATATAGCACAGCCGAATCCTTGAGTGATAGATATGAATATGCTTGTGCCTTTATCAGTAAGCCTGTTGCTTCATGGTTACCGTTCGCATACAAGCAATCTGCATAATAAATAGCGGAATCGTATTGTTGCATGCAAAGGTATAATTCAGCTTTTGTCTCCAAAGTCTTAGTTCTAACTTCATAATCAGCGCAGTTATTTTCAATTGTACCAAGTAGCGCAAGAGTTTTATCCTTATCTTTTAACATCGCCTGTTCAAATGCCATCGCGTTAATTGCATAGAAATAGGCTATGGTATCATGTACGCATAGGAACTTTTCTGCCGATATCTTATACATATCATATGAATGAGCAAAGTCTATTGATGCATGCGCAATCATTCCCATATTGGTGTATATCCGTCCGAGAATATGGTAGTCGGTGAACCACGGAACAGGAACGACACGTTGTATGTACGGGGCATGTGTGCCGCTGATGAACGCACGCATGGCGGATACCTGGTCGTTGCGGTCTCGGAGCATTCTACCATAATAATAACACGCGCGTGCGTAGTCATTGGGATAGATCAACCGCCAATGTCCGAGTGTGGAATAAGCTTCTGCCAGTGCGAGGCTGTCGTCACAGGTTGCTCCTTCGTTCACACGCAGGCTGTCTGCTATGGCAATGACCTGGTGGGCGTCGCGAACAGGCATGCTTGAGCAGCACGGCAAACCAAGCTGCATCACTGCGCATAATAGAACAATTACTATGAACTTACAATTATGCATGTCGAAAAATCACTGCCCTTTTGAACAATGTTCATTTCTTATAGACATCCCAATATCCGTTCTTGTTTGCGCCGATGCGCTTTATAATGCCATTATTACGTAGAGAAGCCAATATCTTGTTTACACCGGCAGCCGACAGTTTTGTTTTCTTGCAGATTTCCGCAATGGTTATATGTGCATCCTCTGTCATCAATTTAACAATCCTTTGCTCGGAATTCGTCAATAATTTATCCTCTACTTTATTATCTACTTTATTCTCTACTTCGTGTTTAATTGTGGCTTGCAAACATTTCAACATAAAAAGAATGAAGACAGTGCTATCTCCCGCAGAATCGGAGCGTGCGATTGCATTATAGTATTCCTGTTGGTTCTGTTTAACAATCGTTTCGACAGGCAACCACGCAAAGATGCTTTTCCATCGGGCGAGAATCATTGTCTGCCAATATCGTCCCATTCGTCCATTGCCGTCAATGAACGGATGAATAAACTCAAATTCGTAATGGAACACACAACTAGTGATGAGCGGATGCGTGTCGGTTGTGCGTAACCATGCAAACAAATCTCTCATCAGCTCCGGCACGCGTTGTGGAGGCGGTGCCATGTGCAAACATCTGTCTCCGTCAAACACGCCCACGCCTTCAGTACGGTATTGTCCGGATTTGGCAACGAGATCCTGCATCATCAGTCGATGTGCTTTGAGCAAGTCCTTTTCTTTAAAGGCATCCAACTGCTGCATGAGTTGGTAAGCTTGCACCGCGTTTTTTACCTCTTGTATTTCATTAGGGGCACCAAGCACATGTTTGCCCTCAATGATATCTGTCACTTGTTGCAAGGATAGACTATTATGCTCAATCGCCAGCGAGGAGTGAATGGTCTTGATCTGATTTTCTTTGCGCAACATCGGAGAAGGCATGCTATTGCCCAACAAGGCATTCAAAGCACCAATCTGTTCGGAAATCTCAGATACCAGACTTAATATCTCATCATTTATGGTAAACGGGGGTGAGTACATATGGGGTGTTTTATACTAATTATTTTCAGACATAGACAAATCTACAGATTCAATTTATTTGCAAAGATACAACTTTTTTCTGAAAAAAGCAAGAGGGAGATGAATATTTATGCAAAAAAAGGAAGAGAAAAGTAGAAAATTTAACGCAAAGGGCAATTAACGGTCACAAAAATGTGAGCGGAACAATCGTTTGAGCGGAGCGAAATAAGAGATGCAAAATATTACTCGGAGGAAAGTATGCTCGTGACAAAAGACGCAAGCAGGAGGCGTATAAGGGTATAGCAAGGGTATAGCAACGTAATACGATTAGAGCGAGAAATCGACGAAATAAAATTGAGACAACCGGTTAGAACTGGAAGTAGATGAACGGCTGCATGTCGGCAGTGGTGAACTGGTAGGCGAGGAGCACGGCTGCGGCGGCGGCGAGGATGATCAAGGGCAGCGGCAGGGCGGCGAACGCGAGGCGGTAACGGCGCTTGAAGCGGTCGGGCAGCCAGTGGATGATCATGCCGGCGACGAAGAGGAGTACGACGTACCTGTACTCCTGGATGAACGGCAGGATGATTGAATTATCCCACGCACAACCGATCTGGTGCACCATCTGCTTGGCGGTGAGCCAGGCTTCGCGGTTGGCGGTAGCAGGGTCGAGGTTACTTGCCGAGCGGAAGAACAGGCGGGTGAAGGAGATGAACACGAAGGTCTGCAGTATCGCCCAAGCATTGTCGATCCAACGGACGAAGCGGTTGGTATCCGTACGGAAGCCCCACAGCCAGCCGACGTACCAGATAGACGTACCGACCCAGAGGATGAGAACCCACACCTCTACCATATTTATGAGCGCGTACGCGCCATGCGTGAGTTGACGCGCGGCAACCAAGCCGACTGCCAGAAGGAGCATGAGCAGATAACGGATATGTTCGTTCAAGGCACGCCAACACTTGTTGACAATCATTCCCACCCCATTGAGTGCACCCCAGATGACGAAGTTCCAGCTTGCTCCGTGCCACAGACCGCCGATGAGCATGGTGAGGAAGGAGTTGCAGTTCGAAGCAAGAAGTTTGCTTGCGGGACGCCCAAGCAGCGTGCGGTTGCCGCCAAGAGGGATATAGACGTAGCCCTTCAGCCAGCGCGAGAGCGACTGATGCCAGCGGCGCCAGAACTCCTGCGGATTGCGGGACTTATACGGCGAGTCGAAGTTCTGCGGCAGGTAGAAGCCCATGAGCAGCGCCACGCCGATAGCGATATCCGTGTAGCCGGAGAAGTCGGCATAGACCTGCATCGAATAGGTGAGCAGGGCGAAGAAGTTCTCGAAGCCGGAGAAGAGCATCGGGCTCTGGAACACGCGGTCGATGAAGTTGACGGCGAGGTAGTCGGAGAGGATGATCTTCTTAAGTAAGCCGTTGAGGATCCAGAACACCGCTATGCCGAACTGGCGGCGGGTGAGGAAGAACGGACGGTAGAGCTGCGGCACGAACTCCGAGGCGCGGACGATAGGACCGGCTACGAGCTGTGGGAAGAACGAGACGTAGAAACCGAAGTCGAGGATGTTCTTCACCGGCTCAATCTTCCCGCGGTAGATATCCACCGCGTAGGAGATGACCTGGAAGATATAGAACGATATACCCACCGGCAGGATGATCCGATCGACGAGGAATCGCCCATCGTGACTGAAACCGTTGCCGATATAGGCGAAGATGTCGAAGACCTGCACACTGGTGCCAAACAGGTCGTTGAAGATGTTCGTGAAGAAGTACGCGTACTTGAAGTAGAACAGCAGCGAGAGGTCGATGCAGACACTGAGAATCAGCCAAAGCTTGCTGATCGCTGATTGCTGACTGCTGATTGCTTTATAGATCCGCTTGCCGATGAGCCAGTCGCTTAGCGTGATGAAGGCGAGGATGAGCAGGAAGATACCAGAGGTCTTGTAATAGAAGAACCACGACGCAGCCATGAGGTAGATGTTACGGGCATGCAATCTGGACCGCTTCGCTGTGGGATGTGTGACCGCTTCGCTGTGAGAAGTGAGACTCGGCCATTGGGTGATGAGGGTGAAGCCGGCATAGACGATAGCGAAGAACGCCCAGAAGTAGAACTGGGTGAACAGCAGCGGGTGCGCGGGATCATATGTCAGCCACTCTAACATTTACGATTTATTCATTTACCATTTATTCATTTATTGAGTCATTTGGTGATTGGACTATTGTATCAGCAAGGGCTTCGGTGAAGAAGTCGTAATCTTCGAGCAGTTGCGCGGCGAGCATCTCGCCGACTTTCTTGGCTCCGGCACGGGTGAAGTGAATCATATCATCCCCGGCGAGCCCCATATCTCGCCAACTGATCATGCTCCCTGCGCCGCCCATGAGGCGGAAGAGCGAGTAGTACGCTCCACCCTCTTCGGCTACCATCGTTGTCAACGCACTGTCCAACTGCGGCAGCAAGGGATACGTCTGCTGTTCGCCATCAACGGTAGTGATCATATCTGACGGTCCGATGAACAGCAACGAAGCGTTCGGGGCTGCAGACATCAGGAAGTGAATCTGTTGGCGCATAGCCAGCACGTACTTATCCAAGCCTGCCTTCGTGCGGATAGACGGCATCGCATTGCCGCCGAACTGCATGATAATCAGGGCAGTGTTCGTCTCGCGGAAGTAGTCAGCGAACATCTGTTTGTTCATCGTGGTGAAGTTCGTTCCCGCCGCACCGCGCATGGGGATATTATCGACCTGTACGCCTGTGGTGGTCTCCAGCGAGATACCGTAGACGTAGCCTTCGCCTTCGAAGTGGATGATTGCGCTGCGATGCGTTGCACTGTCAGTAACGAAAGTGAATCGGACGCTATCCGTGCAGAGGACGCGGATGCGGTCGTAGTCGTAGGTAGGTACGCGGTCGCGGAGCAGCTCGATGTTGACATCAACAGGCTCGGAGATATAGGCGACCTGCGCCATCGGTCCGTAGCGGTTATCGTCCTTCAGACGCATGGACGACGGTCCGTACGCCACGTAACGCTTGACGACAGAGTTAGGCACCTCGTGGCCGTTCTGCTCCAGGGTCTGTTTGGCAGTATAGGTGGGGATCGTCTGCACCATCGGAACGAGACCTATACCTCCGCCGGCAAAGCGGTCTTGCAGACGGCGGCGGATGATCATCGATATGCGGTCTTCCTCAATCTGCGAGTCGCCGTAATGCACGATGCGGACGGACTGCTCGTCTGCCTTGCCAAGTGCCGCGTAGAACTGCGGGAGGAACAAAGTCGTCTGCGGCAATGTTTCCGGCAGCTTAACGACCTTCGGTTGGTCAGGAGTGCTATCCATGGCAGGCTGCCCGACAGGTTCAGCCGACAGGGTGTCGGCAACCGCAAGGACGGTGTCAACCAACGGCTCATCGTCAGCCAACAAACTATCCGGAGTTGTGCGGGCGGGGAGATCAGGTAAGAACGATTCGATAGAAGGAACACGCACCAGTTCGCTTCTGCCTGCGCCGACAACACATACCGCCGCAAGAACGGCAAAGGTGGAGAGGATGCAGAGAAGGATCTGGTGGGGTTTCATATTATTTGCGCCACAGGGCAGGTGAGAAGAGCAGTATAACGGTGAAGATCTCCAGACGGCCAATGAGCATCACGAGGGTCATCACCCACTTGGCAACAACGGGGAAGTTCGCGTAGTTACCTGCGGGACCGTATTGTCCGAGGCTCTCGCCTACATTACCCATTCCGCTGACAGCCGTTGCAAACGCCTCGCTGGGCGATATGCCGCAGGCGATGAACACGAACGTAGCGAGGATGATGATCACGACATAGAAGAACAGGAACGCCATGACATTGTTCGTCACGGTCTGCGTCAGCGGTCGTCCGTTGAAGCGGATAGGAATAACCGCATTCGGGTGAATACGACGGTACATCTCGGCGTAGGCGTTCTTGGCGAAGATCGCTATACGTACCCACTTGATACCACCGGCAGTACTGCCTGACGCACCGCCTGTGAACATCGTGAGGAACACAAACGCCCAGATCAGTTTCGGCCAGAGCATATAGTCCGCCGAAGCGAAACCTGTACTGGTAATCGTGGCGCAGATGGTAAAGAAGGCATTGCGGAACGCCCACTCGACATGCGTGGCATAGCCGCGGATGACATTATTGCCCACCAGTCTGGGCAGCCATTCAGCCTGGTTGATCCATGTGTAATAGACAAGCAATGCGATGGTCAGTATAGCCGTGCAAATCAGCACAGCGCCTACGTACCAGCGCGTCTCCTCGTCGTGGTAGAGTTTCTCGGGTTTGCCACGCATAAAGAAGATCAGTTGCGTGAAGTTGATACCCGACAGCAACATAAACACGGCAACCGTATATTGGATAGCCGGACTGCAGAGCATAAGTGAGGTATTCTTGGTGGAGAATCCGCCGGTGGAGATCGTAGCCATGGAGTGACAGACAGAGTCGAACATATCCATTCCGAAGAAGTTCAGCAGTAGCGTTTCAAGAACGGTGAGCAACACATATGTACCCCACAGCAATCGTGCCGTACTGTTGATACGCGGTGATAGTTTCTCATAGCTCACACCCGTCACCTCTGCAGCATAGAGCTGCATTCCACCCAAGCCGAACAGCGGGAGAACCGCCACACTGAGCACGATGATACCCATACCTCCGAGCCATTGCATGAGTGCTCGCCAGAGGAGGATGGCGTGGGACATGACTTCGACATTCGGGATGACCGTAGCGCCCATGGTGGAGAAACCCGCCATGGTCTCGAACCACGAGTCGGTGACCGAATCCAGTGCGCCGGACAGATAGAACGGCAACAAGCCAAACACCGAGAACACGATCCAGACGAGTGCCACAATCAGGTAGCCCTCGCGCTCACCGACACGCCTCGGTGCGTCGCGGCCAATGCGCATAGCTATCCAGCCGGCAATGAGCGTGATGAACGTGCTCACCGCAAACGCACCACCATCCGGATCGCCGTACAGATACGCCACGACGGTTGGTGCTGCCATGAACAGCGCCTCGATGAGCAGCAGCGAGCCGTACGTGCGGAATACTATTTTCCAGTTGAATGTTCTTGTCATTGTTAGCTGTCAGTTATCAGCGGTCAGCAGTCAGTTTTATTTAAAGAACTTCTCAATGCGTTGAAGGTTATTGCTCTTGCAGAACACTACAACCTGGTCGCCCGGGAGGAGTTGGGTGTCGCCATTGACCAGGATACCTTCACCGGCGCGTACGAGCGCGCCGATATTACACTCCTGGGGCAGACGCATATTCTTGATCACATCACGCGTGATGCGGCTGTCCTCGGTGACCACAAACTCCACGATCTCCGCATCAGCGGCTGTGAGGTGCTGTACGTTCTGCACCGAGGCTTTCATCAGCAGACGGTAGATGTAACTGGCGGCAATGGTTTTCTTGTTAAGCATCGCGCCAACCTCCAGCTGCTCTGCCAGGTTGATATAATCCATGTTCTCGATCTCGGCTATCGTCTTACGAACGCCAAACCGCCGTGCAGCCAGGCAGGCGAAGATGTTCGCCTCGCTATGGTCGGTAACAGCTACAAACGCGTCAGCGTCCTCTATTCCCTCCTCTTTCAATACGCTCATGTCGCTACCGTCAGCGTGGATGATCATCGCATCGCCGAGTTTCTCCGAGAGACGTTCACACAGTTCGCGGTCAGCCTCCAGCACCTTGACGGTCTTGCCTTCGGGCAAGGACATCACGGCTTTCTGTGCAATCTTGCTGCCGCCGAAGAAGATGATATTGTTGATCTCGCGCTCGCTCTTGCCGGCTTCCTTGCGGAGCACGGACATATTCTCTCGCGTGCAGACAGCGTAAATCATGTCGCCGACTTCGACTACATCCGCGCCACCCGGGATAATCGTATCTTGCCCGCGTTTGATGGCTACGATGCGGTAGTCGCTGTGCGCAAAGTATCCTGACATAAACTGCTTGCCTACCATCGGCGCACCCTCGCGGATCTTCACGACGCACAGGTCGAGTTGTCCGTTGCAGAGCGTCAGGTGATAGCGCATCCAGTTCTTCTTGAGCGACTCGCAGATCTCCTGTGCAGCAAGCACCTCGGGGTAGATGAGGTGGTTGAGACCCATCTGCTCGAAGAACCGTTTGTTCTCAGGCAGCAGGTATTCGTAATTGTCGATGCGTGCAAGGGTTTTCTTTGCACCTAATTGGTTGGCTATCAAGCAAGCGGTCATATTCTCCGACTCCGAGGGCGTAACTGCCACAAACAGATCGACATCACGTACGCCTATCTCTTCGAGGTCACGGATCGATGTCGGCACGCCGACCATCGTCAACATGTCATAGTCGGCATCCAAGCCATCCAAACGATCGGCTCGTTCGTCCATCAGACTGATGTCGATATCCTCACGCGACAGCAACTTCGCCAAGTGCGTACCAACCTCGCCTGCTCCAACAATTATTACTCGCATAACTTATCTATTTAACGTTTGCGCAGCAAACCATTTTAACTATTTAACGCTTCGCGCAGCGCAGCTGCTATGCCTTCGGCATCGAGCCCGAGCTCGTGCATCAGTTCGGCTGTGCTGCCATGGGTAACAAACCGGTCGTTCACGCCCAGACGTTTCACTTTCACCGGCATATCTTCAACGGTCTCCAGCACGGCACTCCCCAGCCCGCCGCTGATAATGCCGTCCTCAACGGTCACAATCGTATCGTATTGCTCCGCCACAGCTTTGACAGCTGCTACATCCAGCGGCTTGAGCCAACGCATATTCCAGTGCCCTACTCCCTTCAACTCCTCGTGTGCATCCAAGGCTTGCTCAACCGTGTTGCCGATTGAACCGATAGAGAGAACGCAGATCTTTATTTGTGATTTATGATTTATGATTTCTTTTCTCATTCCATTCGAACGATCTGCTTCGCCGTATGCTGATTTATCCCTCAGACACACGGCTCTGCCGTACTCTACCGGCGGCAACTCTCTATCTTTGCTTCTGCCACGCGGGTAACGGATAGCTATCGGTCCCTGCATATCAACAGCCATAGTCATCATCTGACGCAGGTCAGTAGCGGTCATCGGGGCAGCGATCTGCAGGTTCGGTATAGGGCGCAGGTAAGCCAGATCGAGCAGTCCGTGGTGCGTAGCACCATCGTTACCGACAATGCCTGCGCGGTCGATACAGAACACTACGTGCATTTTACCGATAGCCACATCGTGGATGATATTGTCGTAGGCGCGCTGGAGGAACGAGGAATAGATATTACAGAACGGCACCAGCCCTTCTTTCGCCAAGCCCGCGCTGAATGTCACAGCGTGACCTTCGGCTATACCTACATCGAACACCCGCTCCGGCAGTTGCTTCTGCATGATCGTCATTGAGCACCCCGACGGCATAGCGGGCGTGATGCCAACTATACGCTCGTCTTTCTGCGCCAGATCGAGCAGCGTCTGCCCGAACACCTCTTGCCACAGCGGCTGACTGCTGATTGCCGATTGCTGATTTCTCTCAGAAAGCCGTTCGCCGGTCTCTACATCAAACTCTCCGGGTGCATGCCACACGGTCTGGTCAGCTTCGGCAGGGGCATAGCCTTTGCCTTTCTGCGTGACGATATGCAGCACTTTCGGTCCGTGGTAATTCTTTATCTCACTGAGGATACGCACGAGCGTTACTACATCGTGACCGTCCACAGGTCCAAAGTAACGGATATTCAGACCTTGGAAGATATTCTTCGGCTGCTTGGAGATTGTTGTCTTAAGGTTATTGCTGAATCGCAGTATCTTCGCGCGCTTGTGCTCGGACATCAAATGCAGTTTGACGAGCGCCTGATAACCCCACCAGCGGAGTTTGTTGTAACGCGGCGAAGTGGTTAGGTCAACCAGATATTGTGTGAAACCGCCCTTGATGGGATCGATAGCCATGTTGTTGTCATTGAGGACGATGAGCAGGTCGTTTTTGTCCATCGAGGCGTTGTTCAGTCCCTCGAACGCCAACCCTCCTGTCATGGCTCCATCGCCGATAACGGCGACTACCTTGCGTTTTTGGCCATTAGCCATTGGCCTTTTGCTATTGGCTACATCAATGCCCAGCGCCACGGATATGCTGTTGCTGGCGTGACCGGAGACGCAGGTATCGTACTCGCTCTCTGCAGGTGTGGGGAAAGGAGCTAAACCGCCATATTGACGATTCGTGTGGAACGCATCACGGCGACCGGTGAGAATCTTATGCGCATATGCCTGATGCCCTACATCCCATATGAGACGGTCATCGGGCGTATCAAACACATAATGCAAAGCTACCGTGAGCTCTATCACTCCCAACGAAGACCCCAGGTGACCGGGATTGTGGCTCAATTCGCGCACAATGAAATCCCTGAGTTCCGCACACACTTGAGGCAAAGCCTCACGGGGCAGTTTTTTCAAATCCGCAGGAGAGTTTATGGTATTCAGATACTGATAATCCATCGTCAATCACAAAAAAGCCCACAAAGTTATAAAAAAATTCCCATATTTGCAAATTTTATGGAAAGAATTATCAAAAAATTTGCATATTTTTATTAAATATGCATCGTTTTGTCACTATTCGACAGGTACGTACCGTCTTTTTCCGAAAGAAAAAGAGGATGCGCCGCCAGGACACATCCTCGTTTTTTTGATTGACAAGCGTTATTTACTTCACGCGGCGCTCGGGAATACGAGCTTTCTTACCGGTGAGGTCACGCAGGTAGTAGAGTTTCGAACGACGAACCTTACCGTACTTGTTCACGGTGATCGACTCAATGAAAGGCGAATCCATCGGGAAGATACGCTCTACGCCTACGTTGCCCGACATTTTACGAACAGTGAAACGCTTCTTGTCCTCGCTGCCGTGAATAGCAATCACGTCGCCGCGGAACTCCTGAATACGCTCCTTGTTACCTTCCTTAATACGATACGCTACAGTGATCTGGTCACCTGCCTTGAATGCAGGGAACTCTTTCTTCTCACCTGCAAATGCTTGTTCAGCAATCTTAATCAAATCCATTGTTTTTTCTTCTTTTTGGCTGTTTGTTTACAGCCGTTGATCCGAGGTATACACTACTATTCGGTTGACCTACTCATAATTTGGCTCTTCCCTATCTTATCGCCAGAGACCTCTTCGGATTAGCGTGCAAAGGTACAATATTATTTTCATTTATGCAAGGCTTTTGCCAAAAATTACAATTCCGGATGGCTTTTTTGTGCATTTTGTAACCTCAAGTCATCTATTCCGGCTGCTACTTACACTTTGCAAACAAAAGCGACGCTTTTTATGACAAAATGTAACCGTTCAAACACCTTCGCTGTCCATTTGCAAACAGCAGTTTTCAAAATCACCGAATTTTATGCTTTAAAACATGTTTTTTTGCAAAATATTTGCATATATGGATAAATTGTAGTACTTTTGCATCGTGTTTTTCATGGTATTAGATTTAAGGTTAATGAAGATTGGGTTGCCGGGAGGCAATCCTTCTTTTTTTTGTTCACTGCACGATGGTACAAAAACGCGCAGCTACATAGTCGGCTGCGCGTCATTTTGATGGTACTCAATCAAGCCTTCCATCGGGCTTTGGACGATTGTTGCCAGCTGCACGTAGTTGTTGCGCAGCACTTTCTCCAGTATATCCTTATAATAATACGCGATAGAGCCCACGAAACCTACGGGCACGGAGGGATATTGTTTTAGTATCCGCTTCACAAACTCCTCGAAGTGGTAATAGACCAATTCGTGAATCATCACATTATCAATATGGTCGGCGCAGAACTTACTGAGCGAAGCGAGGAAACGATTCGGGAAAGGCTGACGATACACGCGGTCGATGATCTCCGCCTGCGTGAGGTTGTACTCCTTGAGGAACTGCTCTTTCAACTCTTCCGGCAACTGGTTCTTCAGCAGATCAGCCACCAGCCGTTTGCCCAGCACAGCGCCCGAGCCCTCATCGCCGAGGATGAAACCGAGTGCCGGCACGTTCTTGACGAACTTCTCGCCATCGTACAGACAGGAGTTAGAGCCCGTGCCGAGGATACAGGCAACGCCTTCCGAGTGTTGCAGCAGCGCACGCGCGGCGCCCATCATGTCGGAATAGACCTCTACCTCTGCGTGGCGGAACACTGCTTTGAGTGCCTCGCCCACAAGTGGCGATTTCTCCGGCGTACAACCTGCGCCGTAGAAGAAGATACGGCGCACCGAACCGACCCACAATAGCTGTCCCATCTGCGGCAGCAGCTGGTCAGAGATGTTCTGCCGGATCTGCTCCTGTGTCAGGAAGAACGGGTTGATACCTTCTGTCTTGAACTCCGACCTCTGACCGGAAGCCGTAAGCAAACACCAGTGGGTCTTCGTTGACCCTGAATCTGCAATAAGAATCATAAAACTATTTACTATTTATTCATTTACTATTTATTCATTTTATTTTGTACTATATAGTCGATGAGCACGCTGACGGCTTCGTCTTGGGGGATATTCATGCGGATGCAGGTCTTACCCTCGTAGAGGCTGACTTTGCCTCGTGCTGCGCCTACATAGCCGTAATCGGCATCCGCCATTTCGCCCGGGCCATTGACTATACAGCCCATCACGCCGATCTTCAAGGTGCGCAAGAACGGATACTCTTTCTCCGCCTCGCGGAACGCCACCTTGACAGCCGCGATGGTGTCTTCCAGTCCGAAGAGTGTTCGTCCGCAACCCGGGCACGACACAAACTCCGTCTTGTAGCGCATCACGCCTGCTGCTTGCAGTATATCTTTGCTCAACCGTTCCAACTCTTCGACCGTGAAGTGCGGATTAACGAGCACTAACGCCTTGGCATCCTCCGCCCAGAGCAAACGTCCGCACTCTGCCGCCGCGTGCAAGGCGAATAGATTCCAATTATTCACATCCGAGGCGTAATATACGGCTGTTGGCTGTTGGCCATTGGCTTTTGGCTCTTCGTTGGCTAATGGCCAATGGCTAATGGCTAATGTCCCATTATACCGTGGCGAGCGCGGGTCGGCAAAGTAATCGCGTATGGCTCGTGCCACGGGGATCTCCGCCTCGGGTGCTTCGGAGAGCGACACGCGGATGGTATCGCCTATACCGTCTGCCAGCAGCGCACCGATGCCTACAGCGGATTTGATACGTCCGTCCTCGCCCTCACCGGCTTCTGTTACGCCGAGGTGCAGAGGAAAAGCCATCTTCTCTTTGTCCATCGCCTGTACAAGCAACCGCATCGTATCGACCATCACGCGGGTGTTCGAGGCTTTGATGGAGATCACTATATCCGTGAACTGCTCATCGACCGCCACCCTGAGGAACTCCATCACGCTTTCGCACATGCCTGCCGGCGTATCGCCGTAACGCGACATGATACGATCCGACAGACTGCCGTGGTTCACGCCGAGGCGAATAGCGGTCTTGTGCTGTTTGCAGATCGTCAGCAACGCTGTGAAGCGCTCGCGCAAACGCTGTAACTCGGCTGCGTACTCCTCATCGGTGTAGTCGATATGCTTGAACTTACGCGCGGGATCAATATAATTACCCGGGTTGACGCGCACCTTCTCCACGACCTGAGCCGCAGCGTCTGCTACATCGGCCTGGAAATGCACATCCGCCACCAGTGGCAGGCTGTCGCCTACAGTGGGTAACAACTGCTCGCGGATCAGTCTGAGGCTCTCCACCTCACGCATTCCTTGCGTAGTGAAGCGCAGCAGTTCAGCACCTGCCTCACGGCAACGCAAAGCCTGCGCCACACTACCCTCTATATCGTTGGTCGAAGTGTTCGCCATCGTCTGAATACGGATAGGGTAATCGCTGCCTATACAGAGCGCACCAACATGTGTTGTACTTGTCTTTCGACGAGTGTAGTTTGCAAAATCCATAAATTTATTACGTATTTCGGGCAATATAGTCCGTTAAATTTGCTTTTTTCAACAAATTGTTGTACTTTTGCAGTTGCTTTGCGCAAAATCCGGAAGCGTGATTTGCCGAACGCGACAGAATCAGTAGCTCAGCAGGTAGAGCACATCCCTTTTAAGGATGGGGTCCTGGGTTCGAGCCCCAGCTGGTTCACAAGGCGACGAGGACAATCCTCGTCGCTTTGTTTTTTTGTTTATACGTCAAAGAATCCCAACTGCGATATAGCGGTCAGCATCCGACCGATATACTCGTTATCCGGCTCTGTCCAACGGAATCCCAGCCGCAGCAGCACTTGCGAGGTGTAAGCGTTGTTGCGATCGACGATCTGCGTGGGCTGCCCATGGGCGATGTTCTGGTAAGCCACCATCGTGGTGAGCAACGACGCTTTCTGCGGATCTTGCGCAGCCTGCTGCATCGCGTAGCCGAATACTTCCGGCTCTACGAACTGCATCTCTGTGCCGAGCTTGTCGAGCACTTGCAGCACATTGCCGAGCAGACGCGTGTGCGTGTTGTACGGCTGGAAGACCGTACACTCCTTTGGTGTAGTAGCCAGCAGCACGATAGCGCGGGCAGTCTCGTTGATCGGCGAGAACTCCGTCGGCTGGTCGTATTGCTCGTACGGACAGCAACCAAGCATATTGAAGATCTTGATGCGTCCCATATAACTGTTCGTGGAGAAGTTCACTTGGAACTCGCCGTCGTAGCTTCGTGCCGCGAGGTTACCCACACGCATAATCTTCGCCCTGAGCCCCTTGGTGGCTACGGCATCCAGTATCAGCCTGTCAGCAAGGAACTTCGAGTGCATGTACTGGTTACCCAGATACTGCCCGAAGAAGATGTTCTGCTCGGTCAGGATCGGCGCCGGCGCATCGCTACCAACCCACACACCGCCGGTAGAGGTCGTTGACACATGCACGAGTGCCGCGCCTGTAGCCAGACAGAAGTCCACGCAACGCTGTGCGCCGCCTATATTCACATCCTCGATGTCCGTGCCCTTGGAGAAGTGCTTGACGTTCGCTGCGCAGTTGAACACCGTATTGATGGGTTGATCGGTTGACGGGAAATCGCTCGTCACATCGCCTTGTACGACGAAGATACGTGTGCCGAACAGCTCGTCAAAGCGGCGGCTGAAATAGTAGAACAGCAAGTTACGTACACGCCGCTCGGCATCCGCCTGACTCTTACCGCGTACGAGACAGGTGATAGTCTCGGCATCGGAGTCGATGAGTTCCTTGAGCACGTGGATACCCAGATAACCCGTTGCGCCGGTGAGCAGCACGTTGCCCAAAGCCTGGCGCTCGCCTTGCTTGAACGTCTCCAGGTTGTTCGCTTGCAGTAGCTCATTGATAGCGCTGTAGTCAAACTCCGTTATCTCGCGATCGATGGTCGGCGTATCTTGCTCACCTGCTCCACCCTCAACGAGCTGCGCCAAGTCGCGCGGCGTGGGGTGCGCAAACAGATCGGCGTAAGCAATGTGCTTGCCGGCTTTGTCGGCTTCGATGATCACGCGGGTCACCATCAGCGACGTACCGCCCAGTTCGAAGAAGTTGTCCGTTGCGCCAACCTTATCCAACAGGAGCACGCCGGCGAAGATGTCCGCAAAGAGTTTCTCCGTGTCGTTGGCAGGTGCTACATAGTCATGATCAT
>Ga0310690_10003547_pt1 | contig 23163 bp, 18 predicted proteins | sample AusTroGonzalo_MG_2_FD_207661 | JGI IMG/M metagenome (GOLD analysis project Ga0310690, IMG submission 207661) | Bovine rumen microbial communities from tropical cattle in Woodstock, Queensland, Australia - Gonzalo_04 (v2) (version 2) | ecosystem: Host-associated > Mammals > Digestive system >... | reverse complement strand
GCTCCTGTGCTGCGCACTCTGCCTGTTGACGGCGGCGGACGTGTCAGCCTGGCGATGGCTATTCCTATCGCCGCCAATATCGGCGGTCTGGGCACGCCTATCGGCACGCCTCCTAACGCTATCGCCATCGGTCAGTTGTCCGCTATGGACATCAATGTCGGTTTCGGCTCGTGGATGCTCCGTATGGTGCCTGTCGTCATCATTATGATTCTGTTCGCGTGGTGGCTCCTGATGTTCCTCTTTCCCTTCAAGGCGAAGGACGTGAAGATTGTCATACAGCCGGACGAGCATCACAAAATAGGTTGGGAGTTCTGGGTTGTCACTGTCACTTTCATTGCCACTATCCTCCTCTGGATGACGGGTGAGCTGACTCACCTCAATTCCAATGTGGTCGCCTTGATTCCGTTTGCCGTCTTTGCGCTGGTCGGTATCTTCAAGCGCGACGATTTCGCTAAGATTGACTGGCATGTGCTGTGGATGGTAGCCGGTGGTTTTGCCATTGGCACTGCCCTCAACAAGACAGGCCTGGCTGCCGCTTTGGTGCAGGCTATCCCCTTTGCTTCGTGGTCGGCTGTGGCGGTTCTGGTTATCGCCGGCTTGCTGGGCTGGCTGCTCTCCAATTTCATTGCCAACTCCTCGGCGGCTAACCTGCTCGTGCCTATTCTGGCTGTTGTGGGTACTGCCATGAGTGAGCAGTTGTCGGCTTTCGGAGGTGTTACCACTCTGCTTGTCTGTGTCGCGGCTTCCACTTCGTTTGCCATGCTCCTGCCTATCTCCACTCCGCCCAATGCCATTGCTTGTTCCACAGGTCTTATCAAGACCAACGACATGGCGAAGGTCGGCCTAATCATCGGTCTAGTCGGTATCGCGCTGGCGTATGCGGTTATCATGCTTTTCCCATTCTGACAATATAGCTTTGGTTTCTGACCACTATGAAACGACTTTTATATGTTCTTTGTGCGCTGCTGCTGACTCTTTCGCTGCCGGCGCAGGAGGCTTCTGCCGCTAAGCAGGCGAAGAAAGAGGCTGTAAAGAGCCATCTCAAACAGCATTTCAAGCCCTACGGCTTCGTCCGCAACTATTTCACCTACGACAGCCGTGAGAGTTGGTCGGGTACTGCCGACCTCTACAACTACCAGCCCAAGGATATAAGCTGGAACCAGACGGAAGCGCAGGCTGCCGCGTCCGGCGTTCCACGCGAGGACCTCAACGCACAGAGTACGTTCCGATTCCTGTCGCTTACCACCCGTGTCGGGCTCAACATCACCGGCTACAAGTGGCGCAATACAGAGTTTGGCGGCACTATCGAAGCCGACTTCTATGCCGGCTTGAGTGCTAAGACCGGACAGTCGCACTCTGTAGGCGGCGTGGCGCAGTTCCGTCTCCGTCATGCTTATATGACTATGGCTTGGGACAGCCTGCCTATGAGCAATAATTTCGCTCGCGTGAGCCTGACCGTCGGTCAGACCTGGCACCCGATGGCGGCGGACCTCTGCGATGTCATCGCTCTCAACAGCGGTGCTCCCTTCGGTCCGTTCAACCGCTCGCCACAAGTGAAGATGGACGCCCGTCTGGGCAGCTATTTCACGCTGACGGTAGCAGGCTTGTGGCAGATGCAATATATGTCTATCGGTCCGGCAGCCAAACTCGGCGACGATCCCGTTCTGTCCGGTGAATACATGGCTTACGGCAAGACGCCGGAAGCATACCTCGGCCTTAGTTTCCACGACAAGGGATGGATTCTGCGTGCCGGTGCCGACGTGCTGAGCATCAAACCCAGACATATAGGTTCTGTCCTGGGTGCCGGAGGCACTGAGGTCAAAGTCTCCGTCAAGGACCGTATCACCACCGCTTCACCCTTCCTTTATTTGCAATACAAGCAGGGTGACTTCTCCTTCAAGGCAAAGACCATCTTTGCCGAATCCGGCGAACACATGAATATGGACGGCGGTTACGGCGTCAAGGCGGTTAACCCTGACGGCAGTTGGCAATATACGCCCATGCGCGCCAGCGCCTCATGGCTCAGTCTGGTCTATGGCGGCAATGTAGGCAGCCAGGAAGACAAGCACCCCCAGAAACTGCAAGGTATCCTCTTCGGCGGCTATGTGCATAATCTCGGCTCTAAAGACCCGTTGTGCGATGTCAACGCTGACGGTGTCATTGACAAGACGGAGCTCTTCTACACCCGTTCATTCAAGATGCGTCAGATGTGGCGTCTGTCGCCCACTCTCCTCTATACGGTCGGCAAGTTCCAGCTCGGTCTGGAATACGAAATCACCTCCGTGCGTTACGGGGAAGGCAGTATCAACCCCGCCAACGGACTGGCAGAGAACAATCTGCACTGGGTCACCAACCACCGCGTGCAGCTTATGACCAAATTCAACTTCTGACCCTCTTCTTTCACTCACTTCTCTGCGTAACAACTTTCACCACTGGCATACATCAAAATCTTACACACTATGGACGCACTTATGATTATTCAGTTTCTTCTGATGCTCTTCATCCTTTGGCTCGGCTCGCGTTACGGCAGTCTGGCTTTGGGTGCTATCTCCGGTCTGGGGTTGGCTGTCATGGTCTTCTGCTTCGGGATGAAGCCGGGTACTCCTCCCACCGATGTCATCTACATCATCATTGCCGCTGTCACCTGCGCCGGCATCATGCAGGCTGCAGGGGGTATGGACTGGCTCATACAGTTGGCTGAGAAACTGCTGCGCCGGCATCCGGGCAGCATCACTTTTCTGGCTCCGCTTACCACCTTTTTCCTCACTGTCCTTGTCGGCACAGGCCATGTCGTCTATACCATGATGCCTATTATTTGTGACATCTCGCTCAAGAAGGGCATCCGTCCCGAGAGACCGTGTGCTGTGGCGTCCGTTGCAGCGCAGGTGGGTATCACCTGTTCGCCTATAGCGGCGGCGGTGGTGGCTTTTGTGTCTATCTCCAATGCCAACGGCTTTGATGTCACCATCCCGCAGGTGCTTATGGTCAGTATCCCTGCCTGCCTCTGCGGACTGATGGCGGCGGCGGCAGTCTCTTTCAGGCGCGGCTTGGATCTTGACAAGGACCCTGTCTTCCGTGAGAAGCTGAAAGCCCCCGCCCAGCGCGCTTATATCTACGGCGAAAGCGCCACTTCGCTTCACAAGGAGGTCTCCCGCTCTGCTAAGGCTTCCGTCTTCATTTTCCTCGGTGCGTTGCTGCTCATAGTCATGTTCGCCGCTTTCCCGCAGTTGCTGCCTCATTATGAGGTCGCTGGTGCGTCAGAGGAACCCCGTAAGGTGGCTCTTGCCATGAACATTGTCATTCAGATTCTTATGATTACGGCTGCGGCTCTTATGGTCATCTTCTGCAAGGCGAGTCCCAAGAAAGCCGTTGCAGGTCCTGTCTGGCAGGCAGGCATGGTGGCTGTGGTGGCTATCTACGGCATTGCTTGGATGGCTGACACCTATTTCAGCAACTATCTGCCTCATATCCAGCCGATGCTCGAAAATGTGGTGGAGCGTTATCCCTGGTCTATAGCTTTTGTCTTCTTTGTTGTTTCCGTGCTTATCAACTCGCAGGGGGCTGTCATTGTGGCTATGCTGCCGTTGGCTTATTCGTTGGGTATCCCTGGTCCGGTGCTGCTCGGCGTGTTGCCTTCGGTCTATGGCTATTTCTTCATACCCAACTACCCCTCTGATATTGCCACTGTCAATTTCGACCGTTCCGGCACTACCAAGATTGGCAAGTACCTCCTTAACCACTCGTTCATGCTCCCTGGTCTGGTCAGTGTTACGGTCTCCACCCTCATCGCCTACCTTCTGACAACTATCATCTACTAACCCCGAAGACATTTCGTCCGTTGTACCTGCTGGGAGTCGGCTTGTCCGCCCCGTCCGACAAGTCCGACTGGTCCGACCCCGCTCCAGCTTTCGACCTTCGACTGATGCGGCAGCTCCGTTTTTTTCGGAATTATTTGCGTAATTCAAAAACAATCAGTACCTTTGCAGCGAAAAAAAAGAAAGGAGGCGCTTATGCCAAGTGCGGAAGTTCAAAAAATGATTCCTAAGATACAGGCGTATCTGGCCACCCAACCTGTTGAGCGGGCTTATCTGTTCGGTTCCTGTTCGCGTGGCGAAGAGACCAAAGACAGCGATGTTGATATCCTGGTTACTTATACGGATAGCGACAGCCTCTCGCTGATGGATATCAGTCGAATGATGGTTGATTTAAGGAAGCAACTTAATCGTCGGGTGGATTTGGTAGAAGATAAATGCCTGATGTCCTTTGCAAGACCGAGTGTTGATCGCGATAAAATTAAAATATATGAGAGAGCGCATTAGAGACAAAGAGCGGTTAGTACATATCCTGACGGCCATCGATGCCTTGATTGACGGTAGCAAGCGTTATACGCCCGAACAGGCCGAAACGGATACCATAGTTTTCTTTGGTTTTGTTAAACAAGTGGAAATAATAGGTGAAGCGACTTACAGGCTCACCAAAGAATTCCGTGCGCAACATCCGGAAGTTGAATGGGAGGTCATTGAGAATATGAGACATGTGTTAGTGCATGGCTACTACGCGATTACTCCACATAAAATATGGCATGTTATCAATAAAGACCTTCTTGTTCTTCGTCCCCGGATAGAAGCATATATCAAGGAAGAAGAAAGTGCCGGAATGGAGTAAGTGTTTTAGAATCGAAGGTAGAAAGCCGGAGGCCATAGGCCAGTCGAAAGTCGAAAGTCGAAGGTCGAAAGTCAAAAGTCGAAGGTCGAAAGTCGAAGGTCGAAAGCGGACAAAGGGAGACAGGGGATGTCTCCCTTTGTGTATCACTTTACAAATAGAAGAAAATGAGGAAGAAATGCATTTTTTTAAAAAAATTGCTTTTCAGGTGATAGGTTGGTAGCTGTTTTTTTGCTATATTATGGAGGGGTATTTTTTCTGCCAAAGAGTGCCAAAGACTGCCAATGTCCTCCAAAGTCCTCCAAAGACCTCCAACGCAAAACCCCGCTATCGTATCTTTGCACCCAGATTTGTAACAGGACGGTCAGTTTCGGGCAATGAGTGACAGATATAGGTGTTTTTTTCGCAAAAAAACGCTTTTAGGTTACTTTTTTGCCACTAAAAAATTACTTATTGTTTGTTATTATTTGACAAAAAAGCCGTATCAGTTTGCAAACTGAATAATCTGTATCTGTAATTATCCGGCAGAATCTGAATAAATACCATATAAAAAATACTACCAGTATGAAACACTTCTTTCATTTGTTCCTGTTTGTCCTGGCGGGTTTTCTGTGGCTGATGCCGCAGAAGGCACAGGCTTATGGCAACGATTACCTTGAGCAAGGCTATCACTATCAGGTCTATACCGCCGGACCGGACAAGATTCACTTCAAGATTCCGGTATGGTCGTACGGAAAAGTCAACGATTATGTGGCGTTGCCGACGAGCAGATTCAGTTACAAGGTTGCCGGTCTGCAGGATGTGGAGGTCGCCAACTGGTGTGCCGCTGCCCAGATGGACAACACCGAGGAGAACGACCGCGGTACGGTGGCGATGAAGCTGAACAACAACCAGGGCGAGATCCTCGTCACGTCCCTCTGCACAGGTGTGAAATACAGCGTGCGCTCCGGCGGTATGTGGTCCGAATGGCTCACCGTCATCCAGAGAGAGGAAGAGGGATGCAAACACGTGACCTGGCTCGAGTTCGACTGGTATCCGCCAGAGTCGCTGGAAAACACATCGTTCTCTATCAAGGTCTATGCCAAACTGATGACCAAAGGGTGGATTATCTCTGATTTGTTCGGCGATGACCGCAAGGACATATCCAAGTATTACCGTTATGACAAGCCGGTTTATGACCTCAGTTGGACCTACGACGGTCCTTTCAAGGGCAATAACAACTCGCTCACGCCGCAGTTGAACAGTCCGTTCCTCTATCAGTTGAACGAGAAGGGCATGACGGGTTACGGTTATGCGGCGGTGTCGTATGCACTGTATGATGCTCCGGTGAGTTACACCACCTCCTATGATGCGACTGTGGTTAAACTCAAGCAGGATGAACGTGCGGGCATGATTTATGTGATGACCAACGACACCGTGCAGACCAATTTCTACGCCGATTTCGGCTTTTAATACAAGAATCCCACAATCCAAATCGGCAACTTATGCCCGATGGCTGTCTCCATATTGTCTGCCAGCACATACGAGTTAGGCAGATTGGCTATCTGGCTGAAGCTCTTGTCTTCGCCGCCTACCTCTATCGTGTATGTCCCGTCTATCTTGAAATCGCCATGTTTTTTACCGAACTCCACCTGATGTTTGGCTGACAACTGGTTTGCGACAAACGTCTCTCTTGCTGTCCCAATCCGCACCGGTGCGGTTGCCCACGCATATAGCATATTGGGGTTGTCGATATATATCTTATCCGGCTTTTGCATTCGTTTTGCATTCACGAGATCGCAGTATAACAGGTGCAACAACTTAGCTTTGTCCATATAATTCAGATAAGCAACAACCGTTTCCCGTTTCAGTCCGCTCTGAACAGACAGTTTCGATATATCCAGCTGATACGGTTCACTTGCACACAGCATTGTCATCAGAGCCTTTATCTTCCGTGTGTTGCCCACATCTACCTTGCAGATCTTTGTCAGTTCATCATCAATTGTGTGGTTCACTACTTGCTGAACGGCGATGTAGTAATCCGTCTCGTTGTCCAGGTAATACGGATAATAGCCGTACCGCAGATACTCATGGAACAGTGCCACAGGTCTGCCCTTGCTGTTCATCTCTTGAATCAACGGAGCCGGATTAGTCAGTACTTCATCCAATGGACATACAGACATTTCTATACCTTTATAGAAATGCAGGAACTCCCTAAAACTCAATCCCTGGATGTCATGGTTGATACATCTTCTACTTAGATCAGCATCTCCTTCGGTCATACTCAGCAGACTACTACCACTAATCACCATTTTCATCGTCGGGTAGCTATCGTATATCTCTTTGATTTCTCTGCTCCAGTTCTCATACTTGTGTATCTCATCGATGAACAAGTGTTTGCCCCCGGTCAGATAGAATTGTTCTGCCAAATCAAGAAGTCTATGCGTTGCAAAGTACGCGTCATCGCACGACACGTACAGCACTTGTCTGTCCATATACGCATAATGCTGCTTGATGAACTGCCGCATCATGGTGGTTTTCCCAACACCTTTTGGTCCGCGTATAGCCATCAGCCGAGCGTCCCAGTTGATACTATGTGCCCATTGCCGCACAATCTTCAGCGGTGTTGTCTCCCACAACCTGTCATGCTTCTTAATCAATGTATCCATATTTCTAATCGTTACATTTTCATGTCATTTGCGTATTTTGTCCGTTGTAAGGGTCAAATTACACTTACGTTTGTCCGTTACAAAGGTCAAAAACAGCATGTCTCTGTCCGTTGTAGGGTGCAAAGTTATCAAAAGAAACTGATATGTGCAAGTTTTTCCTCAAAAAAATGCTTTTTACCTTCATTTTTTTCATTTTGCAGTATCTTTACAAGAAATGTGTCACAAAACTTCGATATTTTACAGAAGTGAGATGTTTATAAAAACAAACACGGCACTCGGACCGGTGCCGTGCGTGTTTTTCTTTCGACTTTTCTTTCGTTTTTCGGCAAAAAAGGCCTTTGGGCTACTTCACTTCCGCACCTTGCAGGTCATACATTCTGCCGTCAGGCATGAGGAGGTATATTACTCCGTCGCGCATCACCGCCGGTACTGCCCTTCATTTCGACGGCAGTGCCTCGGCGAAGACGAAGGTGAAACGCGACTTGGCCAACACCTCCTACACCATCGATATGATGATTCGCCCCACGGAGACCGACCGCACCGGCGACATGGTACTCTTTGAGTACGGCGCAGGCAGCGCGGAGAGGCAGTTCATCCTCACCTCCGACAACCGCCTCAAAGTCATCAGCGTCATAGGTAACGCGCGGTTCAGCACCGAATCCAAGCCTGTCGGCACACTGCTGGACTACACCCGCGTACTTTTCGTCTATGACCGGGAGGCGCGCCACTACCGCTTCTATGCCGGTTCTGTTGACCTCACCGAGTCCTCCGATGCGTCCAGCAAACTCTCAACGATAAGCAGTTCCGAACTGCGCTTCGGCGGCACCTACAACGGCGACATGCTCGAGGTGCGCGTATGGACCAAGGCGCTGACGCCGGAGGAAATCACCGCAACGGGCAACCATTACCTGACCGGTTACGAGCGTGAACTGCTGGCCTACTACCGCCTGAACGAAGGCAAGGGCGAGACCGTCACCGACCGCGCCCACGGCGCTACGCTCTATCTGGAAGGCTGCGCATGGAACAAGCAGAAAGGCTGGTCGCTGTCCTTCGACGGCACCAACCGCGTGCAGTTGGACGGCAACCTCCTTGCGCGCTCTGCCGTCTATGACGCGACCTATATGCTGTGGTTCAATACCGCATCCGACGGAACGCTCTTCACTACCGACCGCGTCGCGCGGACCGATTCCACCGAAGCCAAGGGGACACGCATCGCCGTTGAGAACGGTCACATGGTACTCTATAATGGGGACAGCCGGTATGAAGTATCCGGTCTGCAAATAGCCGACGGCGTTTGGCACCACCTGATTATGACCGTCAACCGTACCTACAACCATGCCGCGCTCTTCATCGACGGCAGGATGTACCTCTCCCTTGACGCGGACCTGCTGTCCGGTATCACGGGCGCCATGTATTTCGGCGGAGACGGATTCAAGGGCCATATCGACGAGTTCGCCCTCTTCGAGCAGGCGCTGCCCAAGTCGCTCGTTGAGGCTTACGACAATGTGGCGCTCGTAGGCGACGAGATGGGTCTGATTGCTTACCTGCCCTTTGAGGAGCAGTTCGTCAATCCCAACGGCGTGCTTGAACAGCGCTTCTGCATCAACGACCGCCGTCAGTTCAAAGACCCCGCCACCGGCAAGGTTGTTGACAAGACAGTGCCGTTGGTACTCGGCGACCTGTCAGCAGTCACCGCTCTGGCGGACAATACCGTCAATGCGCCGGTAGCGGCACACGGCATGCTGACCAAACTGCACTTCGACTGGTCGTTCAACCACGACGAGCTGCTTATCAACATCCTCAACCAGAACAGCGAGGTGAACAAACAGTCCGTCTATGTCACCGTCCGTGACGTAGAGGACCTCAACGGCAACCCGATGGCTTCGCCTGTCACATGGACAGCCTTTGTGGACCGCAACAGCCTCAAGTGGAAAAACCGACAGGACCAGGCTTGGGCGTTCTATGGCTCAACTGACAAGGACCCCAACTCCTATCCCGTTATCGTCAACCATAGCGGCAAGCGCCATACCTACACCATTGAGTCCCTCCCGGCATGGCTCGAGGCGGACAAGCCGATGGGAGTCGTTGATTCGCAGGGCGAGGTGCAGCTGACCTTCACCTACAAGAATGATCTGCCCGTCGGAACTTACAGCAATATTGTCTATCTGGTGGACGAAGACGGATTGGCGGAACCCTTGCAGGTTGATTATTTCGTCGAGACCACCCCGCCTTACGACGATGTGGATCCGGGACGCTATCCGATGAACATGTCCGTCTGCGGACAGGTCAAGATTGGCGGCGCTTACGATAACGACGAGAAGGACATCGTCTATGCCGTTTATCGCAACGAGTGTGTCGGTCAGGCCAACGTAAAGGTCAATAACCTGAGCAACACCGCCGAAGTCTATCTCACTGTCTATGGCAATGAGGCGATGAACAACCGCACGATCAGCTTCCGCCTATGGCAGGCGTCCACAGGCAAGGTCTTCAACCTCGCTCCAAGCAGTCAGATTGTCTTCAGTCACGGCAATATCTACGGCTGCGGCGACAATCAGCCGGTTGTCTTCACCGCTTCCGGGTCGCAGACGCAGAACATAGAGCTCAACAAGGGCTGGACGTGGGTGTCAACCAATCTCTATCTCCAGCCCGAGACGGCCCCGCTCAACACTGTCATGACAGCCGCAGAACCCTGGAAGGAAGGCGACCTCATCAAGAACCCCGACAACCGTCAGTTCAGCACCTATTCCGAGGTGATGGACATCTTTATGGGTACGCTCACAGCGTTGGACTGCAGGCAGATGTACATGGTTTATTCCGCAAACAGCAACCTGATGCGCTGTCGGACGACAGCCTGCAACCTGCTGCCTGCAAGCAGCTCCGCAACGGACGGCTGGTTGTCATTCGCAATGGTATGGAATATACAATCGATGGTCAAATGATAAAATGATGGACGTTATGGCAAAGTATATTTCACCCCGTACAGAAACATGCGCTGTACAGATAGCCGCTAACCTGCTCAGCACCAGCGGCGGCAATCCTGACCCTGCCCCCGTAAACGGTGGAGCCTTGCAGGAATACGCATGGTAAATAACAATCTAAAATCGGTATAATTATGAAACGTAACAATATTGCCTTCATTCTGGGTATTTTTAGTGTAGTGGTTCTGCTTCTTGTCGGTTGTAAGAAGGACGAACCCGAGACTTTTGCTGCCAACCTGTCGCGTCCGTCTTGGACGGCTGTGGAAGGCGGCGACATAACCTTGTCCATGACCGCAGTGGTCAAGGTGGACCTCAAGGCGCAGTATCCTGAAAAGGCGGCTGACTTCGTCCTTGATGACAAAGACCTTCTTGCCGCCTTCTCCGGCGAAACCTGCCTTGGCACGGCTTCTCCGCAGGACGGCCTTTTCTTCCTCTATGTCTCCTCCCCCTCGTCTGCCAGCGATTCCACGCAGAAAGCCTGCAGAAGAGTTGATGACACTCCATCCCCGCAGAAGCATATAGAAGTGTTGATGATAGCGGTTCTCTGCCGAAAGCCTGCAGAAGGGTTGATGACAGCGGTTCTGGTGTCTCCGGTCAGATATCGTTAAGGTATTATTCTGCTCATTACAAGAATATTTTCGAGGCTGCCGATGCCTTCTCTTTCGCCAACGACTCCCGCCTTGGCACCGTCGCCTCCCCCCTCGTCCCAGCCTTCGTCGAATCCAAATAGTCCCCGCTGTTCCGCAGCAGCCCGTTCTGCCAGACACATTTTCTCACACAAACCTCACCTCTTATCGGATGAGGTCTGTTTTGTTGTCCTGTTCTTTTCCACCCTCTTTCGTTTTCCGAATGATGGCAAATCATGCAGCAGAATTTCCGCTATCAATCTTTATCAATCCGTTAGTGATTGATTAGAGATTAAGCAATTTTCACTGTGACTTCACCCTGCGTTCAGCCGTGCTAAGCGTGTCGCAGATGTCTGTTAGCAGGCAGTGTTGTGACAAATGAATTAACAGAAATGAATAGTTTATGACACATTTGTTGTTTGAAGGCATAATATAGATTATAACTTTTTTATTTGCACAGGCGGGAAAAAAGTCGTATCTTTGCAGCGGCGTTTGGCAAAAAATGCTTTGTCAGCGGCAAAACAATACCAGCATACCGCCATCATACTGACAGAAGCGCCCACCTGCCAGAAGCAAACCCTACCGACCCAAAAATGAACCTCTCCAATCATGAAACGAATTCATTATTTTTGTCTTATTCTGACAGCTCTGCTGATGATAGTCGGTCCTGCGGTCCGGGCGCAATCGTCAGAAATGTACGTGCGCTGCATCGCCTTCTACAACCTCGAAAACCTGTTCGACACCATCCATGACGACGGCAAGAACGACTACGAGTACCTGCCTGACGGCGGCATGAAATGGACAGGCCTCAAATACCACCACAAAATCGAGAAGATGGCCTACGCCGTGTCACAACTCGGCACGGACGAAGACCCGCGCGGCGCAATGTGCGTTGGTGTGGCGGAAGTGGAGAATATCGGCTGTCTGCAGGACCTGTGTGCGGAAATGCGCGAGAAACACAACCGCAACTACACGCCGATACTGCTGGAAGGTCCCGACCGCCGCGGCGTGGACGTGGGTTTCCTGTACAACCCTGACCTCTTCAAACCGGTACGTACCCGCGGCTATGAATTGAAGGCACATTATGCTGACGGCGGCGAAGTAAAAACCCGTCTGCAACTGGTGGTAAGCGGCTATATCATGGACAGCAAGCCGCTGGAAAAGATACACATCATCGTGAACCACTGGCCGAGCCGCTACGGCGGCGAACTGTCTTCGCGCCCGACCCGTGACACCGCCGCCATGCTCTGCCGGAGCATCTGCGACAGCATCTACAAAGCCGAGCCGCGCGCGAAGATAATCGTGATGGGCGACTTGAACGATGACCCCGACAACCATTCCTGCGCTGAGGTGATGCAGGCACGCAAGACCCGCGAAGAAGTGGAGACGCAGGGCTTTTTCAACACCCTGTGGCAGAAACTTGACCGCGGCATCGGTTCGCTCGCCTACCAGGGCAGTTGGAACCTCTTCGACCAGATAATCATCTCCGAACCGCTACTGAACGAGACACAGGAATCGGGCAAATGGATGTACTGGAAATCGCAAATTTTCAACAAGCCCTTCCTTACCGTGCAGGAAGGCAAAGACAAAGGCACTCCGCTGCGCACCCACAAGGCGGGCGTATGGCAGGACGGCTATGCCGACCACTACCCCACGATGATCTACCTCATCAAACAAAAATAACCGGCAAAACACCAGAACACAAACAAACCGACATGGAAACACTGAAAAGAAACACAACTCCGATACGCATGCGCAACTACGGCCGCATCATCCAGGAGATGGTACGGGTCGCCACCGAAGAAACCGACCAGGCCACCCGCGAACGCATGACCATTTATATCGCGCGCTGCATGCGGCAGAAGAACATGATATGGAACAAGGACCAGGAGACCGGCATTCCGCGTGTGAAAGAGGACATTGCCCGTCTTTCAGACGGCCGACTGACCTGCGAGTTCCCCGAGTTTGACGCCGAAGTGGCCAAGAACCCGCCCATGCCCCAACAGACCGGAAAGAAGGCAAACCGGACCGGAAAATAATCTGCAAACGGACAACAGTAACAAACCTGACAATCAGGAGACAATAATAAAAACAACCCAATATGCAACACATTGATTTGACCAAGTACGGCATCACAGGTGCTACCGTGAAAGCCTACAACCCCTCCTACGAATATCTCTACAAGGAGGAGACCAATCCCGCTCTCACCGGCTTTGAGAAAGGCCAGGAGACCGAGCTGGGCGCAGTGAACGTGATGACCGGTATCTACACCGGACGCTCGCCCAAGGACAAATACATCGTCATGGACGAAAACTCGAAGAACACCGTTTGGTGGACCAGCGAGGAGTACAAGAACGACAACCACCCCATGTCAGAGGACGTATGGGCGAAAGTTAAGAACCTGGCTGTCAAGGAGCTTAGCGGCAAGGAACTGTATGTAGTGGACGCTTTCTGCGGCGCTAACAAGGACACACGCATGGCTGTGCGTTTCTTCATGGAAGTGGCTTGGCAGGCTCACTTTGTGCGCAACATGTTCATCAAGCCCACTGCCGAGGAGGAAAAGAACTTCACCCCCGACTTCGTGGTTTACACAGCTTCTCTTGCCAAGGTGGAAAACTACAAGGAGCTGGGCCTCAACAGCGAGACCTGCGTGGCGTTCAACGTATCTTCGCGCGAGCAGGTCATCCTCAACACATGGTACGGCGGCGAGATGAAGAAAGGCATGTTCTCGATGATGAACTACTATCTGCCTCTGCGCGGCATAGCCTCCATGCACTGCTCCGCCAACACCGACATGCAGGGCAAAAACACCGCCATCTTCTTCGGACTGAGCGGCACCGGCAAGACCACATTGAGTACTGACCCCAAACGCCTGCTCATCGGCGACGACGAACACGGCTGGGACGACAACGGAGTGTTCAACTTCGAGGGCGGCTGCTATGCCAAGGTCATCAACCTCGACAAGGAGTCGGAGCCTGACATCTACAACGCCATCCGCCGCAACGCCCTGCTGGAGAACGTCACCGTGGACAAGGACGGCAAGATCGACTTCGCCGACAAGAGTGTGACCGAGAACACCCGCGTCAGCTATCCTATCGACCATATCGAGAAGATTGTCCGCCCTGTCAGCGCAGGTCCGGCTGCGGAGAATGTCATCTTCCTCAGTGCCGACGCTTTTGGCGTGCTGCCTCCTGTCAGCATCCTCACTCCCGAGCAGACGAAGTACTACTTCCTCTCCGGCTTCACCGCCAAACTGGCTGGCACCGAGCGCGGCATCACCGAGCCGACACCCACGTTCTCGGCCTGCTTTGGACAGGCGTTCCTTGAGCTGCACCCGACCAAGTATGCGGAGGAACTGGTAAAGCGCATGGAGAAATCCGGCGCAAAGGCTTATCTGGTGAACACCGGCTGGAACGGCACCGGCAAGCGCATCTCCATCCGCGACACGCGCGGCATTATTGATGCCATCCTCGGCGGAGACATCAGGAAAGCGGAGACGAAGAAGATTCCTTATTTCGATTTCGAGGTGCCGACCGCACTGCCGGGCGTTGATCCTAAGATTCTCGACCCGCGCGACACCTACGCTGATGCCGCACAGTGGGAGGAGAAGGCTAAAGACCTTGCAGGCCGCTTCATCAAGAACTTCGTGAAGTACGAGGGCAATGCTGCCGGCAAAGCCCTTGTCGCAGCAGGTCCGAAACTGTAAGAAACAGTCATGATATGGTATGTGCAAGTTGGCACATACCATATTTATAGCATCAACTAGACAAAGATACGTTAGTGATGTACATTTGTACATGTGGCGTAGGTTTCAATATTGCCTGTTCAAGTTACAGGCAATATTGTTGTTAAGTAAAACATACGCTTGAAACAAAACAAAAATATTGTTCTATTTGCCTTCCAGACAGCAATAAGAGTAGTCCCTCCGGGAATCGAACCCGGATCTAAGGTTTAGGAAACCCGTATTCTATCCATTGAACTAAAGGACCTATTCACGCCAGAACGCCCGACCCGAGACTCACCTAAATGCCATCGCTGTATAGTCGGAAACGGAAGACGCTAATTGCATTTTGCGGCAGCAAAGGTACGGCTTTTTTCCGAACTATGCAAATAAAAACAACTATTGCTGTCTAGTAAAAAGGTATTAGTATGCCAAATGGGCATATAACGCATTGATAATCATCGGTGCCTTATGGTTTTTTGACAGGATAAGCTCCCTCCGTCATAATAAGGGCGGTTTGAAAGGATTCGGTAACTGAAAAGCAGAGGCAGCCATGACTTAACGCAGGCCTTTTGGAATTGGCATACAGATTTATTGTCTGGACGACAGAATGACTGTATGGAGAAAAATATTTATCAGATGATAGAGTTCACCTTTTTTATTATGTATCTTGTATAGATTGGCAATTGAAAGCAATCGAACAAGCATCTGTTACAACTTTACACAGCCTTGCATTCGTTATTGGACGTATACATTTGCGATTGTACAATTATAATAGAAAATTTTGCAGATTCAGATAATTGTCGTATCTTTGCAGACGAAATATCGGATACCGCCCTTGTCTGAAGAACAGGCTTCCCGGCAACGGTCCGATTCAAAACACAAAAACAATCAATGGGCCAAAGGCCCCAAAAACCAATATGATACTTGACAAAATAGAAAACGCTGATCTTTATTTCGACAGCGTCCCGGGTCTTGAACGCTTCATGCAGTTCTTCAATGACAACGACCTTGAACTGTTTCCTGCCACGAAAGTGCGCATAGACGGAGACGACCTGTTTATCAACATCATCGACTGCGAAGGCAAGGAAGCCAAAGACCTCCCAATGGAAGCCCACAAAGACTATGTGGACATCCAAGTGCCTCTCACCGCTACGGAAACCATGGGTTACAAAGCCCAGGAAGACTGCCAGGATATCCTGCGCGAATATGACGAGGGCAAGGACGTGGAATTGTATAACGACGAAGCCGAGACACTCATCAAAGTGCCGGTCGGCTATTTCGTGGTGTTCTTCCCGAGCGACGGACACCGCCCCGGTATCGCCCCCGGTGTGAAATTCCGCAAACTGATAGTGAAAGCCCACGTACAATCTTGATTCCAACTCCTGACTCCTATGCGCTCATCCTCCCGTCTGCTTCCGGTTCTCCGTGAAGACCCTTATCTCCATCCTTTCGCCTCCGCCATAGAAGGCCGCTACCATTATGCCGCCAGACGCATGAACGAACTGGCCGGCGATGCCCGCCTGAGCGACTGGGCTAACGGATACCTCTATTTCGGACTCCACCGTACTGCCGGTGGATGGGTGCTGCGCGAATGGGCGCCGAACGCCACCGCCATATACATAAAAGGCGATATGAACGGCTGGGAGAAACGTGAAGACTACCGTTTGCAGCCTATCGGAAACGGAGTGTGGGAAGGGGTGTTCGCAGAGGAGGCTTTCCGGCACGGGCAACTGTTCAAACTGTTAGTGGAATGGCAAGGCGGCTGGGGCGAACGTATTCCATCGTATGCCTTCCGCGTGGTGCAGGACGAACAGACCAAACTGTTCTCCGCGCAGGTATGGAATCCCGAACCTTATCAATGGCGTTCGCGTCGTAAACCCGACTTGAAGAAACAGGAATTGTTCATCTACGAGTGCCATATCGGCATGGCGGGCGAAGAGGAACGGGTGGCGACCTACGACGAGTTCCGCCGCAACGTCCTGCCGCGCATTGCTGATCTTGGTTACAACTGCCTGCAGATTATGGCGGTGCAGGAGCATCCCTACTACGGTAGTTTCGGCTATCATGTGAGCAATTTCTTCGCTGCCTCGTCGCGTTTCGGGACTCCGGAGGAACTGAAAGCCCTGATTGACGACGCGCACAAACGCGGAATGGCGGTTATTATGGACATCGTTCATTCGCATGCGGTGAAGAACGAACTGGAAGGGCTGGGCAACTTTGACGGCACACCATACCAGTATTTCCATGATGGCGCGCGGCGCGAACATCCTGCATGGGACAGTCTGTGCTTCGACTATGGCAAGACGGAAGTGTTGCATTTCCTGCTCAGCAACTGTAAATACTGGATGGACGAATACCGCTTCGACGGTTTCCGCTTCGATGGCGTAACATCGATGATGTACCTGAGCCACGGCTTGGGAGAAGATTTCAACGGCTATGGCAGTTATTTCAGCGGTAACGCTGACGGCGAGGCGATATGCTATCTGACCCTCGCCAACCTGTTGATACATGAAGTAAATCCTCGCGCCATCACCATCGCGGAAGATATGTCCGGCATGCCCGGACTGGCACGCCCGTTCAAGGACGGCGGTATGGGCTTCGACTACCGGTTGGCAATGGGCATTCCTGACTTCTGGATAAAATACATAAAGGAAGTGAAAGATGAGGACTGGAAAGCGGGACACATCTTCTACGAAATGACCAACCGCCGTCAGGACGAGAAGACCATCTCCTACGCCGAAAGTCATGACCAGGCCCTTGTCGGGGACAAGACCATCATCTTCCGCCTTGTGGATTCGGACATGTACTGGCATTTCGAGCACGGGCACAGCACCTATATGGCGGACCGCGGTATTGCGTTGCATAAGATGATACGTCTCATCACCGCCTCCACCGCCAATGGCGGCTACCTGAACTTCATGGGCAACGAGTTCGGACATCCCGAGTGGATAGACTTCCCGCGCGAAGGCAATGGCTGGAGTTATAAATACGCCCGCAGGCAGTGGTCGCTGGTGGACAATGAACACTATTTCTTTGCCGACCTTAACCGTTTTGACCGTGCGATGGTGCATCTGTTGCGCGACAACCTGCCTGCGGAAAAAGGGCATCTGCCGTGGATATACAAGTTGTGGGACAACGAAGGCGATCAGGTGGTGGCCTACCAGCGCGGAAACCTTGTGTTCGTATTCAATTGGAACGGGCAGAAGTCATTCACCGACTACGGTATTCTTTCCCCCGAAGGTAAATACCGCGTGGTGCTGAATACGGACGCGAAGTCATTCGCAGGGTTTGGCTTGGCAGACGACAACGTCGAGCATTTCACAGAACATGACCCGTTATACGCTGATCCCGACCCGCATTCGGGCTGCCATAAAGGCTGGCTGCGGCTCTACCTGCCGGCACGAAGCGCCGTGGTGCTGAAAAGAGAAGACTAACCTACAAAAGACACAATCATGAGAGTAATCATTGAACAAAACTACGACCTGATGAGCCGCTGGGCAGCCAATTTTGTGGCACGGCGCATCAATGAATACGCTCCGAAAGAGAGCAACCCGTTCGTTCTCGGACTGCCGACCGGCTCATCGCCACTCGGCATGTATAAGCACCTCATCGAATTGAACAAACAGGGCAAAGTCAGTTTTCGCCATGTGGTGACATTCAACATGGACGAATACGTCGGTCTGCCGGAGGACCACCCCGAGAGTTATCACTCCTTTATGTGGAACAATTTCTTCTCACACATCGACATTCCGCAGGCAAACGTACACATCCTGAACGGCAACGCTCCGGATCTGACCGCCGAATGCGGGCGCTATGAAGCCACAATACGGCAGTTCGGCGGTATTCATCTGTTTATCGGCGGCATCGGTCCGGACGGGCATATCGCATTCAACGAGCCGGGTTCGTCCCTGACTTCCCGCACACGGCAGAAAGAACTGACACAGGACACGATCATCGCCAATTCACGTTTCTTCGGCGGTGATGTCACCCAAGTGCCTCATTCGGCTCTGACAGTAGGGGTCGGCACTGTGATGGATGCACAAGAGGTGATGATTCTCGTAAACGGACACCAGAAAGCACGTGCCTTGCTGCATGTGATAGAGAAACCCATCAGCCACATGTCGACTGTCAGTGCCCTGCAGATGCACCAGCACGCGGTAATTGTGTGTGACGAATCGGCATGTGACGAACTGAAGGTTGGCACTTATAAGTATTTCCTTGATATAGAGAAGCAAAACCTCAATCCGGACACACTATTGCAATAAATCCCATGAAAGTCTTGCTTGTCAACGGAAGCCCCCGTAAGGAAGGAAACACGTTCGCGGCACTCGGCGAAATAGCCCGAACCCTGCACGACGAAGGCATAGATACCGAAATCGTGTGGATTGGCAACAAGCCCGTGCGTGGTTGCACCGCATGTCGTCAGTGCAGTTGCGGACAACCTTATCCGGACGGTCATACCGGCTGCGTCTTCAACGATGACATTTGCAACACGATCTCCTCGAAATTTGCTGAATCAGACGGGTTTGTCTTCGCTTCTCCGGTTTATTACGGGCAGCCTAACGGTGCTTTGCTGGCTGTCATGCAACGGGCATTCTACTCGAACGGAGCAGCTCTTCGTAACAAACCGGCAGCCGTTCTGACCGTCTGTCGCCGCGGCGGTGCTACGGCTGCATTCCAATGCTTGCAAATGCCGCTCCAGATGATGAATATGCCTGTCGTAACATCGCAATACTGGAACATCGTTTACGGTCGTGACCCCGGACAGGCTGCCCAAGACAGCGAAGGCATGCAGACCATGCGCACTCTGGCACGCAACATGGCATGGATGCTCCACGGACTACGGGGTTCCAATGCTCTGGAAGAACCGGAAAAAGAGGCATGGACACCCATGAACTTCATACGCTAACAAACTATAGCATCACACTTGCTTATTCTCTGAAACAATGTTTGTCAAACGCTGGCTTTACAATGCGCGGTCTTTTGCCGCACCACAAAACCTGATGCCGGGCCTGCTGGCCGTAGTACTTGCTATCGGAACGGAAGGATTCAGCCTGTGGCTCGGCCTGCTGGCTGTGTTCGGCGTATGTATGGTTCATCTGGGCGGCAACCTGCTTGATGATTATTTCGACTGGCAGGACGAACTACTTACCTACCGCGAAGAACTGCGCAAGGAAGGCGAGAAAGCCTTCACTGACAAATACCCTTACCTGCGTGACGGCTCCACTACGTTGCCGCAGCTTCGCGCCGCCATTGCCGTCTTTTTCGGTGTCGCTTTGGTTTGTGGCATGGTCATCTGGGTCATGCGTGGATTTGATATACTGTTGGTTGCTATTGCCGCAGTAGCCGGCTTGCTGTGCTTTTTTTACTCAGCCCCGCCGCTCAAACTCGGATTCCACGGGTTGGGAGAACCGGCCATAGGTATCTGTTTCGGGCCTTGTCTGATATGCGGAGTGTATGAATCGGCATGCGGTGGACTCTATAATCCGGAAACAGGCTTTGCCTGGCACATACTGGCTCTCGGTTGTGCTATCGGAATGTTTGTCACCAACATCCTTTACACCCACTCTTTTGTGGAGCGCCATGTGGATGATGTGTCACACAAGAAGACGTTAGCTGTGCTTCTGCGCACCGACCATGCGGGTCTGGCAGTCTATGCCATTCTGCTCTTCACCCCGTTCCTGTTGGTGCTCGCCTGCGTTGCCACCGGCTATATCCATTGGGCTTACTCTCTGGTCTTTCTTATGTTGCCGCAGGCTGTGTGGCTGATGTGGGCGATGGTGATGTTTGCTCGCGGTAGGGAGGTTCCTGATGAGCATCCACACCGTTGGCTGGGTCCGATGGACAATTGGGACAAAGTGGAACCGGGAAACCGCTACTATCTGCTTCGCTGGTACACTATGCGCAATATTAATACCGGCTTCTGCCTTATCCTTGCAGTAGTCAAGTTGGTTCTCCTGTTAGTCTGATTCCATGTCATTTTTCAGATACTTGTGCGGACTGGCCGGATGGCAGATTCGAACATGGGCGGGGAAACGCGCACCACTGCAGTCCGTCATCTTTATTCTTGACCAGTGTAATCTGCGCTGCAAACACTGCTCTGTCTATGCTATAGCCAAGCCGCGTATCAAGACGATGCAGCAGATTCGCGAAGATCTGGAAGACTGCTACCGCGCAGGTTCCCGCTTCGTTGATTTTGAGGGAGGTGAACTCTATCTCTGGAAAGATGGCAGCAGGACCATCAACGATGTGATTGACATGGCTCATGACATCGGATTCCATAGTGCTACTATCACTACCAATGCACAACTTCCTTTCGCCGGAAGCCATGCCGACCAGATTTGGGTGTCCATGGATGGAATAGGCGAATGGCATGATGCCATACGCGGGGAAGGGACATTCCGACGGTTGGAGGACAATATCAGGGATTATGCCAAATGGAGGCAAGAGGAATCCAAACGTGGAAGGAAGACGGCTTCGGTGTGTGTGAATATGGTTATTAACAACCGGAACTATCCTTGCCTGCAACAAACGTTGGACTACGTAAAGCAAAGTCCTTTTATTGACAAAATCAGTGTCAATTTCCATACTCCTTTTGCAGAAACGGAAGATTTGTTCCTACCGCAGGAAATACGCAACAATCTGATTGATTTTCTGATTGACTGCAAACGCCGTGGCTATCCGCTGATGAACACCCGTTCCGGCCTGCAGGCCATGAAGATGGATCACGGAGTCACCCGTTGCGGAAACGGGAGTTGCTGGATTACTAATTTTATCTTCTCCGACGGTAGCCGTTCACCCAAGTGCATGGGCTATACGCACCATGTATGCGACCGTTGCGGATTTTCGATGGGAGGAGAGATGTACGCTATTGCGCATCTCAAACCCGACACTATTTTGGCCGGACTTTCCTTGCGCATGTAGTGATTCTTCTGCTTGTGAACGGATTCATGCGCATGTTTCAGTAAAATATGCACCGGAGAAAGTCCGGCGCATATTCATGGAAGGTTAGGCAGAGTCTGCCTCCTATTCAGCGGGCTCGTTTATCTGTATGGTGTCCGTATAGACCCGTCCGGCGCGATCGGTCACTTCCACCTTTATCTCATGTTTGCCTTTCACGGGAGGCGTCGAGAAGAAGTGGTTGTTGCGGAACGGGATATAGTCGTCCCACACGCGCGCGCCGTTCACATATTCGCAGTAGTCGGGGTCGAAGCTGTAGAACTGCTCCATGTCGCCCATCAGTTGTCCGTCCTGATACCAGCGCACGCGCCATGCATCGTCCCAGTTCCAGATCTTGGCCACAACCGAGTGCGGACGGTCCATCACACGCCCAACCTGATAGAGCCTGAACTGATATTCTTTCGGGTGTCCTGTCGCCTTGTAGTACCATGTCGGGTATTCCCGGCCCTTGCCCTCGAACACCTGGTAGCCGCAGGGTGCGCCGTCACTGCTATAGTCATTGGTCCACCAGTTGCCGCACAGCGCGCCGAGGTTGTGCTCCATGATGCCGCCGCCTATGTCGAAGTTGTTGTTGTGGTGCATGTGTCCGGTCAGAATCACGCCCTCGAACTTGTTGTCAAGCATGTCTTTCAGGTGTTGTCCACCGCCTATCAGTCCCGATTCCGATGAGAACTTCAGCGGGCAGTGCATGCAGATGTAGATGCGGTTGCCCATGTTTATCGCGCTGTTCAGCAGCTGTTCCAGCCAGTTCATTTGGTCCGGCATCTCATCAAGCGTCACACGATAGCGTTTGTTGCCTTTGTAGTGCATGTTGCTCAGCACCACATAGAACGCGTCGCTCAGTTGGAAGGCGTAATACACAGGCCCGAATGAACGCTTGTATTGTGCCTCATAGTCTGCCGAGTCCGACGGTGTGACAAACTTGTCGTAGTCGTGGTTGCCTATCACCGGATATACTGGGAAGGGCAGCTGCCGCGCGAAAGCCTTGTAGGTCTCGTTGTGGTTGTACATGTCCCACGATATGTCGCCCAGCACAATACCGGCAAGCTGGACGTCAGTGTACTGTGCCGCTGTCTCCTGTATGTCTTTCAGTGTCGCCCCCATAAGTTTCTCTGCGTCCTCGTCGGTGTCAATCTGCGGGTCGGTCATGGTAATCATGGTGTAGCGGTCCGGGTCGCCGGGCATCTGCTGCAAGGTAAAATTATAGACCGTTTTTTTGTCGTCAAGACGCTGGTAGAACTGCGGCACGCCCGAACTGTAGTCGGCCACATATCCCTTCGGGGTCACTATATACACGAACTCCGCTTTGTCGTTCAGGCTGATGGAGTATGCTCCCGTGTGGTCGGTGCGGATTAGCGAATAGCCGTCGGTGACTATCACGCCGCCGAGGGGTTTGTTCGCGCCTTTGACGGTGCCGGTGATGGTTACGGCTTCGGTAGGTTGCAGCAACAGCAACATCGCTGCACAAAGAAAAAGAGAATGTTTGTAGTGTTTCATAGGACAAAAGGATTTAAATATATTTGACAAAAAGTTCTTTCTGTGGAATCAATCCGTGTCTTGGAGTG
>Ga0310690_10003545_pt1 | contig 23165 bp, 17 predicted proteins | sample AusTroGonzalo_MG_2_FD_207661 | JGI IMG/M metagenome (GOLD analysis project Ga0310690, IMG submission 207661) | Bovine rumen microbial communities from tropical cattle in Woodstock, Queensland, Australia - Gonzalo_04 (v2) (version 2) | ecosystem: Host-associated > Mammals > Digestive system >... | reverse complement strand
TTCGAGGCCGTGCCGGTGTGGAACGCGGTGTACCACGGACTGTGTGCGGTCTTCGGCTCGTACCTCCTCATCGACGGCATCCCTCCGTGGGACGAAGATCGCTGGCCGGCGGAGAGGAAGTGGAAGCCCGAGCAGGAGCTTGACTGGAACGCGCTCTTCCCCGACCAGTTCGCGGTGGAGTTCGCGCGGACCGTCGCATGGGGCAATCAGCCGACGGCGCATGCCCTGCGCATGGAGCACGCCACGAACCCCAAATACGCCGCGTCGTACAGGTTCATGATAGACGCGGCGAGGTTCTACCGCGAGAACAGGAAGTATCTCTTCGACGGGGAGATGCTCGATCCGGGGCGGCTGGACTGCGCCGCAATGAAGGTGGATTTCCAGCGGCGCGGCATATACAGCGCCGCAGGGAAGTACGCAACGGCGACGCAGCCGGCCCTGCCGACCGTGTTCCACAGCGTGTGGAAGGCACCGGACGGGTCGATTGCCGCAGTGCTGGTGAACTGGTCGCGAGAGGAGCAGCGGTATTCGCTGGAATGCCCGTCCGGCGCGGCGTCGGGCACGCTCAAGCCCCTGTCCTTCGGTCTCGTCGTCATGAACAATCAATGAAAGGCAACGCCATGCACTTCACAAGGCGAAACTTCCTGATCGGCGGCGCTTCGGCGTTCGGGGCGTTCGGGGCGTTCGGCGGCAATCGCTTCTTTGCTGCTTCCGCTGCTGGCGCAGTGGCGGGAAAGGGAAAGCCGAACCTGCGCTTCGGACTTCTCTCGGACATACACATCGACCGTGTCGGTGCGGACGAGAAAATGTCTGCATGGGGGAACATTCTTACGGTCAGACACGCCTTCGAGTGGTTCAAGGACGCGAATGTCGATGCCGTGGTGATTGCCGGCGACATGGCGAACATTGGACTTGGCGAGCAGCTTGTGGCCATGGCCGAGGCGTGGTATTCAGTGTTCCCCGACGACAAACGCCCCGACGGAGCCCGCGTGGAGAAGGTGTTCGTCACGGGCAACCACGACTGGGTGGGGCACACGCTCTACGGCGGTGTCGGGGCGAAGAAATACCCGGACGAGGCGGAGCGCGCCAAGCATCTGCTGCAGAACGACATTGCCGGATGGTGGGACAGGGCGTTCCACGAGCCGTATTCCCCAATCTATTCGAAGACGGTAAAAGGCTACACCTTCATCGGTTCGCACTGGCACGGAGTGGAGGCAAAGCAGGATTGCTACGACGCCAACTTCAACCTCATCGAGGATTTCATGGCGAAGAACGGGAAGAAGATAGATCCGTCTCTGCCATTCTTCTATGTGCAGCATCCTCATCCGAAGGATACATGCTATGGTTCGTGGGCGTGGGGGCACGACAATGGGATGACGACAAGGACGCTTTCCGCATATCCAAACGCAATTGCGCTCTCCGGGCATTCGCACTACTCCATCACAGACGAACGTTCCATCTGGCAGGGTGCGTTCACGTCCGTTGGCGCGGGGTCCCTCAGCTTCACGACGACCCCCGTCAACGAACGAAAGCCCAACTGTTTCGAGAATTCCCGCGCCAACTGGAAGGCCGACGCCCGCAAGCTTATGCCGGTGATCAGGACCGACGACTGCCGCCAGGGGATGTTGTGGAGCGTTTACGATGACTGCATCGTCGTGAACCGCCGCGAATTCCGGTCCGGACTGGACCTTGGGGAGGATTGGATTCTTCCGCTTCCTGCGGCCGAGCCGAAGCCTTTCGCCTTTGCAGAGCATGCGAAGAAGCTGCGCGCACCTGAGTTCCCGAGAGACGCGAAGCCGTCTATTGCCGAGACCGTTGCAAAGAATCGCGGCGGGAAGTCCAAGGACGGCAGCGAAGTGATTCCTTCGGAGGATACGCCTGCGCTTTCGGTGACCGTGCCGCCGGTCGTGCCGGACAACCGGGCGCGCCTGTTCACGCTGGAGTTCACGGCGCAGACGGCGGACGGCAGGAGCCTGACGAAGTTCATCGTTCCGGAAGGCTACAATCATTCGCTGAAGCACGAAAAGGCAAAGGCGCAACAGGTATGCTATTTCCGGAAGGACGAGCTTGGCGAAGGCGCCGTGCGGTTCTCCGTCACGCCGATGAACTGCTTCGGGGCACGCGGAAGGACTATCGAGGCCTTGTACGGACATGCGTGACTCTCGAATCGGTATTGTGAAAGGACAGAATATGACAAAGAGAGTAGTCATCGGTAAGATGGCAAGGCAGACAAATGTCAGGTGAGGGGGAGAGAAGATGAGAGGATCATTGGCGGCTTACATGCTCTCATGTTGTCTTGTTTCTCATTCCGCATCGCGGGCTGCGGCTGCTATAGTCTCAGTCGGCGAGGTCGAACTGAAGACCTATCCGTTCTCCGACCCGGACCCCGTTCCGCCGGTTGCGGAGAAGAGGTTCCCATACTTCCGCTACGACGGCTCTTCGGCTTCGTCTAGCCCCCGCGTGTTCAAGACCGTCGAAATGAGCAACGGAAGGATATCCCTTACATTGCTCCCCGAGGCTGGCGGCAAGGTGTGGGGTGCGACAGACGTCAAAACCGGTTTCGACTTCATCTACAGAAACCACGCGGCGAAGTTCAGGAACGTCGCGATGCGCGGTCCGTGGTGGGCGGGCGGCATAGAGTACAACTTCGGGATAATCGGACACGGCCCCTATACCTCGACGCCGGTTGACTATGCTGTGCGCACGAACGCGGACGGCTCGGTGAGCTGTTTCGTCGCCGTTGACGAGCTAATCTGCCGAACCTCCTATCAGGTTGAGGTGCGGCTTGAGCCTGACGCGGACAACTTCACCACGCGAGCCCTCTGGCACAACGGATCTGGCCTTCCGGTTCCGTATTACCACTGGATGAACATGGCGGCGCACGTCGAGGACGACATGGTGCTCAAGTTCGACGGAAAGGCGGAGATAGGACATCAGGGCGACGTGCATCCGTGGCCGGTCGATTCTGAAGGACGGCACCTCGACAAGTACGCCGCCAACGCTTTCGGCGGAAACAAGTCTTATCACGTCCTGAATGGCGACAACCGCGTGTTCGGCGTGTGGTATCCGTCTCGCGCACTTGGCTTCATCCACGAGAACGAGTCTTGCGACAAGTACGGGCGCAAGGTGTGGATGTGGACCCAGTCGCGCGAGGGCGCGATATGGGAAGACCTCTTGACGGATTCCGACGGACAGTATGTCGAGCTTCAGAGCGGACGCGCCTTCAACCAGCCGCGATTCGCCACGGTGAAGACTCCGTTCAAGCATCCGTCGTTTTCGCCTGGGCGAACGGATTCATTCGTGGAGCGCTGGGGGGTAGTGAGGGATGAATCCGAATATCTGCCGAAAGGGGAGAATCCGCCATCTGCGGCTGTCCCGCGTCCTGTCGAATCGCCAAAGGACTTCGACTGGAGCGGAGTTTACGGCCACTGCCTACGCGGGCAGCAGGCGGTACGCGAGCGCGAGGACGCACTTGGCGAAAAGGAGCTGAACGCCGCGCTTGCGATAGACAAGAACTTTGTCCCCGCCCTTGACGAACTGGCGTTCCTTATGATACGTCGCGGCAGATACGGCGATGCGCTTGAACTGGCGGAAAAGGCTCTGGCTGTCGATACATACGACGGCGCGGCGAACTACGCGGCGGGATTCGCGGCGTTTGCGGCGAACGACAACGCGACGGCAAGGGAGCGGCTTGGCCTTGCGTCCTATTCCGCAGAGTACCGCAATGCTGCATACGCGCTCCTTGCACGCATATCTCTTCGCGAGCGCGACTGGCGCGGAGCGGTCGCGGTGGCGGAGCGCGTCCTTGCGGCAGACGGCACGAACCGCGACGCATTGCTCGCGAAAATTGCCGCGCTGCGGCTTTGCGGTGATGCGGAGGCGGCGCGGAATGCGGCACCTGCCGCGCTCGGCGTTTGGCCGCTCTTCCATGCGGCGAAGTACGAGGCGAGCCGTGTCGGCGTTGGCGGAGACTGGACGGACGCCATACAGAACGAATTTCCCGAAGAGACGCTTCTTGAAATCGCCTCGTGGTACAGGGAGTCGGGGCTTGAGGATGACGCAAAGAGAATCGAGCTGTGTGCTGGAGATTGCCCGATGGCGAAGATTCGCCTTGGCGACTATGACGCGGCGGCGAGGCTCCCAATGCCGCGACTCTTTCCGTTCCGCAGGGAGGACGTTCCGGCTCTTGACAAGGCTGTGTCCTCGCATCCGTCATGGAAGTTCAAATACTACCGTGCGGTGCTGGCGACGTATTTTCAGGACGATGCACTTGCCGACAGGTTGCTTAACGACTGCGGGAGCGAACCGGACGATTTCGCGTTCTACCTATTCCGTGCTTCTCGCAGGGCCTCGGACAAGAAACTTGCCGACCTCAATCGCGCCGCGTCGCTCTCCGGCAACTGGCGCATTGGCATGGATATTGCCGCGTTTCACGCTGCGAATGGCGAATGGGAGAAGAGTCTTGATGCGGCCAGCCGGTTCTTGAATTTGAATCCAGACAACAACCCGTTGCAGATAGCGTATGCCCGCGCCCTGAATGGATGCCGTCGTTGGCGCGAGGCGGTGGAGTTCCTGAAGGGCATCCAGATACTGCCATCGGAGTTCGGCGACAACGCCTGGGACATCTGGCATGAATCGTGGAAGAACCTTGGCAACGACAAGATGGCCGACACATATCCCGAAAACCTCGGAAAGGGAGAGCCATACAAGTGAAAATGAGCAAACCTTTGTTTGTTGTCTTTGCGGCGATTGTTCTTACCGCGTCACAATGCGCGGGAAATGACCTTGCGGAGACTCGCGATCACCGCATGGACGAAGAGGGGCTTAAGGTCAGCGCGGCATTCCAGAAGTTTTTGGTTGACGAGCCGGGCTTCGCGCCCAAGGCATACTTGATTGGCATGAGCTGGGGAGGATTCTTTTCAGTACGCTACACGGTTGCCAATCCACTGAACGTCGAGAAGATATACCTTGATGCGCCGCTCTTGAGCTTCGTTGATTTCCAGTTGATAAAGGACATTGGACCTTGGAACGGGAAAATGCCGGAGGAAGGCGGGAACGCATCATCGGAAATGCCGCTCAACATGGCGTCGAGGTTGGCGAGAACATAATTAAGGACTTTTTCCTTGGTGAGGGGCAATTTTCTTGCGCAAGACCAATTCCGCGCCCTGCGCTTGCGGCGCGGCTTGCGGAGGGGCCGGAGTTTTGTGCGGCCGTGCGTCCACAGGTATGGCTCTCAAGCGTCTGGCAACCAAGGATGGTTGACCATAAGTCGCTCAAACCCATGTGTTCGCGCAAGCTATACCCGGGCGAGCGGTACGTGTGCTTCGGCTACATCGCCGACAAAGTGCGGGATGTCGCGGCGGCTTATGGCGACGACATCGCCCCTGCGGGGCATGCAATAGTAAAGGTTGCACCTGGCGGCATGACATTTGACGTGTATACTATTGATGCCTGCAACGAGTCAATGCGCGTTTTGGCGCACCGGTCTTTTGTTTCTGGACGACAAGGTCGGCACCACTGGCAACGACAAGAAGATCGAAGGTGAATCTTGAGTTTCTGCTTGTGAAAACGGAAGTGAATGACGTGCCCGTACAGGCGCCGCTGCGAAGTCACAATATCTGATACGCCCATTGCGTTTTTTGGTATAATATCAGCATCAGGGAGATGCAATGGCATAGAGGAGATAATGAGCAAACTGTCATTCAAGTCATTTTGCATAGAGTTTTATGCACGGCACATTGGCTCTACTGGGGCTGATGTATATAGAATGTTTTCGGAAAGCGGACTCCTAAAGACTCTGGACGATGACTACGACGATCTGCATGGACTTGGATGGGAGGCGTTGATGCCAATGTTTGACGAGTATCTGGGGAGAAGCAGCAAATGACTTTGTTTCACGGCAGCACAGTCGAAGTTAAACGACCGCAAATCATTGTCTCAGACATCGGACGTGATTTCGGGCCGGCGTTCTATACGACAGGCATAAAGGCGCAAGCGGAACGCTGGGCTATGCGCCGTGCTATGTTTGCGCGGAAAGGCGGCCGAGCGGGAACTCCGGCCGTTGTGTCGGTCTACGAGTTTGACGAGGCCGCTGCGTTGTCAGCATTGAAGCACAAACGGTTTTCCGGCGTGTCTATGGAATGGCTCGACATGGTCGTAGCATGTCGATCAAGGCTTTCGTATCGGCATGGTTATGATTTGATGTTCGGTAAGGTCGCCAATGACAACGTTGGTGAAACGGTTTCGTATGTTGTAGCAGGAGTAATGCCGAAGGAAATGGCAATTGAACATCTGAAGTTTCAGCAGATAAATGACCAGGTCGCTTTTTGCACTCCAGATTCTCTCCGATTCCTCAGGTTTATAAGGTCGTATGAGCTGGAGGTTAAGTGATGAATGAAGATCACACACTAATTCGTGCGACACTGGTTCCTGCGATAGTGGCGTTTCTTGCAATGCACTACCAAGTGTCCGAGAATAAAGCGATGGACATGTTCTATCGTTCCAGGACCGCCGAAGCGTTTGCAGATGATTCGCTGGGGCTCTATGGCAATAGTGCGCTCAATTTGGCAGGTGATGTGATCAAGGAACTCGGCGGCGGGGACATAGACAACGAAACTGCTGGTTAATGAAACGCGTTGTCAGGGCGCGGTTTTGCGGAAACAAGGCCGCCAAAGCGCCATTCTCTGGTTTTGCATTTGATTTTCACGGCGGGAAATAGTATAATTCATCGTAACAAGGATTGACGAATAAAGGGGAATTGATGAATAGACATCTTGACGCGTTCATGAAAGCCTTTCCATACGAAGGCCTTACGTATGACGATGTTACTTTGGTAACTCAGTATGCCGACTTCCTGCCGGACGATACGTCGCTTGAGACCAAGCTCACGTCGCGTACAAAAATGAAGATTCCGTTCATGTCCGCGGCGATGGACACTGTCACGGAAGCGCCGATGGCGATTGCGATGGCGCTGGCCGGCGGCATAGGGTGCATACACAAGAATCTCGAGGAAGACGACCAGGCCGCGCAGGTGGCGCGCGTCAAGAACCACCTTAACGGGCTTATCGCATCGCCTGTCTGCTTCCACGCAAACGACGACATAAGCTTCCTCAGGTCGGAGAAGCGGCGAATGGGGCTTAAGTTCAGCGGCTTCCCCGTCCTCGACGAGGACGACAAGCTTGTCGGCATGATCACTTCGTCTGACATGCGCTTTGCGCCGCTGAACGCCGCCAAGCTGAAGGATGTCATGCAGCCGTGTCCGATAACAGGCGAGAAGGGCACTAGCCTCAAGAAGGCCTACGATCTCATGCGCAAGGCCAAGATCGGGAAGCTTCCTCTCGTTGACAAGAATGGCCGCATCGTAGGGCTCTACTCGTTCACGGACGTTGCAAGGATTGTCGAGAACTCCAACTCCGGATACAACATCGACGACAAGTTCCGCCTGCGAGTCTCCGCGTCGGTGTCGGGCGGCGCCGGCGACATCCAGCGAATGGAGAAGCTCGCCAAGGCCGGTGTCGATGTCGTAGTCGTCGATTCAGCCCACGGACACTCCAAGGGCATAATCGAGATGACGAAATACATCGTCCGCAACTTCCCGAAGGTCGATGTCATCGCTGGCAACATTGCGACGGGCGAGGCTGCGAAGGACCTTGCGAAGGCGGGTGCGCACGCCGTCAAGGTCGGCATAGGACCTGGTTCCATTTGCACGACGCGCGTGGTGTGCGGCGTCGGCATTCCACAGCTCACCGCCGTCTACAACGCCGCGAAGGCGTTGAGGGGCAGCGGCGTCGCTGTCGTCGCGGACGGCGGCATAAAGCTTTCCGGCGACGTTCCCAAGGCAATCGCGGCCGGTGCCGATTCAGTCATGCTTGGCTCCGTCCTCGCGGGTACGGAAGAGTCGCCAGGCGAGAAGATATATTCAAACGGCCGCCAGTACGTCGTTTACCGCGGCATGGGCTCCATGGCCGCGCTGAAGAACGGCAAGGGCAGCCGCGCAAGGTATTTCCAGGACGACGAGAGCGACGAGAATCTCGTGCCGCAGGGCATTGAGGGAATGGTTCCCTACTCGGGCCGCGTGAAGTCCATCATGACACAGTTCTGCGGAGGCCTTCGTGCATCGCTTGGCTACTGCGGATCGCGCACCATCAAGGACCTTCAGGAAAAGGGCCGCTTCTATCGCGTTACCGCCGCAGGTCTCAGGGAGGCACGTCCTCACGACATCACGATTACCAAGGAAGCCCCCAACTACCGCACTTGAAGCAGGGAAGGAAGTAAAAATGTCAGGCAAAATCGCAGTCTCGCTTCTATCTCTCGTCGTCGCGGCCATGGCCTTCGCCGCGCCGCCGAATGCGGATCCCGTGGCGGAAGGTTTTCCGTCATGGGAAGGCGTCTTGGAGAAGAACTACATCCGTGGGCGCGCCATAACGCCTTCTGACCTGCGGCATCGCGTCGTCGTGATGATTACGCTGAAGGACGACGCTAACCTCCAGAAGAACTTTATCGGCCTGTCCAAAATCGTGCAAGGGGGCATCGACGACACTCCGCCCAGCCATGCTGCACAGTGGGATACGATGGATCAGCTTCCACGCAAATGCATCATACTCGTCTCCTTTAAAGACAGCGGCAAAAGCGTCGCCGACAACCTAAAGACGGCGCTGAAGGCTCCAAAGGACATGAAAGAGGACGATACCACGGCTCTTAATGCGTGGGCTGCCATAAGTCCGGCGTTCTACAAAGACGTTGCGCTTTTCGGATCTGAGGCCGAGACTGAGTTTCCATACATACGGGTCCTGGACGGCAAGAAGGCTGATCCCGTGTACAAAGGGGTTTTCAAGGCCGCAGAGGCAGCGTCCATCCGCAAGAACATCCTGAAATGCAAGAGAGAGCTGGGCGAATGGCGGGATATATTTGGCGTAACGGAAGTCGTTCACTTCAAGGACGTTGAAAAGAAGATCCTATCGGGAAAGCCGCTCAAGCAGTGTCTCGCCCCGCTTAAGGCGGGCATTGCCGACAAGAATCCGGAGAAGGCCCGGGAGGCGCAGATCATGTACGACGCCATCAACCAGTTCTCGAGCGACTTGAAGCATCGCATAACCCTTGAATACAGGGCGGCTCCCGCACGGGCGTTCGTCGATGCTCAAAAGCTCTTCCGCTACTTCCCGCAAGAGAAGAAGTCTCTCGCCCAGGTAGATCTTTTCCTAAAGAGCAACAAGTCTGCGCTTACCCTCGGCAAGATGTACGAGAAGTACCTTGAATGGTCGCATCCCGACTTTACGTTCAAGAACACTTCTGATGCGAAAAAGGCGGTGCAGCTGGTGAACTCCTGGAAAAAGCCACTTGAGAAGATGGCGGCGGACACCTCCAATACGGTGCTTCAAGGCGAGGCTTCGCTTATACTTGCCCAGATCGACAGCATCGGCGATCTGCTCATGACAAAGGTTCCGCAGAAGTAATGGCCGGGAAGACTCTTCAGGACCATTGCCGCGAATGGCTCGACACGCTTGTCGTGGCCCTCTCCGTCGCGATGGCGTTTCGCGCCTACTTCTACGAGCCGTTCAAGATACCGACTGGCTCCATGCAGGAGACTCTATGGGGCTACCATACCGAGGCCGGGGTGGAGAAGGACCTTTGGGATGCGTTTCCTTTTTCAATCGCCAAGTGGGCTTTCACTGGTTCGCGAACAGTTGACTGGAAATCTCCGACTACGGGCACTGTCCGCTGTACGCCGCGTAACGACGGCTTTGCGACTGTCAAGGTGGGGATGCATCCTGATTCATGGTCGCTTCCGACAGACGCCTGCCGTGAACTGCATGGAAGGTTTGTCAAGGAAGGCGACACCCTCTGGAAGGGCTCCATAACGACAGGAGACTTCATATTCGTCAACAGGTGGAAGTGGAACTTCTGGCAGCCGCGCGACGGCCAAGTCATGATATTCTCAACGACAGGCATAAAGGCCTTGCCGCAGGGAACTCACTACATAAAGCGCATGAAGGCGCGTCCTGGAGAGACATACCGCCTTGAGCATCCGGTGGCAGGCTATCCTGAAACCGTGACGATGGGCGGCGACGAGTATTTCGCGTGCGGCGACAACTTCAACAATTCTTTTGACAGCAGGTATTGGGGACCGGTGCCTCGCGCAAATCTGCGCGGAGAGGCGTCGTTTGTCTTCTGGCCGTTCAATGGATGGAGGATCATCAGATGAGCGAACAACTGATAGCCACTCCCGGGACTTTCGGGGAGAACGGGAATTTCCTTCTCGAGCGCGAGCTCGGGGCTGGCGGCATGGGCGGAGTCTACATGGGCAGGGACAAGATGCTCGACCGCCCCGTGGCCGTAAAGGTCATGCTCAAGGAGTACGGTTCCGATCCGGAGTTCGTGGAGAAGTTCAAGAAGGAGGCCCAGGCCGCCGCGAAGCTCATCCATCCCAACATCGCGCAGATATACTCCTACGGGATCTGCGACGGCATGCCCTACATCGCGATGGAGCTTGCCTCGGGCGGTTCCCTCTATTCGGTGATGAACGCGAATCCCGGCAAGACCGACATACAGCGCGTAATGAAGATCTGCCAGCAGGTCGCGCAGGCGCTGCAGTGCTCGACGGACCAGGGTTTTGTGCATGGCGACGTAAAGCCGGAGAACATCCTTCTTGACGCAAACGGAAACGCGAAGCTTGTCGACTTCGGCCTTGCCGCAATGCAGAAGGACACCGACGAGATATGGGGAACGCCGTACTACATTTCGCCGGAGAAGGTCCGCAAGGAACCTGTGGACTTCAGGGCCGACATGTATTCGCTCGGCGGGACGCTCTACCACGCTCTCACGGGCGTCGCTCCGTTCGAGGGAGAGGACTCCGTGGCTGTGGTGCGCAAGCGCTTCGATGGAATGCCGGCAAAGCCCAGTTCGATACGGCCGGAGATATCGCCTGCGATAGACGCACTTGTGATGAGGATGCTGGAGCTCGACAAGGAAAAGCGCTATCCAAGCTTCGAGGCCCTGATCCAGGCGTTCAAAGACGTCCTTACTTCCGGTCTTTCCGCAGGTGCGGCGCCTGCCGCCTCTAAGCCTTCTGCCTCTGGAACGAAGAGGATGATGACTACAAGGACTCGCAGGGTGTCGATGATGCGCAAGTCTTCTGCGACGACTTCGGCAAAGAAAGTTGAGGCAGGGGAGGACGAAGAGGCGCGTGACAAGAGCCCTGCGGAGGACGAAGAAGACGAGGGCGGCGGCAACCTTGGCGTGAAGGTCGCATTGTTCGTCGTGGGAGGCGTCCTTCTCATAGGTGCCGTAATAGGCGGGCTCGTCTGGTACCAGGTCGCGGCGGCCAAGGCGAGGGAAGAGGAGCGCCAGCGGAACATCTCCGGCAATATTGCGAAGGCCAGAGTCGCCATACAGGGAATCCGCGAGGCCACCGTCAAGTTCGACGCGGAGTTTTCAGGCTTTGCCGCAAAGGCGACCAAGAAGGCAGACGACCTTACCGCTGAGCTCTCGCGTCTCCTGCCGGACTGGAAGGACTCGTTCAAGCCCGCTCCCACCAAGGAGCTACTTGACGCCATAGCATCTACCAACAAGGTCCAGGAAACGGCAACTCCCCCGCCCCCCGCTGCGACGAATGCGCCGCCAGCAGCAGCAGCGGCTACGAATGCGCCTCCCGCGACTGCGGCAAAGGGCGAGCCTGCGAAGACAGACGCCAAGGAGGAACCAAACGCCCAGGAAGCCCAGGCGGCCCCGAAGGTGCAGGAACCGTCGGCGGTTGCAGACATGTGCGATCTGTGGGAGAAGGCATATTCCTGCAGCGCATGCCAGATTCGAGTGAGCGTGGCGATTGCGAAGGTCTTGGCGGAATGCGACAAGGCTGACGCAATCAAGGAGGAAACTGAGGCTGCCATGAAGACCCTGGGCGAAATCTCGATTTCCGCCAAGGACATGTATGACCAGATTCAGGCTTCGCCAGACGTAACAAACGTAAAGAAGAATCTCGGGCTGATCGACTCCAAGGGCAAGAAGATTGTCGACATGACGGTAAAGCGCCTTAGGCTGGAAAAGATCGAAGCAGACCGCAAAGCGCGCAAGGAAGCGCAGGAAGCCGCCGAAAAGGCCGCGAAGGAGAAGGCGGAAGAAGAGCGTAAGGCGCTTATCGAAAAGGAGGTCGGCGAGATATCCGAGAAGTTCGACGCCATTGCGGCGCAAGGTTGCTTCCGCCAGCTTGACTGGCGTTCTGCCATGCGGCAGCTTGACGCTGCGCAGGACGGCTTCAAGACGGCCGAGGGACAGATTGCCGCAAAGTTGCAGATTCGCAAGGTAACGGCCATGAAGAAGGTCCAGGATGTGTTCATTGCGAAATTGAAGGGCCACACATTTAGGGGCAAGCCAAAGAAGGGCACTTTGAACGGAATGAAGGTTGTCTCAATATCGGAAAAGGAGATTCAGTACTCTACGCCGAAGGGGAAGACCTCCAAGATGCTCTGGACGCAGTTCTACCGCGACTGCCCTGGCAACTTGAACGAGGCGGTAAACACCTACATCGTCAACGGGAAGCGCAACTCGGGCCTTGGTCTCAAGGATTGGGCCGACGCCATGGCGGGCGCTGCGCTTACTATGAAGCTCGTATGCGCTGAAGTCAACGGCGCAACAGAACGCGCCGAACAGCTTGTCAAGCAGGTCGTAGAGACGTTCCCCGACTTCGCGAAGACCGCGAAGGAGATGTTCCCCGACATCGAAATCGCAACTGAGACGGAGGAATGACGCCGTGCAGCTTGTGACCGAAGACATCAGCCGCTCGATGGCCTCTTCGAGCTTCATCCGCAAGATGTTCGAGAAGGGGATTGAGCTCAAGAAGAAATTCGGCGAAGATGCCGTATGCGACTTCTCCCTTGGCAACCCAGACGTTCCCCCGCCACCGAAGGCTGAAGCCGTCTTGAAAGACGTCGCCGCTACGGCGATAAAGCCGCTTGGCCTTGGATATTGTCCCAATGCCGGCATCCCGTCTGTTCGTGAGGCCATGGCGAAATGGCTTTCCAAGCAGCAGTATACGGCGCTTTCGGCGAAGGATGTCGTAATGACGGTAGGTGCTGCTGGCGCCATGGTCAGTTTCTTCCGCGCAGTCGTTGAACAGGGCGACGAGATTGTCGTTCCTGCGCCCTACTTTGTCGAGTATGGCTCCTATTGCGGGCATTTCGGCGGCAAGCTCAAGACTGTGCCGTCGCTGCCGCCTGCGTTCCGCCTTGACATCGCCGGAATCCGCGCGGCGATAACAGAAAAGACTCGGGCAATACTACTTAACTCTCCGAACAACCCTACGGGTTGCATCTATCCAGAAGAAGACATGAGGGCCGTTTCGTCAATAGTTGACGAGGTCAATATTGACCGGGAAAAGAAGGGGGGGCGTCCGCTCTTTCTGCTTTCCGACGAGCCATACAGGGCCTTTGCGTTCGATGGCGCGACGGTTCCGCCTGTTCTTCCCCTCACAAAATGGGCCTGCGTCCTTGGTTCCTTTTCGAAGACGCTTTCCCTTGCAGGCGAGCGAATAGGCTACTTCATCGCTCATCCGGAAATGCCGGGCCAGGAAAGCCTTATGGCCGCCGTTACGCTGACCAACAGGACGCTTGGTTACGTAAACGCTCCTGTGATAGGCCAGAGGCTCGCCGCGGCACTTCTCGACGAGACTGTCGATCTCTCAGTCTATGACGCAAGGCGTCGTCTTATGGCGAAGGTCCTTTCTGACGCCGGAATCGAATTCGAGATGCCGAAGGGGGCTTTCTACTTCTTTGCGAAAAGCCCAGTTCCCGACGATGCCGTTTTTGTTGACGCGCTCCTTGCCGAGAACATCCTTGTCGTCCCCGGGAAGGGATTCGGCTTCCCAGGCTACGTACGGCTTAGCTCCAGCGTTGATGAAGCCATAATCGCCAGAAGCGCACAAGGTTTCAAGCGCGCGATGGAAAGGCTTGGATGATTTTTCCGTCACTTGCCGCGGCCGTCTTCTCGTTCTACGCGACAGCCACCGGCATCGCGAAGGGCACTCCGGTGGAGTTCTTCTTCGCTGGCGAGGGATCCGATCGCGACTATGAGACAATGTTTCTCATTGAGGGGTCTGCCGAAGATTTCTGCAAGGGGATAGAGGCGGCTGGCATCCCGCGAGGTGAAGCGCAGAATCCTAAGGAATGCATCCTTTGGCCGGTAGGTTGCCCAGTTTCGATTGCGCCGTCTATTGACGACTTTATCGTGCGCGAAGCAGCGCCAGGCTCTCCGACAAACCTTCAGGTGATTTACACCGGCGGCGCGCGTGGCCAGTCTGGAAGGGCTATCGCCGCAGAGGAAATGCCGCTTTCGGTTTTCTCGCTCTACACACTTGACCAGTCTCCGCTTCTTTTCGACGGCATAGTCGAGCAGGGCAACGCATACGGCCACAACCTTGCGCGAGTAGAGCTGAAGAAGGGCGACAGGGTCAAGTTCACGATCCGCTGGGACGGCGAAACTCGCCCTTCGCGCATGTCTGTCCGATTTTGCCCGGGAAACCTTGCCACAGTCCTGAAATCGATTAAGGAGCGTTCTCTTGAAGGGTCTCTTGTTGTCAGCGCTTCTTTTGCGCCTGAGCTTTCAGTCCGTGAGGCCGAAGCCGTGGCAAATGCGCTTTCCTTGATTGACTCCCCCAAGGTCAAGATCAACGGGAGGGAAAAGGACGGTTTTTTCTTCCAGGCGTTCCTTCCGTCGATAAAGTGGCTAGACAGGAAGGAACGTCTTGTGCAGCCGTTTGAACTGCATCTTTCCTCTGGTAATCCTCGCCTCTTGTTCATCGAGGAAGACTGGTCTGTTGAAGGAATGGATCCATGGCTGACAGCGCGTGAGATTTCCTTTGAGGAGGCCGTTAAGTATCCTCAGACGGATACGTGCCTCATCTATGCAAAAAAGGATCGTACGCTTGGCGATATCACGAAATTCTTGGCAAAGCTACCAAGAACAGTCCATACGCACTACGTTTATGGCGAATAACCGTAGTTTACATAACCCATCTTATGCGCAATAACAAGGAGCGGGCATGAAACCAGAAATACCGGAGGTCGAAAACGAAGTTCACCATTCAGTAAGCGTCTACGGCGCGGATGCCATGGACGATTTTCCCGTCCTTAAGGCATTCCAGCAATATATTGATGCTGAACAGGCTCGGGCTCGGAAGCGTCTTTTGACTTTAGGCGTCTTCTTTGGCGTGTTGATGCTTTTAGTAATTTCTGTTTTTGTGGTCATGCTTTATGGAGCTGGGCAGCGCAATCAAGTGCTCAACGACAGGCTAATCGAATTTGCAATGAAAGAACGCGACAGAGATCGTCAGGCCGCCGTTGTCGTTCAGCCGCCTGTCCAGCAGGACAACAGCGCAATCCTCGCCTTGACGGCCAAAATGGAAGAACTGCAGCGAAAGCTTGCGACGAGCCAGAAAATCGCCGAGGATGCTGAAAAAGCGCGTGCAGCGGCCGTCAAGGCTGCTGCAGAAGCATCTACCCCTAAGGGACCTAGTGCAGAACAGCTTGAAATACAACGCCTAAAGGCCCTTCTTGCAGCCGAAAAGGAACGCAAGGCTGCGGAAGCCTCAAGGCGGCGGCAAGAGGAGCTTGAGGCCTACCGCCGTAAACATTATCCAGAGCTTTATGAAAAGCCCAAGGCTCCTGAAGCAAAGAAGGTCCCTGAAAAAATGAAGGTCGAGGTACGCAAGACCAAGTCAATTCCCCTTCCCAAAATCGAGGATGAGAAACTTGACGATGTCGGCGACGTCGAACTTGACGATGACGACGCCATCGACTATTTCAAGGAGGAGACCTCCCCAACAGGCGAAAAATCCTATTCGATCCCCGTTGACGTCAAGGGGTCGAAAGGAAAATGGCTTATACCTGACGAGTGATCAGGTAAGGCTGTCGACCGTGACGACAGGCAGGTTCTTAGCGAACGAGTCTGTCATCGGCTTCAGCCCGGAGTAGTCGAACGCATATCCGTCTGGCCCAAGTGGCCATACGACCGGTGCGGTGTTCAGAATGGTCGCCTTGAATCCCTGCATGGTCGCACCCATGTTCCCCGTATGGGATGAGTTGCACCCTTCGTTCTCAATCACAAAGGGATTGCGATATCCCTTTGCCATGAGCGTCTCGAGGAACTTAGTCCAGTCGCAAGAATCGCTTCCGCCAAACCCGGGGAGGCGCGGTTCATAGCTCAGGCGATCCCATTCGCTTGAAGGAAGCGGCACGCCGGCCTTTCGCGCCAACACAGCATCAACGCTCTGTTGTGGGTAGAGGCGCCCCCAGTGGACGGCTTCCTCGTCGTTGGTGAAGTTGCGCGTTCCCTTGATATGCACCCTTCTCAGCTTCTTGAAATCCATGTGGCTTACGACATCGGACGGATCTATGTGCTGCCAGATGTCATGCGACGGATCGTAGGTTTCCTGAAGCGCCGAGTCGTCGTCGAGAATCGCATACATGAGCTTCCTCGCCGCGAGGCATCCAGGCAGGTTGTTGTATGCGTCAGGCGCGGTAACCGGCTGCCACCCTTCCATCGGACAGTTCTCTACGCAGAGCGTGACGCCGAGCGACTTTGCATAGTTTAGAATCGGCTGGAAGACCTTCTTGAACTTAATGAGGTTCTTCTCGAATCCTCCGTCCTGCCTTCCAAGCTCATGGTCGTAGCCGACGAACGTCCCGCAGACGACGTCGTTGGCGTCGCCGCCAAGCATAGCCGCGATGCGAATAAGCTTTAGGATGTGATTCTGGTTTACGACCTGGAGCGCTGGATTTCCGCCTATCAGGTTGTCATATGCGCCCACTGATATCCTCAGGCGTTCACGGTTGCACATCTCGATTATCTGCTTGGCCCTGTCGGGCGTGAACGAATCGTAGTCGAGGTGCGTCGCAATGTGGTCGTTCCGGTCCGTGTCGCGGCGAAACACGCAAAGCTCGAGGCCTTGCGCGCCGAGGGCCTTCGCCCGCGCCGCGACAGTCTCGAAATCGGGATCCGAGGCAAATGCGCTCGTCATGAGCCAGATCGGGTTGTTGTTGGCCTTTGGCCTCGGAGCATGTGCAATGGCCTTTCCGGCTGGAAGTGCCGCGACAAGAGCCGCCGCGCCTTTCAGGAAAGCGCGGCGGCCATGTGCATCGCCCTTTAGGATGCAGTTCTCTTTCATGTTCAGTTCAATCCCTTTGCCTTGAGGAAGTTGTAGGACGGGAGTACTGCGGAAAGGTCGTCAAAGTGCCTCTCGCATTCGACTACGTACCACTCGACTCCGTCCCTTTCAGTTACGGGAATAAGGCCGTCCCAATCCACCGGAACGGCTCCGGGCTTGCCGGGCTTGCCGAGGATAGCGTCAAACTCCTTGACATCCTTGCCCATGCCGTTCTCCTTTGCGTGAAGCGTCGGAGAGCGGTGGGGATACTTTACGTATTGCTCCTTTGGATCGACGCCGGCGCAAGTTGACCAGCCGACGTCCTGCTCCATGCATACGGCCTCATTGGTGTTCGTGAAGAAGTAGTCCCAGAACGACGTTCCGTCGAGAAGGAAGATCGCATGTTCCCACGTGTGGTTGTGGAGACCGATCCTGCACCCCATCTTGGCTGCGTCGGCGGCAATCTTGTTGTAGAATTCCGCAAGTTTCTTCGTATGGTCGTCAATTGCCTGCGAAGGCTTGCATGGCTCTCCGCCGCGACCTGTTGACCAAGAGCATCCAGGCGGGAAATTGCCGCCGCCGGGATTGATCACAAGGTTGTTGCCGTAGGCCATGTTGAACTCGCACGTCTTTTTCAGGACGTCTGGGTCGTAAGTCCATGCCTTCGTGTCGAGACCGTATGCCGCACAGTTTACGTGCGTTCCGCAGGGCTTGAGCCCGGCGGCTGCAAGAGACTTTCGAAGCCCCTTTGCGTCGGCGTCATACTGGTAGTAGCCTGCGAACTCCACGCCCTTGAAGCCTATCGCGGCGACATCCTCAAGCGCCTTGTCGAGGCCGACGCGCTTGATGTACTCCTTTATCGAGTAGAGCTGGAGGGCAAGCTTCGCCCTCTTTGGCCCGCACTTGGGCGGGCAGATGCAGCCCGGAAGCGTTGCTGCCGCCGCGCCAACTCCGAGAAACCCGAAGAAATCTCTCCTTGAAACATTCATCTTAGAACTCCCATCCTTTCCTTATGAACGGCTTTACGAGCGCATTTGCCGCAGCGTTGCCGACAAACGACTGCGACTGCGAATTCCACTGAAGCTTCCCCGTTACCTGCTGAGCCACGCATCCGACGAGGATGCCTTCCATCTGCGGAATCGAGTATTCGATGTCCGAGAAGCAGCGTGAATGCGTCTGGTCGTAGTAGGACCCTTCGCCGCGCACAGCATTGACGAACTCCGAGTAGTGGCCGAGGGCAAAGCCCTTCATCTCGACGGTGGATTCGCCTGCGGCGGCGGCGGAACCTGCGCAGAACGGAATTGAACGCGGAACGGTCTTGGCCTTCTCGTGCTCGAATATGTCAACAAACGCCTTTTCGTCGTTGAGCGCGACTGCGCACTTCCCGCCGTAGTCGTCCTGCATGAGGACGCATCCCTTCGTGCCGATTATGTAGCAGCCCGTCTTCGGGACTTCGCCGTTGTGGGTGGAGGCCCACTTCGGCATGATCTCGGCGGACGGCTTGAGGTCGCCGTCGTACCAGTACAGCGTGACGGCAGGAAGATCTACGCCCTTGCGGATCTTCGACTTGCGTGCCTTATAGGTGAGCTTCACGATGGACTTGAGCGGATATGCTATGTCGTTCTTCGACACTGCCTTGATGCATTCCGCGTCTGAGACGCCGCCAAGCTCAAGGCTGCGGAAGGCAAGGTTCATGGTGTGGCAAGCCATGTCGCCGAACGCTCCGGCTCCGAAGTCGTGGAAACCGCGCCAGGTGAACTTGTGGTAGACGTTCTTGCCAAGACCCCACGGGTCGTAGACATCGGCATTGTCAGGGTACTTGTCGAGGAATGGGCGATCTGCGGCGGTTGCGAGCCATGCATCCCAGTTGAGGCCGGGACGCATCTTGTCCCCTTTAGGATGGCCCTTCACCCAGTCTGCGACGTTCTTGCCCTGTGGCCATACGGGGCGGTTCGTCCACACGTGGACTTCCTTCGCCTCGCCGATGATGCCGCTCTGGATGACTTCCGTACAGCGACGCATGGAGTCGAGCGAGGAGCCCTGGTTGCCCATCTGCGTGATTACGCCGTATTCCCTCGCGGTCCTGTCGAAATATTCAAGCTCCCAGAGCGTGCGCACAAGGGGCTTTTGTACGAACACGTGGATGCCCTGTTTCATAGCGCATATGGCTACTGGGGCATGAACGTGGTCCGGGGTGGAGATCGTCATCGCCTCGATGCCGAGGAACCCGGCGTCGTCGAGGAGCTTGCGGTAGTCGGTGTAGAACGGAATCTTGTACATGTCGAACTGGATTCCGTCCTGGGCAAGCTTCAGCTGGGCCTCCTCGCGCATCGTGTAGTCGGCGTCGCAGAACGCCACGATCTCCACGAGACCGGTCTTGAGCATGTAGGACCAGTCGGTGTAGCCCTTGCCTGACACGCCGACGGCGGCAAGCTTCACCTTCTGGCAGCCAAAGGGGCACTTGCACCCTCCTATCGCGAAAAGCCCGCCGCCGGCAAGGCCGCGAAGGAAGTTTCTTCTAGATGCCGAGAGTTTCATTTTGGTTCTCCTTTCGGGTTTTTAGATGTTGCTTCTCAGATATGCGCTGTATGCGCGGTAAGTCTGGTAGCAGTCGAACTTCGAGACTATCTCCCACGGCGCATGCATGTTCCACATTGGCGTCCCCATGTCGAGGACCTTCATTCCGAACCTCGCCATGTATTGGGAGATCGTGCCGCCGCCGCCCTTTTCCTGCTTTCCAAGCTCGGCCATCTGCCAGGTGACATCGCCATCGGCCATGATCTTGCGGATCTTCGCCACAAACTCGGGCCCGCAGTCGCTTGCGCCTCCCTTCGACGTTCCGCCCGTGTATTTTGACGCAGCAACGCCCTTGTGGATTCGCGCCTCGTTGCCGGTGGAATCGACGTCCGGGAAGTGCGGGTCGGCCGCCGCGGTGACGTCGGCGGAGAGCATTGTCGAAGCCTCAAGAGCACGGCGGACCATGATGTCGCGCGCACCCTTCTCCTGACGCTCGATCAGCTCGGCGACGGTATTCTCGAAAAACGAGCTCTGCATTCCAGTCGAGCCCATCGATCCGATTTCCTCCTTGTCGCACATGAGGATCGACGCGGTCTGGGCAAGCTTCTCGCCGGACGCATCCAAAAGAGCCTTAAGCCCCGCGAAGGAGCAGACCCTGTCGTCGTGGCCGTAGCCGGTTATGAGCTGGCGGTCGAAGCCGACCTCGCGCGGCATTCCCGCCGGCACGATCTCGAGCTCTGCGCTCAGGAGGTCTTCCTCGTCGATGGCGTAAGCCTTCTTGAGGTAAGCTACAAGGCCCTTCTTGTCGGCCTTCGCGCCTTCGTCGCCTTCCGCGCCCTTCTCGGCCTTTGCCAACGTGCTCCAGCACACTGGGTCGAGGTCCTCGGCAGGGAAGAATTCGCCTACGGTCTTTTTCTCCTGGTCCTTTCCAAGGTGGGGGAGGATGTCGGATATCATGAAGACGGGGTCGTCGGGGTTGTCGCCAACCGAGAGCTGCACCTTCGAGCCGTCCTTCCTGACTACAGTTCCATAGAGGGCGAGCGGAAGCGTAAGCCACTGGTATTTCTTTATGCCACCGTAAATGTGGCAGTCGAAATAGACGACTCCGCCCTTCTCGTAGATCGGGCGCGGCTTCAAGTCGAGGCGCGGCGCATCCGTGTGGCCGCCTACGACCTTGAGCCCTACTTCCGAGATCGGCTTGCGGCCTATCACGGCCGCCATCACCGTCCTGTCCTCGCAGCCGCGGAAGACCTTGTCTCCGGCCTTGAGGGTCTTGAAAGATCCAAGCTCCCTGAAGCCCTTTGCCTTCAGAAGCCTTACGCTTTCCGCATAGCTGCGCCGCTCTGTCTTTGCGATGCCGAGATATCGCATGTATTCGCGGCAGTATTCATCCATCGGCAGATATTTGTTCGTCTTCATTGATGATGTAATTATACCATAAATAACGGTTCTCGTCTCGTTAAGTTCTCGTAAGGAAGCCGCGCCGCACCGCCAGGTTCACGGCCTCGGTGCGGTCCGTCGCGCCAAGCTTGAAGAAGATGCGCTTGAGATGCATTTTCACGCTGTTCTCGCTGATGCCGAGTTTATTGCCTATTTCGCGGTTGTTCATCCCGTCGCCGACCGAGTTCAAGACCTCGGCCTCTCGAGGCGAGAGCCCCTTGGCGCCTTTACGCGTCTCGTATATCCGGCGGATGGACTCCGACATGCATATCTCTCCCGCCATCGCCGACCGTATCGCGCGGATGATCTCCTCTACCGGCGCTTCCTTCTGGACATACCCGAGGGCGCCGTATTCAATCGACCTGTAGACGTCCTCTTCGGCATCCGACGTCGTAAGCATGACGACCCTTGCCTTCGGCCGCACGGCGAGGATTTCCTTCAGCGCCTCGACGCCGTTGAGGTCCGGCATCCTTACGTCGAGAAGCGTGACGTCGGGCTCCAGCGTAGCCACGAACTGCGCGGCGCCTTTCCCGCCGCCGAACTCGCCCGCGAACTCAAGCTCTGGATCCGATGCAATGACGTATTTAAGCCCCGCCCGGACAACGACGTGGTCGTCGATGATCGCAACCTTTATCATCACTGCTGCCCCATGAATAGCCTGTTCGACGCGTAATATGGATCGGACGTGAAGCGACAGCCGAGCCTCCTGAGACCCGCTTCGTCGCCTGGGGTCACGATGTGCGTCAGGTGAACCTCGCAGCCTCGCAGCTCATTGAGCTTTTCCATGGCGATCTGCGCTGCGGGATTCGTGGTGGACGATATCGCAAGCCCTATCAAGGCCTCGTCGAGGTTGAGCGACGTGTAGCCCACTTTCAGGATGTCCTGCTTCATGTGGGCGATCGACTGTATGATGTTAGGCCCGATCAGCGGAATCTGCGACGGTATGCCCGCGAGAGTCTTCACGGCGTTCATCACCATCGCGGCGGAAGCGTGCATCTCGTCGGAATTGCGCCCCGTGACGATGCGGTCGTCCTTGAGCTGTATCGCGGCGCCCGAGACGATTGTCCCGCCGGCCTTGCCCTTCCCCTGGATGCGCGCGACCTCCGCCGCCTGGCGGGCGGCCTCCACGACAACGCGGTCTTCGGTGCGAAGTCCGAGCGAGTCCATGAGGTTCTTCGCGCGCTCCACCATCGTGCGGTCCGTGGAGCCTTCTGCAAACGCGCACTGATAGCGCAGGAACCGGCGGATTATCTCCTGCTTAGATGCGTTGCGCACCACTTCGTCGTCCGTTATCCCGAAGCCTATGCGGTTTACGCCCATGTCTGTCGGGCTCTTGTAGGGGCACGCTGCCTTCGTCATCTTCTGCCAGATCGCGGAGAGGAGCGGGAACGCATCGACGTCGCGGTTGTAGTTCACCGTTTCCTTGCCATACACCGCCTTGTGGTAGGGGTCGATCATGTTCTTGTCGTTGAGATCGATCGTCGCCGCCTCGTATGCGATGTTGAGCGGATGGTCGAGCGGGAGGTTCCAGACCGGGAACGACTCGAACTTCGAGTAGCCCGCGACATTCCCCATGCGGTATTCATGGTAGATCTGGGTAAGGCACGTTGCGAACTTCCCCGAGCCCGGGCCTGGAGCCGTCACGACGACAATTGGCTTTTCCACGCGGACATATTCGTTCTTCCCGTAGCCTATCTCGGAGACGATGGTATCGACGTCCGCGGGGTAGCCCGCCGTCTTGTAGTGGTAATAGACGCGCACGCCGCGCCGCTCGAGCTTCGCCCTGAACTGCTTCACGGCGGCCTGCTCCTGGTAGCGTGTTATGACTACGCCCTTGACGACGAGCCCCAGGGAACTCAAGTCGTCGATGAGCTTTAGCGCGTCGTCGGCGTAGGATATCCCGAAGTCGGCGCGCATCTTCTTACGCTCGATGTCGCCGGCGAAAAGACAGAGAATTACCTCCGCCTGGTCCTTGAGCGACTGGAGAAGCCTAAGCTTGACGTTGGGGTCGTATCCGGGGAGGCACCTCGCCGCGTGGAAGTCGTTCATCAGCTTCCCGCCGAATTCGAGGTAG
>Ga0310690_10003544_pt1 | contig 23165 bp, 20 predicted proteins | sample AusTroGonzalo_MG_2_FD_207661 | JGI IMG/M metagenome (GOLD analysis project Ga0310690, IMG submission 207661) | Bovine rumen microbial communities from tropical cattle in Woodstock, Queensland, Australia - Gonzalo_04 (v2) (version 2) | ecosystem: Host-associated > Mammals > Digestive system >... | reverse complement strand
GCTTAAGGTCGATGTTCAGGAACTCCTTGAAGAGCTCTTTGAAAAGTCCTTCGACTACTGCAATGATGTCGTCCTGGGTGATGAAGGACATCTCCATATCCACCTGGGTGAACTCAGGCTGACGGTCGGCCCGCAGGTCCTCATCCCGGAAGCACTTTGCAATCTGGATATAGCGGTCAAAGCCGGCAGTCATAAGAATCTGCTTGAAAAGCTGAGGGCTCTGTGGCAGAGCGTAGAAGCAGCCTTCCCGTACACGGCTTGGAACCAGATAGTCCCGGGCTCCCTCAGGAGTGGACTTGTTAAGGATAGGTGTCTCCACCTCGACAAAGTCGTTTTTATAGAAATACTCGCGGATAGCGTGCATCAGGTTGCTTCTGAATACCAGGCAGTTTCTGATAGCCGGGTTCCGCAGGTCGATATAGCGGTATTTAAGACGGGTCTCGTCGTTTACCTTCTCGGCGTGAAGGGCTTCGAATGGAGGAGTCTTGGACTTGTTCAGAATCTCCATATCGGTGATATATACTTCAATCTCGCCGGTTGCCAGCTTAGGGTTGGCCATTCCTTCCGGGCGCAGCCGAACTGTTCCCTTGGCAGCGATGACAAACTGGCTTCTGAGTCCGCCAGCCAGGTCGTGGATCTCTTTTCCGCAGACCTCTGGGTCAAATACAATCTGTGCCAGTCCCCACCGGTCGGTAAGGTCGATGAAAATGATTCCGCCATGGTCACGGTAGTTCTCTACCCAGCCACACAGGCAGACCTCTTTTCCTACATCTTTTGCGGTAAGCTCGCCGCATCTGAAATTTCTCTGTAATCTCATATATTCTGCTCCATCATCCCAACTGAGAGATTTTATTAAGTATCAATTCCCTTGCCTTCTTCGGGTCGGCCTTTCCGCCGCTGACCTTCATAAGCTGTCCGATAAGGAATCCGACCGACTTCTGGTCGCCACCCTTGATCTGGGCCACAACCTTGGCGTTGTCGGCAAGGAGCTTGTCCACCATTGCCTCGACTTCGCCTGAGTCTGCAGTCTGCATCAGGTTGTTCTTCTCGATGACCTGCATAGGATCTGCATCCTCGTTTATGATGATATCCATAACCTTCTTGGCAGCCTGAGCATTGATTTTCTCATCCTCAAGAAGTTTGATAACTGTAACAAATTTTTCGACTGTAAGGAAGCTGTCGGCAAGGCTTTTCTTTGCCTTGTTCAGATCCTTGGCCACCTCGCCCCTCATCCAGGAGGCTGCGTTAGCCACGCTGATACCGCCGTTCACTGCGTTCTCGAAAAAGTCTGCCTTGTCCTTCTCTTCGGTAAGGAACTCGGCACCATCCTCGTTCAGGCCATACTCGTCCATGAAGCGCTTCTTGCGCACCCACGGCAGCTCCACCTGGGCAGCCTCAATCTGGGCCAGGAACTCAGGTGTAGGGCAATATGGCGGCAGATCCGGCTCCGGGAAGTAGCGGTAGTCGTTGGCATTCTCCTTGCTACGCATTCCTTCGGTCCGCTTCTTCTCGTCATTCCACAGACGGGTCTCCTGCACCACGCTCTCGCCGGCGGTGATCATCCGGGACTGCCGCTGGATTTCGTACTGGAGCGCCAGCTTCACATGGCGGAAGGAGTTGAGGTTCTTAACCTCCACCTTGCGGCCAAGGCCTTTGCCCTCGAAGTTCACAGATACGTTGACGTCGCACCGCATGGAGCCTTCCTCCATGTTGCCGTCGCACACGCCCAGGTATCGCACCATCTTGCGGAAGTTCTGCATAAAGAGCTCTGCTTCCTCAGGTTTCTTGAAATCAGGTTCTGTGACAATCTCCAGAAGAGGTGTTCCCGCTCTGTTGTAGTCGCAGTAGGAGGTCATTCCCTCGTGCACCAGCTTGCCTGCATCTTCCTCAAGATGGGCATCATGGATCCGTACTTTAGGCATGCCATCCATCTCTATAAGTCCCTTAACTCCAAATGGAGAGTTGAACTGGGAAATCTGATAGTTCTTAGGCATATCCGGGTAGAAGTAGTTCTTCCGGTCAAAGACAGCTTTCTCGTTCAGGTGGCAGTTCATAGCCCGGCATACGATGTAAGCTTTCCGCACAGCCTCTTCGTTGAGCACAGGAAGCACTCCGGGGTATCCCATGCAGACAGGGCACACATGGCTGTTAGGCACATGGGTGAACTCGTTCTTGCAGTTGCAGAACACCTTTGTCTTGGTAAGAAGCTGGATATGTATCTCAAGTCCGATGAATGATTCTATCATAGTGCCTCCGGAGCATCAGCCACAGGGAAGACATCAGCAAGCTCCCGGGCTGCGTCAAACAGCAGGTTTTCGCTGCAGTAGTTGGCAAAGAGCTGCATTCCCACAGGCAGGCCGTTCTCCACTCCCACAGGGATACTGAGGGCCGGCATACCGGTCAGGTTGGCTGTTACGGTGAACTTGTCGGCCACCTTCTGCTGATATGCTGTAAGGCCTGCATTTCCATGCTTGAAGGCCTGGGATGGGAAAGCCGGTGCCACAAAGATGTCGGATGTGCTGAAGATATTCTTGAAATCGTCGATGACCTTGGTCCTGATCTTCTGAGCCTTGATATAGTACTGGTCCTGGAAGCCGGAGCGGAGCACATATGTACCCAGCAGGATACGGAGCTTGACCTCGTCGCCGAAACCTTCGTTCCTGGATTTCTCCATCAGGTCCATAGGGGTTTCACCCTCTTTGCTTCTGTGACCGTAGCGGATACCGTTATACCGTGCCAGGTTGGCGCTGGCCTCTGCTGTTGCGATGGTGTAGTAAACAGGGATTACATATTCCAGGGATGGAACCTGAACCCCCTTTATCTCAAAGCCCTTGTCCTTGATTGCCTGGATCAGGGCCTTGTACCCTTTCTCAATCTCCGGAGTAAGCCCCAGATCCCCTTCCAGATATGTGAAGCTGAGCTTGCCGTTCTTTGGCTTTGCCGGCTCGGAAGGATACGCAATAGAGGTCTGGTCGTGCCAGTCCTGGCCTCTGATAACCTTGAAAACCTTCTCGGTCAGATCCAGGTCTTTTGACAACACTCCGATTACATCTAGGGAGGAGGCGTAGGCCACCAGTCCGTACCGGGAGACACTGCCGTAGGTGGGCTTAAGCCCATATACACCGCAGAAGGCGGCAGGCTGGCGGATGGATCCGCCAGTGTCTGATCCCAGGGCAAATGGGACCAGACCGGCTGCCACTGCAGCCGCGCTGCCGCCGCTGGAGCCGCCTGTCACACATTCTTTGTTCCAAGGGTTGTTGGTACCGCCGAAAGCGGAGAAATCAGTGGAGGAGCCCATTCCGAACTCGTCCATATTGGTCTTGCCCACCACTATGACGCCGGCGGCCTCCAGCTTCTCTACAGCTGTTGCGTTATAGGGAGAAACGAAATTCTCCAAAATCTTGGAGGCACAGGTAAGGTGGAAGTCCTTGACTGCAATATTATCTTTCACTCCGCATGGGATATATGCCAATGGACCATCAGGGTTCTGACACTCTTTCTTTTCTGCATCAATCTCCAGGAAGGAGTGGATGCTTTTGTCAGCAGCAGTCACCTGTTCTGCAAAAGCTTTTCTATCCTCGGGGGTCTTCAATACATCAAACATTCAGGCCTCCTACAGGATATGGGGCACGGTTATGAACCGCTCGTCCCGTTCCGGAGCAGCTTCGATCATCCTCTCTGCAAGGGTGCTCTCCACCACCTCATCCTTCCGTACCCTGTTCTCTCCGATGGAGACATGGGTTGTAGGCTCAAGGCCTGTGACATCAATCTTCTCCATCATGGAAAAGTACTCTATCATCTGAGAAACGGCCTGGCTTAGATTGTCGGCCTCTTTTTCTGTCAGCTCAAGCCGGGCAAGGCTGGCTGTTATATATAATTCATCTTTCTGCATCAAAATAACTTTATAAATTATAATATCTTATGTCAATGATAATATTGAAACACCAACTAAAATCTGGAATAATAAAAGCATGATTTATACCGAGGAGAAAAAACTTTCCTACAACGAGCTGGATTTCAAGGGGCGCTGGAAGCCGGAGAACATATTTCTCACCATGCAGGAGGCGGCTGGAAAGCACGCTGAAAAGCTTGGTGCCGGCTATGAAGACCTTAAGAAAAAAGGGATCACCTGGGTCCTGATCCGGGCTTCTTTGAAGATGGAAAAGTATCCTGATGCCTACACTCCTGTAAAGGTGACTACCTGGCCAGAGCCGGAGAAGAGGCTGCTTTTCCCCAGGTTCTTCATGTTTCAGGATGATGCAGGCAATTTTCTGGGGACCGCTTCCACATTGTGGGCTCTCATGGATATAGAAGCCCGCACCCTTGTTGTCCCAACTGCAAAAGGAATTGCAGTACAGACCCCGGCAGAACCCCCATTAAAACTGGAACTTCCAGGCAAGGTCAAACTGCCTGAGGGGGAGATTGCCGAAAGTATTATCTGTCCAAAATATTCAGACCTTGATATCAACAATCATGTGAACAATTCAAGATATATCGACTGGTTCACCGACCAGATTCCATTGGAGATCCATGCCCGGGGCTTCCTGTCGGAGATTTCAGTAAGCTATTCAAAGGAGATCCGGAACGGTTCGACTGTAAAACTGGAATTCTCAAAAAATGGAGAGCAGTTCCGCCTTGCCGGGAAAGAGGGTGATCAGGTGTGCTTTATGGTGAACGCCACCTGGAAAGAGGAGAATTTATGAATCAGAAAAGAGTTGAAGAATTAATCAGAGAGCTTCTCATAGAAATCGGCGAAGACCCGGACCGAGAAGGGCTTATCAGAACTCCGGAGCGGTATGCCAAGGCCATGGAATTCCTGACTAAGGGATATGGCGAGAACCCTGAGAAAATCATCAACAACGCAATATTCTCCTCCGAGGCCAACAACATGATCATCTGCCGTGATATCGAGGTTTACAGCCTCTGCGAGCACCACATGCTTCCTTTCTTCGGCCGCTGCCACGTGGGATATGTGGCAAAGGACAAAGTGCTGGGAGTAAGCAAGATTGCAAGGATTGTGGAGATGTATGCCAGAAGACTCCAGATCCAGGAACGGCTTACAAAGCAGATTGCGGAAGAGATAAAGCGGGCTGTGGATGCCGAAGGTGTAGGCGTAGTAATGGAGTGCCAGCACCTTTGCATGATGATGCGTGGTGTGGAGAAACAGAACTCCCTTATGACCACATCCTCTGTGCTGGGCACCTTCCGCAAGAACCTGGCCACAAGAGAAGAGTTCCTGAACCTGCTTAACAGAAAAATTTAGGCGATTCCCGCTTAAGGACGACGACCCCAGACTGCCAGCCAGTGCTTGTCTGCCTTGCAGTTCATATCCACATCTGCAAAGCCGGCATTTTTCAGATGACCAATCAGCTGTGCCCCCTTATAGAGTTTCATGCCGTCAATCATCTTCTCCCATTTCTCACCCATGGCATCTGTTCCATCAGTCTCATTCACAATCAGAAAAAGTCCCCCTGGCTTGAGTACGCGGAACACCTGTCTGAAACAGCTTTCAATATCGGGCCAGAAATAAACAGTCTCAAAGCCTGTCACCAAGTCAAAGGTTTTTTCATCAAACGGAAGCTCTGACACATCCCCCTGAACCACATTGCACCGGCCACTATCTATTGCAGCCCTGTTGACATCTCTGGTTTTCTCAACCGACACTTCTGAATAATCCAGCCCCCAGCCGACCGCATCGGTAAACCTTTCCAAAAGGGCTGCTATATTTCTGCCACCACCGCAGCCGCAGTCCAATATTGTCTTCGGCGAGATGTCATTTATATTCCCCATGCCCCAGTCTGCACATTTTGCATGCCCCTTGTTCATTCCACCCACCATAAGCTTTCCAAGAAAGCCCTGTGGCTTCCGGGTGTTGGCAAAAAACTTCTTTATAAAACCCATGAGACATTCCTCCTTAAATATTGCAAAAAAAAGAGGCTGCCTGCAGCAACGCCACCAGACAGCCAACGACATGACATATTTCCAGTTAGCATATGCTAACTAATTAGAATATACAATATCTGCTTTTGTGTGTCAATAAAACTTTAAAAATTTTTTAGCAGAATAATTAATACAGCTTAGCGATTTTCTTCGCTTCCTGCTTGACCCTGTCGGCCAGTTCCGGCGGGCTTAAAACCTTGACTGCACTGCCGAAGTGGAGCACCCAGAAAAGAGTCTCCTGCATCTGGTTTGACTTAAAGGAAAGGTAGACTGTTCCATCCTTTTTCTGCTGCATTTTCTGCCCTTCATGCCAATTGCGCTCCAAGATATATGTACTTATCTCCCTGGAGAAAAGAAGCTCCACCTTCACCGGGGCGGTAGGGTTGTTCCACACTCCGAAGTTGGGGTCCACATGCTTTTTTATATCGAAATCCGCAGGTACCTTGAACTGCTTCTTGGTGCATGAGATTTTCTTCATTCTGGAAAGAGAGTAAATACGCACAGTACCTGCCTTATGGCAGAAACCGATGACATACCAGTTTCCTTTCTGGCAGATCACCTGATATGGATCAAGGCATCGGGGGCTGTATTCCTGCTTCCCCAGAGACCGGTACTGGAAATCCATGCTTACACGGAGTTTGACTGCCTTGAAAACTGTATTGAATACCACATTATCGATGTTGGGCAGCGGGTCTGATATGAACTGGATTCCCCCCGCCGCAAAGCTGGAGTTGACCGAAACCTCTTCCGGCAGCATATCGGTGATTTTCTGGAAAATGCTTTTGAAGGAAGCTTCCAGCGGAGTGTTCTTATACTGCTCCAGAAGAGGGATTATGGCTGATACAGTAAAGAGTTCTCCTTCTGAAAGCATCACGCTCTTGATGAAGAAAGTAGGGTCGGTGTAATAGTATCCGTTCTTGTCTGCATCATATTCCAGCGGGGCGTTGTAGCGGTCCCGCAGGAACTCAAGATCCCGCATGATTGTGCTTCTGGAAACTTCAAATTTTTTCTCCAGCTGGGGGGCGTTCGGGTATCCCCCCTCCCGGATTATCCTGTCAATCTCTAAAAGCCTTAATGACTTGACTTTGTCTTCTCTGCTCTTTGCCATACAGTGATTATAACATGATAAACAGAGTTTCCAAAAATTTTTCATTATTTTTTTTCTGTTTCTATTGACAGAAACAGAAATCAAGGCTATTGTTTCTTCTTGTAGAAGCGTTACTATTTATAGAAACGCCGTTCAAAGGAGTTTTTTATGCAGAAAAGAACAGACAGCATATATCTTTCAGTGCCAAGTGACAGATATACACCCTTCTCCCTGGCCAGAAAAATAGGAGCCAGAGCTATTCTGGAAAGCGCCAGGTTTAACCGGGGGAAGGAGCGGTACTCAATTCTGATGGCAGAGGAGGCCTTCCGGATTCTTCAGGACGATGAAGGAATTGCCTATATCATAGATGGAAGGAGAGTTCCATACATAGGGGAAGGAAAAACCGATATCCTCGATGCTCTTGTGGCTGTAGCCGAAGAGAATGAGATTGCAGTAAAGGATGCCCCGGTTCCCGCCAGCGGAATCGGATATCTGGGTTACGAATTCTGCACAAAATGCGACACTATAACCCTTGCTCCTCAGAAAGACGAGCTTAAGATTCCTGAAAGCGAATTCATCGTGGGACACATATACATTGTATTTGACCATTTTACCGAGATGCTTCACATCTTTGCCCTAAACTATACGGAACATCAGATAGACCTGAATAAGGCTGTCTCCGCCCTGAAGCGACGACTTGAAGATCTTGACTTCAGCTACCTGGCACCACCAGAAGAGGGAGCCCCCTGCAAGGTGATCACCGACCTGAAGCAATCGGAAAAAGAATATAAGGAAAAGGTTGTGGAGCTGAAAAAACACATTGTTGCCGGAGATATTTTCCAAGCGGTTCCAAGCCGCCGGCTCCAGCTTGAGTGCAGCATATCTGCCCTGGATGTATATCGCAGGCTCCGTTCCCTCAATCCTTCTCCATATCTTTTCTATATAGACTTCGGAGACCGGCAGCTCCTGGGCAGCTCCCCCGAAAGCCTGGTGCGGGTACGGGATGGCCTTGCCGCTATCCGGCCTATTGCGGGAACCCGCCGCCGGGGCAAGACCAGGGAAGAGGATGAGCAGCTCAAGAGAGAACTGCTCCATGACCCTAAGGAAAAAAGCGAACATCTGATGCTGGTAGACCTTGCCAGAAACGACCTGGGCAGAGTATGCAGACCTGGCAGCGTCCAGGTGACCCGGTATATGGACTGTGAACTTTTCAGCCATGTCATCCATCTGGTAAGCGATGTCCAGGGCGTTGTCCAGGCAGGAATAAAGCCAATCCAGGTACTCCGGGCTGCCTTCCCTGCAGGGACTGTAAGCGGGGCACCGAAAATCAGCGCCATTGAGATCTTAAGCCGGCTTGAAAAGGTAAAACGGCGCTTCTATGCAGGAGCTGTGGGATATCTGCAGCCCTCCGGTGACCTGGACTTCTGCATCGGCATACGCTGTGCCCTGAAGCAGGATTCTACCTGGACCCTGCAGGCCGGCGGCGGCATTGTATATGACAGCACCCCGGACCGGGAGTGGGAAGAGACCAACGAGAAGCTGGGAGCGCTGAAAGACATAATTGAAGGAGGAAACAAATGATTCTGGTTATCGATAATTACGATTCCTTTACATATAACATAGTCCATGCCCTGGAACGGATCGGAAACGAAGAAGTCAAGGTTGTCCGTTCAAAGGAAATCACCATTCAGGAGATTGAAGCACTGAGCCCTTCCCGCATTGTGCTTGGTCCCGGGCCGGGGACTCCGGACGACGCAGGAATCTGCGTGGCAGCAGTACGGCACTTTGCAGGCAAACTGCCAATCCTGGGAATCTGCCTTGGCCACCAGGCCATCGGTGCCGCCTATGGGGCAAAAATTGTGCAGGCAAAACGGATCTGCCATGGCGTTTTAGACGAGATAAGCCTGGACGGCAGAGGCCTCTTCCGCATCACAGGCAAGAAGGGGGATTTCACCAGATATCACTCCCTCGTCATTGATGAGACATCTCTCTCTGATGATTTCGAGGTGACTGCCCGGGCGAAGGACGGAGACATCATGGGTATCCGCCACAAATCGCTGTTCCTTGAAGGAATCCAGTTCCATCCTGAATCCATTGCCTCCATTCAGGGGGATGATGTATTCAAGGCATTCCTGAACTACCGGTCAAACGCCTTCGCCGCAGCAGACTATCTGAACCAGATTCTTGCAGGCAAGGATCTGACCCAGGAACAGGCAGCCCTGTTTATGGAAAACCTCACAGACGGCATCCTTGACGAGCGGATCACAGCCGCTATCCTCACAGCCCTGGCTGCAAAAGGGCCTGCCGCATCAGAGCTTGCCGGCTGTGCATCGGTGCTCTGCCATAAGAAAACTCCTCTTGCAGTAGATGGAAACAAGGTGGCAGAGATTGTGGGTACCGGCGGCGATGGCAAAGGAAGCTTCAACATATCCTCCCTTTCTGCTATTGTGGCAGCCAGCTGCGGACAGCCTATGGCAAAGCATGGAAACCGGGCAGTATCCAGCAAATCGGGATCTGCAGACTTCTACGAAGCAATCGGTGTCAAGATTGACAACACTCCTGAAAAAACAGCAGAACTGGTCAAGCGGACAGACTTCGCCTTCCTTATGGCCCCTATCTATCACAGTGCCATGCGGTTTGCCGGCCCGGTCAGAAAAGCATTGGGAATAAAGACAATCATGAATATCCTTGGACCTCTCTCCAACCCGGCAGGAGCAGTATATCAGCTTCTGGGAGTATATGGCAAAGAGCTTCTGGTTCCAGTGGCAAAAGCTTCTAAGGCATTAGGCTCAAAGCGGGTTATGGTAATCACCAGCCAGGATGGTTTTGATGAAATTTCTCCATGCGCCCTCACCTATGTCTACGAAATAGATGAGGATGGAAAAGAGCGGGAATATACCATAGATCCTGCGGATTATGGCATTCCGGCCATCCCTGTGGAAGAGCTCTCCGGTGGAACAGGAAGGGACAATGCCCAGCTGGGTATGGAAGTACTCAAGGGGTGCGGAAGGAAAGGAATTCTGGAGGCTATATGTCTTAATGCCGGCTCCGTACTTTATATTTCCAGGAAGGTTGACAGTATCAAAGAGGGCTATAAGCGGGCAAAAGAGGCTATCCAGAGCGGAAAGGCGCTGGCTAAGCTGGAAGAGGTTAAGGCTGTCTCCAACAGCTTGTGACAGGAGCATTTATGGCTGCAGATTTTTTAGAGAATATAATTGAAAAACGTCAGGAAGACATTAAGAAAACAGGAATAGAGATGGGTTCCTCTGTCCCGAAGGAAAGGAGACGCCAAATAACCCCTTTCCTGCCGGGCAAGGGAACAATCCTGGAGGTAAAGAAAGCGTCTCCCAGCAAGGGAGATATTGCTCTGGATCTGAATGTTACCGATACAGTCAGAACCTATGCCCAGGCCGGGGCGGCCGCAATTTCTGTCCTGACAGAAAAAAACTATTTCAAAGGAAGCCTGGAAGACCTTTTTGAGGTCTGCGATGCAGCAGATTCTTTCTCAAAAGAGACCGGCCGTACAGCCCCGGCAATACTCAGGAAGGATTTCCTTTTCTCTCCTGAAGAAATTGATATCTCATATCGGGCCGGGGCAGATGCAGTGCTTCTCATAGCCAGGATTCTGGATGATGACCTGGCTGTCAGGATGATAAAACGGTGCAGGGAACTGGGAATTGCAGCTCTTCTCGAACTTAGACAGGATGATGACCTCCGGAAGCTTAGAGTGATTTCCGAGTCTGTAGGGCTTGAGAATATTGTATGCGGCGTCAACACCCGGGATCTTAAGGATTTCAGTATAGACCTCCTGGCTCCTGCAGGACTGCTTGAAAAGATACGGACCATAGCCGGCAAGGATGTGAAGGTGCTGTTTGAAAGCGGCATCAGGAGTCCAAAAGCTGCAGCCTTTGTAGGTGAAATGGGGTTTACAGGTCTCCTTTTAGGTGAAGCCGTTGTACGCAATCCGGAGCTGGCTCCTGATTTTATAAAGGCATTCAACGAAGGAACACCCCGGGCCAACTCGGAAAAGTGGCTCTCCTTGGCAAAAAGAATTCAGTCGGGGAAGCTGCCCCTGGTCAAGGTGTGCGGACTTACAACCCTTCATGATGCAGCCCTTGCCGCAGAACTGGGAGCAGATTTTTTAGGCTTTATTTTCTCTGCCACAAGTCCAAGAAATGTCGATCCGAAGATAATCGCTACAGTCAATACTGTGCTGAATGAACTTTACCATGATAACAAACCTAAGCTGGTGGGAATAATAACTGAGTGCAGCAGTCTGGAGGCCCAGACTGCCATGAAGCTTGCGGCCCAAGGGCAGCTTGATTTTATCCAGCTTCACGGCAGCCAGGCAACCGACTGGTTCTTCCAGCTGTGGAGCCTGCCCCGCCTGCCGGTTGTCAATGTTGATGCCCCCGGGGATGTGGAGGCTGTGGAAGCGCTGCTGAACCAGGGAGAACCACGTGTCCTTATAGATGCAAAGAAGGCAGGCCTTATCGGAGGAACAGGAAAGACAATAAGCACAGAATTGTGTATGATGGTTAAAAAGAAAACAAAGCTGTGGCTTGCCGGAGGCATAAGCCCCGACAATATTATAGATATTATGGAACAGCTCCAGCCCGAGCTGATAGATGTGAACAGCGGTGTCGAGAAAGCACCAGGAGTAAAGGATCCGGAAAAGCTGAAAGCTTTCTTTGACCAGATAAAAAGGTGGAGGGAAAAATGACATCATCTGTGGATGGCTTCTTTGGACAATTTGGCGGAAAATATGTGGCAGAAGTTCTAAGGCGGCCGCTGGATGAACTGCAGGCAGCCTTTGAGCATTATATGGGGGATGCGGCATTCCTCCAGGAGCTTCATATAATACAGCGGGATTATATCGGACGGGAGACCCCGCTTTACTTTGCACCAAAGGCAACAGAACTTCTGGGGGGAGCCCAGATTTATATCAAACTGGAAGGACTGGCAAACACCGGCGCCCATAAGATAAACAATGCCATGGGGCAGTGTCTGTTGGCAAAACGGATGGGTAAAACAAGGATTATTGCAGAGACCGGAGCAGGACAGCATGGCCTGGCCACTGCAGCCGCATGTGCCAAACTGGGGCTTTCCTGTACTGTTTATATGGGAGAGATTGATGTGCGCCGACAGCAGCCTAATGTGGCGGCTATGGAACTGTATGGAGCCCATATCCAGCCGGTGACCTCCGGCAGCAGAACTCTTAAGGATGCTGTGAACGAGGCAATGCGGGATTGGGCGGCAAACTTCGATAACACACACTATGTGCTGGGCAGCGCACTGGGACCTGCCCCCTATCCCGATATGGTGCGGGAATTCCAGTCCGTCATAGGGAAAGAGGTGGAAAAACAATGTGCAGAACGGAATATAGATATCGGAGCCATGGTGGCCTGTGTCGGCGGCGGCTCCAACTCCATAGGTTTCTTCGCTCCCTTCCTTGAAAAGAAAGGGATACGCCTAATTGGGGCTGAAGCTGGTGGAATCGGCCCAGGAAAGGGAGAAAATGCCAGCCGTATGTGCAGCCCCGCCGCCAGAGACGGCATACTGCAGGGCTACAAAAGCAGGTTCCTGCTGGATGAGGATGGGCAGGCCCTGCCCACCCGGTCCATCAGCGCGGGACTCGATTACTGCGGAATCGGTCCGCAGCTGGCCGCCCTTGGCAGGGCGGGAAGGATTGAGTTTACCTCAATCTTGGACCGGGAGGCGCTGGAGGCTGTAAGCTTCTTCGCAAAGAACGAGGGCATCCTTTTTGCCCTGGAAAGCGCCCATGCGGGAGCCGCCGCAATGAAAACCGCAAAGGAAGTTCCTGCCGGCAAGGCAATAGTAATCAACATGAGCGGCCGGGGAGACAAGGATGTGTTCATCACAAGCCCTGTATTCAGGCCTACAGAATGGAAGCAGTTCCTCCATGCAGAGATTGAACGGCTTGAGAACAACAGAGATATTCATGACACCAATATAATGGGAGACTGCTGAAATGACTGAGAAAATAAAGCTTATGAGCCACCTGGTGGCCGGCTATCCTACCGATGATCTTGCATTCCTTGCCGCTCAGGCTCTTGTGAACGGAGGCACCGATATCCTGGAGATACAGCTGCCCTTCAGCGACCCCAGTGCAGACGGGCCTTTGATTCAGACAGCCTGTACCGAAGTCCTTTCCCGGAACTATAGAACAGCCGACGGGCTGGCTTTTATATCAAGGCTCCGTAAAGCCTTTCCAAAAGTCATAATCTATCTGATGAGTTACGGCTCTCTGGTTTATACCCCTGGTGTTGCCAACTTCTGTAAGAAAGCGGCCGCTGCAGGGGTCAACGGTATGATTATCCCAGATCTTCCCTTTGATAACGATGAAGGGCTGACAGAAAACTGCCTGAAAAACGGAATGGCCAACATCCCTGTGGCAGCCCCCAGCATGGCACCGGAGAGGCTGGACAAACTGGCCCGCGCTGGCTACCCATACATATATGCTGCCCTCAGGACTGGAATCACAGGACGGCAGACAGCTATAGACAGCAGCACCCTTGCTTTCCTGGAGAAGGTGAAATCCGGGGGCAGCAAGGTTTATGGCGGGTTTGGAATCTATACCGGCGGACAGGCTCGCTCCCTTGCATCAAAAGTGGAGGCAGTGGTGGCTGGAAGCGTTTTTGTCAAGATTATTGCAAAGGATAATAACTCTCCGGAACTGATGGAGAAAGAGATTACAGAAAAAGCAAGGGAGCTCTCAAACAGCTGAAAGCTCCCTCTGTATCAGATATCACTCCTCGTCCGATTCCGGCAGATTCTCTGCAAGGAATTTTATCAATGTCACCAAATCATCCAGTTTCTTATGGGTGATAAGCGGATTAAGCAGGGTGAACTTGAGATAAATATTGTCCTCGTCTGTGGTCTGGCCGATCACAACTCCGTGCTTATGCATAAGGAGGCGGCGCACACGGCGGTTTATCTCATCAGCCCTCTCTGGATCATCTCCAACATAGCGGAATACTACAGAGCTTATCTCCGGCTCAGTCACAACCTGGAAGCTCTTGTCGTGAACCAGCAGGCTGTAGAGATACTGTGCGTTCTCCATACTGGTGTTGATAAGCTTGTTCCAGCCGTCCTGGCCCCGCATCTGGAAGGAGAGCCATACCTTGAGGGCGTCGAAACGCCGGGTGGTCTGGAGGGACTTGTTCACCAGGTTGGTGTAGCCGTCAGCCTCGTCCTCGATACGGTTCAGATAGTTTGCATGGAAGGTGAGGACATCGAAGTCGCTTCCCTTCTTGAGCAGTACAACGCTGCAGCTTATAGGCATGAGGAACATCTTGTGGAAATCCACGGTGATGGAGTCACAGAGGGAAAGGTCCTTGATCCGGTCCCTGTACTTGTCAGACATTACAACGCCGCTTCCGTAGGCTGCATCGGCATGAATCCACATATTGTCCGCAATACCGATCTTGACCAGCTCCTTGATAGGATCGATGCTGCCGTAGTCGGTGGTTCCTGCTGTGGCGGCAATGAGGAACGGAATATTTCCCCGCTCCTTGTCCTCTTTTATAAGCTGGCGTAGAGCAGTGACATCCATCCGCTTCTTGCTGTCCACAGGAACATGCACTACTGCCTCGTAGCCAAGGCCCAGCAGGTGGGCGCTCTGCTCCATGGAGAAGTGGGATATCTCGGACACATACATGCGCAGCTTGTGGAAGTTGTCAGGAAGACCTTTCTTCTGAACATCGTGCTTAAGGATACGGTTACAGAACCAGTCTCTTGCCAGTGTTATTGCAGTCTGGTTGGACTGGGAACCTCCTGATGTGAATACGCCGTCGGCGCTTTTGTTGTAGCCGTAGAGACGGCACAGATGGCGGATAACCTCAAGCTCCACCTCGGTGGCCACCGGAGACTGGTCCCAGGAGTCCATGGACTGGTTGAAGGCAGAAATAATAACTTCGCCGGCCAGGGTCTCCAGCAGGGATGGCCCGTGAAGGTGTGCCATATAATCTGATGAGGAAGTACGCAGAAGGTATGGGAGAATCTGCTCTTTGATTTTGTTCAGAGTCTCTTCCCAGCCAAGGCCCTCTTCCGGCAGGATGGAATCCTGATGCACTACCTCATGGAGGTCGGTAGGGGTTGTGCCTGAGTATGCGCTGTCATCAACAAAGACGTCAGAAACAGCTTTCACTGTCTCTGACATCATAGAAAGATATTTTTCCTTTGATTCAGGAATATGGGTGAGCAGAATGTTATCGTTTGACATCGGCATCTACTTCCAATACAGCCTTCTCAAAGATAGCCGCAGCCTGTTCAATCTCTGCGTCGGTCACATTCAGAGCGCACAGACAGCGGGTAACTGAACCTTCACGGCCTCCCCGCTCCAGGATCAGCTTGTTCTCGAAGCATTTCCGCTGAACCTTCACGGCAATCTCGCCTCCCGGAGGATAGGAGCCCAGAAGGTCAGGCTCTGCCTTAGGATTGATGAACTCGGTTCCGATCATAAGACCTTTGGCCCGGATATCGCCGATAATGGAGACCTTCTCCTTGAGAGCCCGGAGGCGTTCCTCAAGAATCTTCCCTTTCCGCACTACGTCTGCAAGGAATTCAGGCTTTGACACCCGCTTGAGCAGGATGGTACCAGCCTTCATTGCCAGCTGATTGCCGCGGAAGGTTCCGGCATGGGCACCCGGCCCCCAGGCATCCAGCTTCCTGTTGTAAATTACAATAGAAAGAGGCAGAGAACCGCCCAGCGCCTTGGAAGCAAGGATTACATCCGGCACAATATCGGCATATTCAAATGCAAACAGCTTTCCCGACCTGCCGATTCCGCACTGGATCTCGTCTACAATCATAGGGATATCCAGCTCTTTTGTCACGCGGCGGATGGTCTGGAGGAACTTTACGGGGGCCGGGATAACGCCGCCCTCGCCCTGTATAGGCTCCAGGATTACAGCTGCCGGCTTGGTGATACCGCTTTCGGGATCCTTGAGCACCCGCTCAAAGTAGTTGCATGCAGCTGTCACACCAGCCTCGCCGCCAAGCCCGAATGGACAGCGGTAGGAGTATGGATATGGAAAGAACTGCACTCCCGGCATAAGGTTGGCCACCTTTGTCTTTGCACCCAGGTTACCGGTGCAGGCGAGGGCGCCGTGGCCCATGCCGTGGTAGCCGCCCTGGAATGCAATCACTGTGGAGCGGCCTGTGGCAGTCTTGCACAGCTTGAGTGCCGCATCAGTTGCATCGGTACCGGACGGACTGCAGAACTGAATCTTTGCATCCTGCAGTTCTTTCGGCAGCAGCGAAAGCACTGTATTTACAAATTCGGCTTTTACTGGGGTTATTAAATCAAGTGTGTGCAGCGGAGCATCTGAATTGATCATCTCCACCAGTGCCTGATTTACTTCGGGGTCGTTGTGACCCAGTGCGAGAGTACCTGCTCCGCACAAGAAATCCAGATATTTGTTTCCCTCAACATCTTCCACCCAAGAGCCTTTGGCTTTTGCAATCGCAATCGGGAACTTTCTAGGATAGCTCCGGGCGTTGGATTCTGTGGTTTCCTGTCTGGTAATGTAATACTGATTGGTGCCCTTTGTCTCAAGCATCGACTTTCTCCCATTACTTAACGTTATACAACTATCCAGTTGTTGTAGACCTAACCATATACCAAAGAGGGGCAGGGCGCAACCCTTTTTGCAAAAAAAGTTAAATTTTTTTTATTAACCATTTCCCTTGTTTTTCAGGTCAAAAAAATAGGGTCACGCCCCAAATCGTGACCCTTTAAGAATGACCTTTTAAATCTGCCTTACTTTTTCAGAGCAGCCCGGATGTCCTTCAGGATGTCCTCAACAGTCTCTGCTGGTGGCTCTGCGGCCTTAGCTGCTGCTTCTGCAGCTGCCTTTGCCTCAGCTTCTGCTTTTGCCTTAGCATCTGCAACATCTTTAGCCTTTGCAATAGCGCGGATCACACAGAAAATACAGAATGCGATGATGATGAAGTCAATGATGTTCTGGAAGAAAAGACCATAATTCATTGTTGCATATCCTGCCTCGTGAGCAGCTGCAACTGTCGGGTAAGCTGCATATGTGAAGGTCTGGCCTTCCACTGCGTTAGGATTGATGCAGTAGTAGAGCTCCTTCAGGTTGGCGCCCTTTGTGACGCAGCTGATAAGCGGAGTGATGATATCAGCAACGAGAGATGATACAATTTTACCGAATGCACCGCCGACTACAACGCCGACAGCCATATCAACAACATTTCCTCTGGAAATAAATGCTTTGAAATCTTTAATGAAACCCACGGATTTCCCCCTGATAAAAATTAGTTTTATAAAATGGTATATACAGAAAAACTACTTGTCAAGTACATAACTTTGATTTTATAATTACTTAATAAATATTTACGGAGAGGAATATGTTCGGAAATATGTTTTCAACTGATATTGGAATGGACCTGGGCACCTGCAACACCCTGGTGTATATAAAGGGAAAAGGACTGGTTATCAACGAGCCTTCTGTAGTTGCCATAGAAAAGAATACAAAGCGTGTTATCTCGGTTGGAAAAGAGGCCAAGAACATGCTCCTCAGGACTCCTACCGACATTGTGGCCATCCGTCCGCTTCGCGACGGGGTCATCGCTGACATCGAGACCACCGAGAAGATGATCCGGCACTTCATTGCAATGGGCCTGCCACGCAGATGGCTGGTGAAACCGAGAATGGTCATCGGTATCCCAAGCTGCATCACCGAGGTTGAGCGCCGGGCGGTTGAAGAGTGCGCATACAAGGCTGGAGCACGGGATGTAAAGGTAATCGAGGAGTCCCTGGCTGCTGCAATCGGAGCTGACATTCCTATCCAGGAGCCTGCCGGAAACATGATCTGCGACATCGGCGGCGGAACATCCGAGGTTTCCGTAATCTCCATGAGCGGTATTGTAGTGACCAAAGCTATCCGTGTAGGCGGAGACGAGTTTGATGAGGCTATCGCAAAGCATATCAGGACAGTCCACAACATGATCATCGGCCTCCAGGCCGCAGAGCGTATCAAGATCAAGATCGGAAGCGCCTATGACACCGGAAACACCGAGGGAAAAATAGAGAAGATGGAAGTGGGCGGAACCGATGCTATCACAGGCCTGCCACGGAGAATCGAGATTGACAGCCTGGAGATCCGGGATTCCCTTAAAGACCCTGTTCATTCCATCATCGTGACCATAAAGAACACTCTTGCAGAGACTCCTCCGGAGCTCAGCGCCGACATCATCGAGCGGGGCATTGTCCTCACCGGCGGCGGTGCGCTGCTTCAGGGGCTGGACACCCTTATCTCCAAGGAGGTGGGCGTGCCTGTATTCATTGCAGAGGAACCGCTGCTGTGCGTTGCCAAGGGAGCAGGAAAATACTACGACCACATGAGGGGCAACATCTACAGAAAAAGCAGCAAGAATTCTTTCGGCGACTGATGACACCTGATGTTCAAAGGGCTATCGTTCCGGAAACATAAAAAAGATTTTATCACACTCTTTATCCTGGTCTCCTTGAGCATCGGAATGCTGGTCTATACTGCATTTTCCGATATCTCATTCAAGCCCAAGCAGGTGGGGCTGGATTTCTTCTCCCTGTTCCAGCGTGGAATTGTGAACACAGGCAAGTTCTTCTCCCAGACCGCAGGCTCCATATCGGAGCTCCGGAACCTGAAGAAAGAATACAAATCCCTTTTAAAAGAGTATGCCGAATACCAGCAGATGAAGCAGGACTATGAGCATCTTGAGCAGGAGAACTCCATGCTCAAGGAACAGCTGGGATACATGGAAGATGACAGCATCACCAAGATTCCGGCCACAGTCATAGGGGGCGACACCAATAACTTCTTCAAGAGCATAGTTATCAACCAGGGGAGCAACAAAGGGATAAAGAAGGATATGCCTGTGATCGCCTATGTGGATGGCTACCAGAGCCTGGTGGGAAAGGTGGTGGAGGTAAGCTCCTATTCTGCGGTGGTAAAGCCTATCACCGACAGGAGCCTATATGTGCCGGCAGTGCTACAGAAATTCAGATACAGGGGACTGGTGAACGGACTGGTCATGAACTTTGTGAGCAGGGAAGCCTCCAACAGGATCGGATGCGGCGACCTGGTTGTCACATCCGGTTTCAACGGAAGCTACCCTGAGAATATCTATATTGGAAAAGTTAAAAGCATAAGCGGCAAGGAATACGAGACATCCCTGCGGCTGGAGATAGAGCCCTTTGTGGATTTCCTGCGGCTGGAATATGTGTTTGTCCTGGACCGGGAGGTAAAAGATGAAAACTAAAGAATCCTTTTTCATCTCCCTGCTTCTGGTTCTCATCCTGGTGATTCTCCAGAGTACTCTCTTCTACTTTGCTGTATCCAGAGTGGTAATTCCCGACTTTGCCCTTATAGTGGTTGCTTTCTTCGGCGCCCGCCGTGGTATGCAGGAGGGGCAGATCCTGGGCTTCTTCAACGGACTGGCCGAAGATTTCATGACAGCTTCCTTCCCCGGGTTCAACGCTCTTATCAAGACAATCATCGGCTTCCTTGCGGGAACCATAAAAAATAAAATGCTTTTTGACCCTGTCATTTTCCCCAGCCTGTTTATCTTCTTTGTCACACTTCTCAAGGGAATACTGGCGGCAGTCACAGCATACCTCTTCTTCCCCGAGGGTTACTTCCCTGCAGTATTCAGCAGCAGCTTCCTTATGGAGATTGTGCTTAACTCCCTGTTCGCACCCCTCATATATCTGATCCTTAAGAAGACTCATCTGATTCCAAACGATATCTGGGGCGGCAAGTGAGCAAAAACCCCTTCGAGAACCAGAGTATAAGACGGGAGAGGATGTTCTTCCTTATCCTCGTGGTCTGCGTTGTATTCGCTGTTTTCTCAGGATACCTTTTCTCCATGCAGGTGACCCGCTGGATGGAATATCAGAGCCGGGCGTGGGCTGTTGCCCGGAGAACCTCTGTCGTTCCGGCGCTCCGTGGGGAGATCTACGACCGTAACTATGATGCCCCTTTGGCCACCAATGTGGATTCCTTCGCTGTTTCGATTGTACCGGCCGAGACCGACAGGCAGAGGCTTTCTCAGATAGTTGCGGGACTGGCCAAAATCCTGGGGACAGACCCCCAGGTCCTTCTGAAGAAAATTCCCCAGGCCGATGTTTTCCAGTCCATAGAGCTCAAGGATAATGTCTCCTACGCCCAGGTAGTCCAGATTGCTTCCAATATAGAGGACTTCCCCGGCATATCCTGGAGCAGCAAGCCGGTGCGCCATTACAACCACACCCCATCCCTTTCCCATGTGATCGGGTATGTGGGGAACATAAACACCGAGGAGCTGCATCTGCTGTACAACAAGGGCTACGATGCCAACAGCATAATAGGAAAGAACGGAATAGAGAAGGAATACGACCTGACTATGAAAGGAACTCCCGGATTAAAGTCCATAACTGTGGATGCCAAAGGACGGAACGTCCAGGAGGAGCGGTATATAAGGGCGCCGGTGCCGGGCAAAAACATTGTACTGACCATAGACCGGCGTATACAGGAGCTGTGCGAGAAAGCCCTGGGCCAGCGGATGGGCTCTGTGGTGGTGCTGAAGCCCAACACTGGCGAAATCCTGGCCATGGTCTCTTACCCATCCTATGACACCAACCGGTTCTATGCCCCGGACAGCGCCAGCTATTACAGCACCCTGCTGGAGAACGGCAACCACCCCTTCCTGAACCGCTGCATCCAGTCGGCCAATGCACCGGCTTCGGTGTTCAAGACCATAATGATGACAGCTATCCTGGAAGAGAAGGCATTCCCCCCGGCCCAGACCATTGACTGCACCGGAAAGCTTGTGCTGGGAGACCGCACCTTCAACTGCCACGTGAAGACAGGACACGGCCCTTTAAACCTTGCCGATGCCTTAAGGGAATCCTGCGATGTTTACTTCTGGGAGGTGGGGGGCAACTATCTGGGACCCAAAAAGATAGAGCAATATGCAAAGATGATGGGCCTCGGAGAAAAAACCGGAGTGGATCTGCCGGGGGAGGTTGCCGGACTGGTTCCAAACCCCGACTGGAAGCTCAGCCGTATAAACGAGATGTGGGTTGGGGGCGACACCTACAATATGTCCATAGGCCAGGGCTACACCCAGGTCACCACACTGCAGATAGCAGACCTTATAGCCATGATAGTGAACGAGGGCACCATATATGTGCCCCATCTGCTTAAGGAAGTGCGGGATGTTGTCACCGGCGAGGTGGTGGAGGAGCGCAAGCCCCGGATTCTCCACAAGGCCGACATAAGCAGCCACACCTTCCACGAGCTTAAGAAAGCTATGCGCAGTGTGGTGGCCGAAGGCTCAGTCCGCAGACTTTTCAACAACAAGGTTGTCTCTGTTGCAGGAAAGACAGGAACCGGCGAGGTAGGCTACACAGACCGCTGGACCAGCTGGTTTGCCTCCTTCGGCCCATATCAGGCCGAAAACCCCGATGACCAGGTGGTTGTAGTGGTTATGATAGAAGCCTCCAACGAATGGGAATGGTGGGCTCCCAAGGCCAGCAACGCCATCTACCAGGGAATTTTTGCAAACCAGAGCTACGAGGAAGTGGTCAAGACGCTGGATATATGGTATCTGAACAATGGCACCGATGTCATCAGGAGGCGCAGTGAATAGCAGAAAATCCTTCCTTACCTTCGATTTCATCATTATTCTTGTGGTGCTCTGCCTCTCGGTGATAAGCGTATGCTTCATCTATTCCAGCGGCCTCAACTCCGAAGGGGTCAACACATCCATCGAGTTCATCAAGCAGATAATCTGGGTTGTCACAGGACTGATCCTTATGACGCTTGTCATATACATCGACTATAAATATCTCTATGACTTTGCCTACTACATCTATGGAGTATGCATCCTTATGCTGCTCATAACCCTGCTGGTGGGCAACAAGGTCAACGGTGCCCGATCCTGGCTGGGGCTGCCCGGCGTAGGTATACAGCCTTCGGAATTCGCAAAGCTGGGAACTATCATAGCCCTTTCCGCCTTCTGCACAAAGAACAGAGAGAATATCCGGTCTTTTGGCGTTTTCATCAGGGCAGCAATGATTACTATTGCCCCTATGGTCCTTGTCCTGGCTCAGCCTGATTTAGGGACTTCTCTGGTCTACATCCCTATATTCTTAGTCATCCTCTTCATGGCAGGGGCAAAGATACGATACCTCTTCTTCCTGGTGGCCTGCGGCATCTGTGTCACCCTGTTCACCATCATTCCCATGTGGTCCGGTTATATCCTTAAGAAAGAGACCTTCTTTGTCGCAGTCTTCTCCAACCAGCTTCTGATGCTTGCAGTCCTGGGGGCCTGCCTTCTTATTGTAATCCTCTCTGCTGTAGGCTGGTTTGTGTTCAAGAAAGGGCTGTATTACTGGACCGGCTACAGCTTTGTCATCCTTTCTCTTTCTCTGTTTATGGCCATGCTGGCACAGAAGATTCTCAAGGCTTATCAGATCATGCGGCTTGTAGTATTCCTGGATCCAAGCGTAGATCCCCAGGGAGCAGGCTGGAACATTCTCCAGTCCCTTACAGCCATCGGTTCGGGCGGGCTTACAGGCAAGGGCTTCCTCCAGGGAACCCAGAGCCACTACAACTATCTCCCCCAGCAGAGCAACGACTTCATCTTCTCCATCATCGCCGAGGAAATCGGATTCCTGGGCGGCATGGTGGTGTTCGCCTGCTTCTTCATCCTTATTATCAGAGGGTTCATCATAGCAAATTCCTCCAAGGATGCCTTCGGCTCCTACCTCTGTTTCGGCATCATCGCTATGATTTTTTTCCATTTTGTGGTAAATATTGGAATGGCAATGGGCATTATGCCTATCACCGGAATTCCGCTGCTCTTCCTTTCCTACGGAGGCTCGTCCCTTTGGACCTCCATGATGGCAGTAGGAATACTGATTAATGTTTATTATAGAAGATACGGATTTAAGATTTGAATATTTCTGATTACAAGCACTTAGACAATATACTCCTGCAGGTCAACAAACCAGCCCGCTACACTGGTGGTGAGTTCGGTTCCTACCGGAAATACGGCTGCCCTCTGAACATGGCAATCTCTTATCCAGACCTGTATGAGATTGGGATGTCCAACACGGCCCTCAAGGTGC
>Ga0310690_10003543_pt1 | contig 23171 bp, 16 predicted proteins | sample AusTroGonzalo_MG_2_FD_207661 | JGI IMG/M metagenome (GOLD analysis project Ga0310690, IMG submission 207661) | Bovine rumen microbial communities from tropical cattle in Woodstock, Queensland, Australia - Gonzalo_04 (v2) (version 2) | ecosystem: Host-associated > Mammals > Digestive system >... | reverse complement strand
GTCAGCGCGACGTCATCCTGATGAAATACGAGGAAGGAATGGACAACAAAGCCATCGAGAAGGCCACCGGCATGAGCAGCACCCATGTCTATGCAACGTTGTCGCGCGCCTACAAAGCCTTGAGAGTTGCATTAACACAAAACAAGGAGGAATGACCATGAAACCTGAAAACGAAATGAACGAGGAAGTCCAACAACTGCTCGACTGCTTGGAAGAACATGGAAAGAACATTCGGCGGCAAAAGGAACTCAGCGACCTGATGGACCGTCTCGCTGAAGAAGAAAAGACGGCAGAATTGCCTCGCAAGCATAGAAAACTCACCCCGATTTGGTGGGCGATGGGTGCAGCAGCGGCATGTCTCCTGCTTTGGCTGCTGGTCAGACCGAGCGAGAAGCAGACTCCTGAAATGAACGAGGAAATCCTCGTTGAAGCAATGGAAACCGTCGATTCAACTGAAGTCAAGGTGAAAGATATTGTCATTGAAGAGCCTATCATCAGCGAAGAACTTCTGGCAGAGGAAACTCCCATTGTTCCAAAAACACCTCGAACGGAAACACGAAAACCAAGGATGGAAATCATTAACGAGGTGGTTGAACAGCCAATCCTCGCCGAGGTCACACCGACGGAATCCATTGATACATCGAATATTGGATCCAATACCATACCCACTGTAAGCGAGACACCTTCTGCCGTTCAAAAACCCCAGCGGAGAGTCATCCGGAGCCTCAACCTGGTGTGCTATGAATGCCAGAAAGCCCCCGAACCTGAATCCAAGATAGTCTTGGAAAACAAAACCCTTTTCGGCCAGCCGCAAGACCCGAACATGAAAAACGGATCGCTGGCCTTTGAAATCAAACTCTATTAAATCTTAGAACAATGAAACGCATCACATTTTTATTAGCCATTTTGTTTGCAACGCAAATGGCCTTTGCGCAACAAGAAGTTGCCATCGAGCAAATCATCAACCAGCGCATCAACAAATTGGAAATCAACCCCGGATGGGATGTCCATCTTATTCACCATGAGGCTGATAGCGGCTATCGTGTGGCCATCATCACCGATGAGGATTTGGCCGCACGTGCCTACAACGTGCAGCTCTGCAACGTCAAAGACCAAACCTTGACCATCCTTGAAAACACCCAGTTGCCCCAAGGCACCGTGGTGGAAATTGAAGGGCCTATGAACTTATGGCAAATCGGTCTGTTAGACAGGGCGACGGCTAAAGCGGATTATGTAATAGCCTCTGCAGCATCCGCACCGAAGGATTTGACCAATCTCTTCCTTGCTCGGAATTCAAGCTTTCACGTCCAGCATTATCACATCCCCAATCCCGACAACTCACCCTGCATGGATGTTTGGGACCATGCCAAATTGGCCATTGACACCATTTCGGGAGAAAGTGACGCGGTGGTAAAGGTTTATGAAGGAGATTTTCAATACGGCACCGATATCCTGCGAGGCAAAATCACGCTGTATGAATATGGGAACACTTCCGATTGGCCTTATATGCAAGGAAAAGATTGTAGGGTAATCAGAACTAAAGAAGTGGATGGCAAACTGGTCACGACCGACCGCAGAAAGATATGGAACGACGCCCTTTTTATTAATGTGGGAATAGGCATACAACAAGGCAACACGCCAACAAATCCCAACAGTCCCTTCCTGCAATACAACACATTGTCGGTCAACATTGATTTTAGCACCTATTTCAAACTTAGCAACCATTGGGGATTGCGCACAGGGCTTCAATGGAACGAGAACCAGAAGTCGCTATGCCATCAGGTAAAATACGAAAACAATGAAATGGTGGTGGTTGATGGTCAGGAAGATTATCAACGCAACCGGTTATACAACCTTTATATGGGCGTCCCTATCTCACTTGACTATTATTTTGGCAAAAGACAAACCGAAAGTGTCTCTTTAGACTTGTATTGTGGTCGCCTAATAGGGGAATGTCTTGTCACCAGCAAAGATCCAACCAAACCTTTTGGCCTCAACCTTAACATGGGGTCGAAAGAAATTTTGGATAACATCTTCAATCCCTGGAAGTTGGAAGCAGGTCTTAGTTTCAACACCCGACACTTGGGCATTATTCACGGCATTAGGGTCTTCACCAATCTCCTGCCCGAGTACAAGCCTGGGGTTACTACAGATAAAATCAGGAGCTTTGGCGTTGAACTAAAGCTTTGAGGAAGTTTAAGAGTACAAGAACCTCCTAATGCTCCGTTTGGGTGTCTTCTCGAACTCCTTGTCAACGAGGACGATGGAAGACACCTTTGAGTAGGTGGGCAGCATCGCGTTCAACGTGGTGAGGTTCTCGTTCATCAGTTGATCCATGCTCTTGTCCTGTAAATCGAATTTCTCGTCGGGATAGACCAAGGCAACGATTTTGCCTTGACGGCCTACCACCAGCGACTCGACGACACCAGGCAGGTTGTTCACCTTGTCCTCAATCTCTTCGGGATAGATGTTCTGGCCGTTGGAGCTGAGAATCATGGCTTTGGAGCGTCCTTTGATGAAGAGCAAGCCTTTTTTGTTCAAGGTGCCGAGGTCGCCAGTATGCAGCCAACCCTCTTCGTCGATGGCGTTGCGGGTGGCTTCCTCGTTCTTGTAATAGCCCATCATCACATGTTCACCGCGGAATAGAATTTCGCCAACTACGTTTTCTGGGTCGGGTGAATCAATTTTCAGCTCATTTCGAGTGACACAAGAGCCGCAGCAACCAATCATTTCGTTATACCAGTGCTCGTAGCAGATAAGCGGTCCGGCTTCGGTCATGCCATAGCCCACCACGAAGGGGAACTTGATACGACGGAAGACCTTCTCCACCTCGGCATTGATGGCAGCACCGCCCGTGATGAGCCAGATGAGGTTGCCGCCAAAGGCCTCCATCAGCTGTTTGTAGATGGTTTTTTCCACAATCTTGCAGAGCAAAGGCGTGTGCCATAAGAACTTCACGAAAGGTTTGTTCAAGGCTGGGAAAATCTTTGCTTTGAAGATTTTCTCAAGCACCAGCGGCACAGTGAGAATCATATAAGGTTTTGTCTCTTTGTAGGCTTTTAACAATACTGTTGGTGAAGGGGTTTTGCTCAAGAAATAGACATGGCAGCCGCCCGCAATCTGGTATAGGAACTCGATGGTCATGCCGAACATGTGCGAGAGGGGCAGCATGCACACCTCGGTCCAGCCGGCATGGTTGGGGATGGTCTCTTGGCTGTATTGCACGTTGGCGGAAATGGCCCGATACGACAGCATCACACCTTTCGGGGCGCTTGTGGTGCCAGAGGTGTAATTGATAATCATCAACTCGTCGAGGTTGTCGGTGGGCAGGTTCACATCGGCCTTGGAGAAGCCGTTGGGGTACCTTTCGTTGAAAAGCTTTTCAGCGTCTTCTTTCACTGTATTCAATTGCTCGTCTTTGGTATAGAGGACACGAAACTGCTCCGTTCCGATGGCGATTTGCACGTTGGGCATCTTATCGGGGTGAAGGCGTTTCCAAACGGCGGGACCAACGAAAATGGCCTTGGCATCGGAGTGCGTGACAAGGTTCTCAATGTCGCTTTCGACGAAAGCATCCATGATGGACACCACAACGCCACGGTTGGCGGCGATGGCCAGAAAAGCGATGGCCCAGTTGGCGCAGTTTTTCGAGCAGATGGCAACCTTGTCGCCCGCTTTCACTCCTGCGACCTCAAGCATGGCCTGCACCTGCATCATTTTGGCACCCATTTCACCGTAGGTATAGCTCGTAACGTCATCATAATCGGTCAAGGCGGGTTCGTCCCAGTTCTTGGGAAGGTTCTCGTTGAAATATTCAAAAAAGTGTTTGGTGGGTTCTACTTGTTTTGGAGTTTTCATGGAATGTAATGTGATGATTGAAAATTTGAGGCTGCAAAGATAGGAAATGTTTTGTTTGGGTGAGAAAATATGTGTTTTGAAGTATAGGAAAGCTCAAATGTCCTAAAAGGTAACACAAAAACAAACAAACAATGTAGATGGCATTGAACGTAATGAGAATTCCGACATCTTAAAATTATGATAAAAACAAAAGTTTTATTCAAATAGAATCTTGTCACAAAACCTCCATACACAAAAAAGCCATCCTCGCACTCTAATGTCCTTTGGAGTTTGAGGATGGCTTATGTGAGGCATGAAATGAATACTTATTTCCCAAGTACAAACCGAGAATAACTAATTCTTTCGTTATTATTCTCCATTTTTAGATTGTACGAGGAAACATATCTGTGATTTCGTTTGATTTTCCATGTCTTAGTTGCTTTTCATTCTTATCTATCGGTTTGATTATTAATCTACAAAAGCCGTCTGATTATCCAATTAGGCCATACATTTATCAGTTCCTACTTTTTAGTTTTAATAGTTCGCTTTCAAAATTCAATAAAAAAGCATCATAAGTAGTTGAAATATCAATCAAAAGATTATTTAAACTTAACAATGTTTCTGCATACCCAGTCTGAAGAGTGTTAATTATTGCCCCTGCTACATACAAAGACTTTCGAGCATAAATATCAATTATTGCTTGTGGAAAAGAAGCATTGTGGACTATCATATTCCTTAGATAATACACCATGAGTATATCATTTTCCAACTGCCGCTCTCTTTCAATAAACCCTGTCCTGTTTTTGTAAAATGAATATAAATCATGGATCTCGTTTTTCTTCACCTCGTCATTTATTGATTTTTCTAGTTTTTGCAAACCATTTATAAAAGCACCAGATATAACCTCCCCTTCTTTTGCATCTAATCCAGTACAAGAAATCACATCTTGTGGTATGTCGTAGAAATTATCATCTGCAAGACTGTCGCGAAAAAGGTAATAGTAATTCAACCATTCGTTGTAAAACATTGGTTTCATAATAATCGCTTTCGTGATTTTGGCTATCAAATCAATTTTAGATGAATTCTGATTTTTAGTTGTATTATGGGATGGAATAATCTTTTTTATCACGGTATTATCAATTGAAAAGATTCCTTCAATGGCTATCCAAGAAAACAACAATTTATCTTCTCCATTGCTTGTTTCTCGTGCTTTTACATACCAATACCGAGCTGAAGAAAGGGTTTGGAAAGTTTCGTCCCGATTTGTGTTGTTTGAAAACATCTTGTTTATTATTTCCAGCTTGGCTATGATTTCAGAAGGTCTTGTTGATAATTGATAATCACAGAACTTTTTCCAATCTTTAATGTGAATCTTATTATTTATAGGGATGCCTTTCGATATTACTGGTATTCCTTCCTTTAGTACCAAAATGTATTCATCAATATATGAAAAGGATGAAGTTGGTTCTATATATGACGTTAAGAGATTCAATAATTTTTGCAGCCTATTACAAGCAATAGTAATTGCGCTGTCAGGTATGCAATTAGTAACTGGTATTGCCGCTAAAATACGCTCACCTGCATTGCCTCCAGTTTCCAGCCAATCGTCATCTTTATCCTTAATATATTGTTTTATGAGCGAGGAATATATATTAATGTCATCAAAGGTACAATCTATCTTTCCCCGGAAACCTTTCACTTCAACAATAACAGTGTAGTTGTTTTTTTCTTCATGAAAGAATTGCTTTATCTCACTTAACCTTTCTGAAAGGCTTCTATTTTTAATACAAATTGCAACAGCTAAATGGTACTGCTCCTCATTCTTGAAATCCTCTCTTTTTATGCCCATGTATTTGTCTGGCGCAATTATTATTTTCCCGTCTTCTTCACAAAGTATTGTAGGCAAATGCTTGGGTAGACTTTTGATGTCAAACATATTAAATCCACTAGCAACAAATTCAGAAACAATTAGTTCAATATATTGATTAATCACTCTCTTTTTGTCGTAAGATAGTTTGTCTGTTTTAGTTATAGCATCACCAAGGCATTCTATAAGGATATCAAAATATTCTCCCTCATTCATCATTGCAATGATGTTAGAACAACACTCCTGAATCTTGTTATCGTCATTGAAATGATGTTGCATTAGGTCATTTAGTTCTTTTGAAAACAATTTTGAAAATGCGGCATCCGATTTTTTCCAATAGTTAATTTGGGCTTTGAAATACTCTTTATTGTGTTTGGTGCTGTTGTGAAATCGCACTTCTTCTTTTAAGGCCTCCAAAATAAATCTAGGACCAGTAAGACCAACATTTCTTTCTTTATCGTCTTCAAGCCGTTCTATGTAATATTCCCAATACTTAATCCAATAATCCATTGGGGTTTTTATAGGCAAACCTAAATACTCTCTATATTCTATTCTCATCATTTTCCTTTTTTCTTGTTTTTTTCTGTTTGTTTTAAATCTTCCCCTCCATCGAAATCTTCATCCCTAACCAGGGATTGCAAATGGAATTCAAAATGCAAAAATAATAAAAAGCTTTCGGTGCTAAATAACATAACAAAGAAAACAATACTCCTTACACCAATTAAACACCAAGCGAAAAACAAATTGTATATAGCACATTTTCAACCCAACAAATCTCTGCCAAAATGTAATTCTAATTTCTGAGAAATTTTCATTGTGCGAAAAAAAATAGAGAGACATACCACAACATGGCATGTCTTTATCATATATAATTCGTTGTATTTTATTTTGTTATAGTATTATTTCGCATCACGTACTGCCCGGACAGACCATCCATAGTAGCGGTTACTGTGAGTGTATGTATAATAATCCCCAGAATAGAAACCGTAACTCCATGCATAGCACGGGGCATCTGTGTATAGCGAACTCGACCAATAGCCCCCCCAATCCCCATACCATTGTAACCTGCTCTCTTCACGGTAGCCAGCAGCACATAGGAAAAGGCTATTGCCATTAGATGCGGTGAAAAGTCTGCCTTCAACACCATTCTGAGTTGTCCATATAAAAATAGTATTGTCATAAAGTTCCTGCCATTCCTCCATGGAAGGCATACGCCATTCATTACCCCAGTTTGCAGTGGCAGCATCGTCCTCGGGTAATAGAGTACTTTGGTTATCAGTGAAACCATTGTAACCATATTCAGAATTATTGCAGTACTTGGTGTAAGTGTTATAACTACCCATGCAATACTGATAGGTGTTCCAGTTGTAAATGTCTTTTGTCTGAGTTTCACCCCAAGCAAAATAATCGCCACGGCCTTCAGGTGTATTCGCGCCCACATTGCAGGTTGCCCACAGCAAGCCGCTCGGCAGACCAAGGTCAACGTATTCATGTTCTGGAGCAACATTTGCTGTAGTAACATTTACTTCAATTCCAGAAGTCAAAAAGCCATTGTCATAAATAGCAGGTACCGCTCCGCATGTACCTGTGTACGCACCATCCACGGAATAAGCGGAACCAACTTCGCCCGCATCCATAGCATCTTGCGGCAAAAGGATAACCCATCTCTCGCCGTTGCCCGATGGAAGGGTAAGGTTGCCATTGTTAATCTTACTATAAGTGAACGAAGCATCCGTGAAGTCTATTGTCGCCATATTATTAAAGCCCATCACGCAAGTGGCCGCTTCAGATGAGGAGGTCACATCGAACTTCACCAAAGCACACTTGTTCAAAAGGAAGGCTGTAAATGCTGTTGTACCAGCAGTATAATTCTCATCAGACGGTGCATATTCTATCACAGGCAAATGTTCCGTTTGGTCGCTGATGACCACAGAACATGATTCTGTCGTCCCTACTATAAGCGTTTCATCAGGAGTCACATTGCCCAAAAAATAGAAATGAAGTGGCTCCCCAACAGTTGGATTACTGATGGCTCCACTGAAGTTGGTGCCATTGTGAGTCAGCGTACCAATGTATTTACCGCTACTAACCACATAAATCACATCGCCTTCTTCATAATTGACTTCGCCTGTATGTGTATTTACATCCATTCTTAAGCCTTCGTTGTCCTTGATGTCTAATGTGATGGCTACCGTTTCTTCTTCTATGGTTTGTACATTTTGTTCTTTTTTGCATTGCGTCATGGTAATCGAAAACGCCAATGCCAATATAATAATGCTGATTCTTTTCATGTTCAGTTTTCCTTTCCGTTTTTGTTTTTTCCTTGATTTAATTGTTGCATAACTGACACCCGCTACAAGCAGGACGAATAGTCCGCCGCCCAATGGTGCGCCAAAAGTTTGACCAGTGATGTTGCCGTTTGTGCCTCCGAAGCCCTGGCTTGTGAAGTTGCCACCAACAGTGCCGCTGCTTTTATCCATCAGACTATTTGAAGCCGTGGGAGTAGTCCCTCCAAACAGTCCTCCTGGTCTGCCGTTTTGTTCCTGTGCGGACACGTTGGTGGAAAACAGCAACACTGTCGCCATCTCCAATAGTAGCACTTTGGCTTTCAATTTGAACTTCTTCATTTATAGTTCTTTATGTTTTGTGGTTGACTCCTCATGCCAGCGTTTTCAATGAATTGGTCATGAAACATAAAGAAAAAGCGCGGGAGTCAAGACTATTGCTTATCCCGTACCTTAGGCTCTCGCATTGCCCATCTCCCGAGGATAAACAATGCCGATGCCCACGCTTCGAATATACTCAAATTAAGGTATATACGAAACAATGGACGTCGAACATTGTTTTACCGTACGGGAGATTGGAATTTGCGAGATTCAAAGGTACCGAAGATAAAACGTCAGTTCAACGTCTTCTCAATATGTTTGCCAAGCGCATTTTGGGCGTTTGACAAGGCAAAGAAACGAAAAAATATTGGAATGGAGAGCGATGGAAGGAAAAAATTGGGAAAAGAAGCAAAAATACTCTGATTGTTTTTTGCCAATAACAGTTACAAATTAAACTATTATTCGTATTTTTGCATCCGAATAGTTCAATATTAAACTATTATGGATGATATTTATATGCTTGCGGATGCGGTAATCCTTAGCCGAATCGGTAACAAACTGAGAACTGTTAGATTGAAGCAAAACATTACTCAGAAAAGCCTTTCGGAAGCAGCCAATGTGTCGCTTTCGTCTATCAAAAAGATGGAAAAAGGGGAAATCCGCTCGTTTGACTCTTTGTTGAGAGTGCTGCGAATTCTGGGGAAATTAGACATTCTTCAGCCTTTGGTGGAGGAAGATCAATTGAGTCCAAGCGAATACTACGACTTTGTGCATTCCTCGCAATCTACTATACGCAAACGGGCTGTGGGTAGAATCCATCAAGCGAAAAAGGAGGAACCGACATGGTAGATGTGGCAAAAGTCAACATGTTTGGCATACTTGTCGGAATGTTTCGTTGGGATGACCGATATGAAGTGGCAAGTTTCGAGTACGACCGTGACTTTGTGAGTCGGGGCTTGGAGCCTTCTCCGCTGATGATGCCAGTGCGCGAGGGACGTGTATATTCATTTGCTAATCTTGGAAAAGAAACTTTCAACGGGCTGCCTGGAATGTTGGCCGATGCGCTTCCCGACACCTACGGTCGTGCACTGTTTGACAGATGGCTTGCCCTGACAGGACGGACAAGCGGCAACCCTATCGAGACGCTCTGCTTCCTTGGCAAACGCTGTATGGGTGCTTTGGAATTTGAACCCGCCTTGGATGTCGGTTATGCTATCCAAGAGAAGTTTGAGATTGACACCTTGGTAGAGGTGGCCAAAGATGCCTTTAACCAAAAGTCTTCATTCGGTGTAAACCTTAATGATGACAAAAAGGCGGCAATAGCGGAGATATTGCGGTTGGGAACTTCAGCGGGTGGTCAGCGGGCCAAGGCCATCATCGCCTATAACCCGATGACGGGCGAAGTGCGTTCAGGTCAAGTGGAGGCTCCTAAAGGATTTGATTACTACTTGATTAAGTTGGACGGTGTTTCAGCCAAAGCGGGGTTTAAGGCTACGGAGAATTATGGCCGTTTGGAATACTCATTCTATCAACTGGCACGTGCTTGTGGCATAGAAATGTCAGAATGTACACTGGTTGAGGAAAACGGACGGGCACATTTTATGACCAAACGTTTCGACCGAGAGCATGGTAAGAAAGTACACATGCAGACGCTTTGCGGTATGGCCCATTACGACTTTCGACTTCACCGAGCCTATTCCTACGAGCAGGCTTTCAATGCAATGCGAGCATTGCGTTTACCCTATTCTGCTGCCCAAGAAATGTTTCGCCGAATGGTTTTCAACGTAGTGGTTCGCAATCAAGATGACCATACCAAAAACATTTCGTTCCTGATGGGGGAGGATGGTGTTTGGCGATTGTCGCCAGCCTATGATATGGGTTATGCCTACAATCCCAATGGCGGATGGACAGCCACACACCAAATGTCAATCAATGGCAAGTTCGACGACATCACAAGAAAAGACTTGATGGCATTTGCTACGCTTAACAACATTAAGGAAGCCATGTCCATCATTGACGAGATATGTGAAAAGGCTTCTCGTTGGTCAGAGATGGCTAAAGATTGTGACGTGCCAATCAAGATAGTTAATGCCATAGAATCAAACTTTATCTACTTTTAATAAAAGCCAATAGCACAAGAATCATAAATAACAGAAACAAGAAAAAACAAAATGAAACGTACAAACTTTTTAGCAGCCCTACTGTTGCTGCCCTTACTAATAAGCGCCCAAAGCGCCAACGACTACACCCAATACGTAAATCCTTTCATCGGCACGCAAACCGACGAGACCGGTGCCCTCAGCGGCAGCACCTTCCCTGGTGCCACAATGCCCCAAGGTATGGTGCAACTCAGTCCTGAGACGGAGCAGATGGTCACTTGGGACCCCTGCTCGGGCTACGACTACAATAAGCATGTCATCTACGGCTTCACCCATACCCACCTCAGCGGCACGGGCTGCACCGACCTTATAGACGTTAGCCTGATGCCAATTTGTAACTATGTCACCCCTGAACGACTGAAAAAAGCCGATTTTAGTCAGAAATATGTCCATAAGTTTGAGTCGGCTCGTCCAGGCTATTATCAGGTGTATTTGGGTGATAGCCATGTGAACGTTGAGCTTACAGTTACCGTCAGGACGGGCATTCATCGTTATACTTTCCCCATAGGACAACCCCAGACCGTTGTCCTCGATCTTGATAGAGGCACTTTCCGTGGCGAAGCCTACTACTCAAAGCGTCGCACTTACGACATTATCCAAAGTCAAATCCGCATTGTGGACGACCACACCATTGAAGGCTATCGTGTAATCACGGGTTGGGCAAAACTGCGTAAGGTGTACTTCCGCGCCGAGTTTTCCAAACCTTTCAGACAGCACTTGCTGATGAACGGCGACCTGAATGTCGGCAACAGCGATGTGGTGAATGGCAGAACATTGAGAGCGGCATTGAATTTCGACCCTGCCGATGGTCGTGAGTTGATGGTGAAAGTGGCCATCTCGCCCGTGGATAGCGAAGGCGCACGGAAAAACATGCTGGCGGAAGCCCAAAGTTGGAATTTTGACGACTATGTAAAAGCCGCCCACGACGCTTGGCAGCGGGAATTGAACCGCATCGACATTGAGGGTACAGACGAGCAAAAGACTATCTTTTACACGGGTCTCTATCACGTCCTGATGCAGCCCAACACGATGAGCGATGTGGATGGCCGCTACATGACCACCAACTTTGAAATTAAGCAGATGCCGAAGGGACAGACTTATCATAGCACTTTCAGTCTTTGGGACACCTTCCGCGCCGCACATCCGCTTTACACGCTCATCGCGCCCGACATCGCAGCACAGTTTGTGAGAGACATGGTCTTGCATCACCAAACCTACGGCTACCTGCCCATCTGGGACCTCTGGGGACAGGACAACTACTGCATGATTGGCAACCATGCCATTCCCGTGCTTGCCGATGCCATCCTTGCCGAAATACCGGGAATTGATGTAGAGGAGGCGTATCAGGCTATGGTCGAGAGCAGCACAAGAAGCCACTACAACTCACCCTTTGAGGTTTGGGAAGAATATGGTTACATGCCTCAAACTTTGCAAGACGAGAGCGTCAGCATCACGATGGAGCAGAGCTTCGATGACGCTTGCGTGGCTGCCGTGGCCAAAAAACTCGGTAAGATGGACGACTACGAGCGTTTCCATCGCCGTAGCATGTTTTATAAAAACCTCTTCGACCCCGAAACGGGCTTTTTCCGTCCGAAGGACGAAAACGGCAATTGGCTCGACGGTTTCGACCCGCTGTCGTACGAGCAACCCTGCTTCGTGGAGGGCAACGCTTGGCAGTATATGTGGTTTGTGCCGCAAGACCCGCAGGGGCTCATCGACCTCTTTGGCGGAAACAAAGGTTTCTTGAAGAAACTTGACGAAAATTTCAGCCTCACTGCCACCAGCGGCGAGGTCAATGGCAACGCCAGTGGATTCATTGGGCAATATGCGCATGGAAACGAGCCAAGCCACCATACCGTTTACCTATACAACTTCGCTGGTAAACCTGAGCGCACCCAAGAGTTGGTGGAGCAGGTGAGGAGCGAGTTCTACCGAGCCACGCCCTGCGGCTATGCCGGCAACGACGATTGTGGACAGATGTCGGCTTGGTACATCTTCTCCGCTCTCGGCTTCTATCCGTTCCATGCAGGTTCAGCGGAATATGTCATCGGCACACCTTTGTTCACTAAAGCCACATTACACCTTGAAAACGGCAATGATTTTGTTATTACCGCCAAAAACAAGACTCCAGAACGCATTCACGTAAAAAGCGTGAAATTGAACGGAAAGCCTTTGAAGGACTTCACCCTAACACATCAACAAATCATGGCTGGCGGAACGCTGGAGTTTAGAATGAAGTAGTTTTGAATCCCCTGCCCGAAGGGCAGGGTCCGATGATGTCGGCCTTGAACTTTTCGCTTCATTTTCTTTCAAGAGAAAAGGAAGAAAAACTAATAATCGGAATGACCTTCCGCTGCCATCGGATAATCGTAGGTTTGTTCTTGCTCATACGGCACCATCTTCGGTTGATGCAACGCAAGGAAATACTCGTTGAGCATCAGCTCCACGCGAAGCATAGTGTCCTCAATGCGCTTGGGTTGCAATTGGCATTCCCAAATGACAATCACTTGCCAGCCGTTATCGTGCAGCACTTGGTAGTTCTGCTGATCGCGCGTTTGGTTCCTTTTGATTTTGTTCACCCAAAACTCCCTATTCGTCTGCGGAATCTTACAGCAAGAACTATTAACTATCAACTGACAACTATCAACTGGTAACTGAACGGAGTGTCCATGCCAAAAGCACCCATTCACAAAAATCGCCGTCCGATACCTCCGCATGACGATGTCGGGCTTGCCAGGCACGCTCTTCACGTTGAGGCGGTAGCGATAGCCGTGCCGCCACAACCATTGCCGCACCTTCAGCTCGGGCTTGGTGGCCTTGCTATGGATGCGCGACATGCAGTAATGCCGTTGTGCAGGAGTCATTTTGTCGGTCATGGAAGGAGAATTTTCAGGAGTTCTTCAGCCGTGTCCACGACCGTCAAGCCAGTGATTTCTTTCATATTCCGATAGCCCCAACTGACAGCGATGCCTTCAATGCCGCCATTAGCGGCTGTTTCCATGTCAGTGTCCGAATCACCAACCATGACGGCCTCATCCTTCTTAACGTCCGCTTTTCTCAACACTTCTCCAACGATTTCGGGGTCGGGCTTGAGTGGGAAGTTGGGTCGGCTGCCCAAGACGGCCACAAAAGGTGTTTCAGGAAAGAATTCTTTGATGAGATGTTCCGTTCCCTCTTGGAACTTGTTCGAGGCCACAGCCAGCATCACCCCGTTGCGGTGTAGTGTGGTTAGAAGCGCCTGTATTCCAGGATAGGGTTGTGTATGTATGTCGATATGGGCGGAATAGTAAGCCTTAAAGTCATTATAAGCTGCATCTACCATGGCCTCATCGTCCTTGTGTTCGGCGGGCAAGGCTTGTCGCATGAGGTTGCGCGCGCCGTGTCCGACCATCTTCATGTATTCATCGCGGGTATGTTGCGGAAATCCCCTTTGCTGCATGGCATGGTTGACCGCCGCGCCGAGGTCGTCGATGGTGTTGAGCAGCGTGCCGTCCAAATCAAATATGACCAGTTTGTATCTCATCACTTGTTATAGGCTTTTGACGGGGAAAGTGAAATAGGTGTCAGGGAACGGCTCGTTTTTCAGGGTGAAATGCCACCATTCCTCATCGTAAGGTTTGAAGCCATGGCGCAGCATGGCTTCGCGCAGGATCATGCGGTTATGGAATTGTTCGGCGGTGATATGGCCGTTGTCTTTGTATTCTCCAGTCTCAGGATTGCCTCCAAAATCGGGGTGGCTTTTCAGGCCGAACCAATCAAAGGTGCCGCCCATATCCACTTCTTTTTCCGAGGTCATGTCGAAGAGGGTCAAATCGACCGTTGAGCCGCGTGTGTGGCTGCTTTGTTCCGCGATATAGCCCAATTCGAAGAGTTTGTCTCGCGGCACTTCGGGGTAGAAATACGGTTTCATGAGCGTATCGTTGGTGTCTGCGCCCCAGCGCATAAAGTGATTGACGGCGCATTGTGGACGGTAGGCATCGAAGATTTTCAGGCGGTAGCCTTGTTTCTTCAGGTCGTCGCTCACGGCACGGAGGCTGTCGGCGGCCTGTCGGGTGATTAGCGCAACAGGTTCCAGATAGCCGTCCACACGTGTTCCGACGAAGTTGTAGGTGCCGTAATAGCGTATTTCCAGAATGACATCGGGGATGGCATCGGCCAAGTTCACGAACTGGCTGGCGTCCTCGGTGGGCGACGGATTAGTAATCGGCTCATCTTGTGTTCGGTTTGAGCGACAGCCACAGAAAAAGATAGCGGCAATCAGCAATAGGTGGATTCGTTTCATATTTTGTTGAATTATGGAGTGTCTAATTAGTTGTTTTTGTTGAGGATAATCAAAGCCGCAATAACGCCCGGCACCCAGCCGTAAAGCGTGAGGAGGAACACGATGAGCATCGAGCTAAATCGAGCCAAAAAGCATATAAATCATACCTGATACCTAAATTATGTCCATTTTATGTTCAATCAAACTTATTTATATGATTATCAAATAATTACAATAAAAATCGAGCCAAAATCGAGCCAAAATCGAGCCAAAATCGAGCCAAAATTCACCTAACTCTATATACTTCCTTTCTTTGCTTTCCATTTCAATCCATCGAGGTAGACGATGTCTGATTCTTTGAGAAGGTGGAGCAAATAGCGAAGACTCCTTTTCTTTGCTTCCATCGTTTTGTTGGATGACAATGTCTCTTGCATATACTCATAAATCTCATTCAGCATAATGCCAGAATCACCTGCATCTTCAACGACCTGCTGAAGCATATTCAGTAGTTTGTTTTTGTCTAACCCTTTTTGTTTAGTGTATTCTGGCACTTGATGGGTCTTTTGGGCAACTGCTTGAGATATAATGTAGTTGGGCTTGTGCCATTCTATAAGCTTTTTGCTCTTCAATATTCTTAATGCTTCCTCTGTGACGGGGCGTTTCTTTTGTATGGCATCCAACCAAATGCATTCTTTTAAAGACAGTGAAGCGTCTCGCTTAAGTAAGTCCACATATCGTTCGTCTATGACCCTTCCGTAAATCTTCACATTCACTTCTGGAACATTCTCGTTGATTTCATAATCTGGCATGGGGAAATGACGTTCTTTCTGTTTGTAAAACATGGTTTGGATGCCGCTACTCACAGTATCTATCATGTTGTAGCTCACCATACCTTTGCACAGACATTCATTCCGATAGAACTTTTGCTGTTTCAATGTATCGAGGGCATTCTCTAATGTTCCTGGATAGAATGTGCCTGCATTGGAGTAATACAAATAATCTGGTCCTTCAATGAAATTGATTCGTTGGCAAAGCGTATAATCCTGATGCGCGATGGCGTTATGCAATACCTCTCTGATAATGAAGTCATCGTATTGCATGAGTTTTTCAGGGAACAACGTTCCACCTGGCATCTCTCGCATGGTGAGATTACGTATTTTCCCCAGCACCTCATCTACGGTCAGGATGAATGGGATGGTAAAATGTTGGTAGTTGATTTTGCGCCCCTCATCATTCACCAAAGTCCATGTGATTTGTGGTATGGCAGGAGATAGTTTATATGCTACCGTCGGTTTACCGAGTAGGAGAAGGGCTCCTCGTGTCAACTTGCCGTTGTTTAGTAAACCACTATGTCTTAAGAATTCTTCCTGTGACCAGCCGTCAACCATTTCTGGTGGAGTTTTATCATAAACTTTCTTGAACATGATTCGGGCTTTGGCGAGTGCCAGTTCGTCTAAATCATCCTTGACCGTTGCGTCTTCAATTGCATGGGCAGACCAATCGTCAATAGGGCGTTGGTAGCGTATTGCATCATATTTGTCTTGCGACAAAGGCTCAAGACTTTCCCCACTTCTTCCGTAGGCAATCTCTTTCCATTTGGTTACAATATTCCTTGGGGCAGCTGGAATTTGGAACAACAATACCCGTTTTCCATCAACTTCGATAGGGACAATGTCACGAAATGTCAATCCTCCCGTGGTATTAGCAGCGATATCATGTTTAAGCAATTGCCGTTTAGTATCATCCATCAGGAATTGCGTTCCTACCACTTGACGATTGTTATTGATACCCATCACAATCCATGCGAAATCGACATCCCGCAAGTTCGCTTCATTGCTCAGTGCAGAGAAATATTTGCCAAGTTTGTCTTTGTCGAACTGATTCTCAGCCGTCTTAAACTCCATCACCTCGTGCTCCACATTGGCAATTAGCCTTTGGTATATTGCCTCGTAGTCTTTCATAAACTGTTTTATATCATCATTAGACCTTACAAAATTACGAAACTTCCACAAATTTCAATCAATTGTTCTTGTTAAGGATAATCAAAGCCGCAATGACGCCCGGCACCCAGCCGCAAAGCGTGAGCAGAAACACGATGAGCATCGAGCCGCAGCCGCGGTCGTAAACCGCCAAGGGCGGGAAGATGATGGATAGGAGGACTCGGAGGAAGGACATAGGCAATATAATTTCTTTACAAACAACCTAAAAGATTTATAGACTATTCAACAAAACCATGCTTTTTCAATTTCTCTAAATTCAAATAAAACGCATATTTCATCCTATCAGTAAATGGTTTGCGGCCTTTAACAACATCGTCCATAACTTTCCATTTCCAATCTTCAAGCACACGTTTTCTTCTGTCCCATTCTACCATACGTTCGACGAGTTCCAATGTCATATCATTTGACGGTTGTGAGGAAGATTGTAATTTGGAATCATTTTCAGCTTCTTGCTCTGCCAACATGTCTGCTTCTTCCAATAATTCAATGTTTTGTTCGCAAACCTTTTCATATACAGATATGGCCTTCCGAATATCTGTTGGAGTGAATTTGTGTTTAAACCTGATTTTAGATGCTGTGTCCCGAGCAATGGATTGTTGATTTATGCTCATACAACCTGATTCTTGTCCCCAATCGGCAAACTTTTTCCACAGAGAAACAGGAATGGAAGTAATTATCCCCATTTCATGTTGCATTGTTTTTTCTTCGTCAAAATCGGGTTCTGAAATGACATTCCTTTTAGGTGGATTATTTTCATCAATTAAATCTGATGCTATATCATTTATATCAAATGCCCAAGTGTGTTCTTTGACTTTAGTCCAACATTCTTCTTTTTTAGCCCACTCAATGTAATGAGAGACAGGTGATTCGTTAAGAATAAACTCGTTTACTTGTTTCATTAAGTTGTAAATCAAATCAGACAAGGATTGCGATACGGATTGATTCTGCCATATCTTATATAGGTTCAAGCGTCCATTAGTCAACTTGTTCAATAATGAAATTGTATATGGGACGGTAACTTGTTTCATCTCACCTATACAATAATCAGGGTTCTTTTTCGTACCATAACGACTATCGGCAGTTTTGAAAAGTATTGCTTTTGCAATAGTGTCTTCAAAATAGACATTATTGATTTTTCTGATATTATCAGGCAAATTGTCGTTTATGAATTTAGCATAGTTCTTTTCGTTGCCACGCACAACAATATGTGGACCTATAACTAATTTTTTTCCATCGTAAACCTCGTCATAAGAATTTACAAATTTAGCTAATTCAACTTTTGTAAATACTTGTTTTTTAGGATATTTTCGATCAAATGTATTTAGGCGAGATTTAGTAAAGCCTTCTTTCTGTCTCAGATTCTTGTATTGTCCGCGCGCACGCTCAAAGAACCAATATGTTTGCATATTGTTATTGGCAGTAATTGGTGTAAGAATGTAACGAGACAATTTTTCAAAGGCAACCAGATTCGGATTGTTGGCTGTAAAATCTGCATCGTTCACCTTGTTTTGAGTGTTTGCATAGCGAGAAATGCGTGAAACAATTTCACCAAATTGCTCTTGTTTCTTTATAATAGAGAATTTGACCTGAACAAAAATATCTGAAATATCAACTTTGTCTTTTTTATTGGTGTGGTATATCGAAGCTGTTGTTTGGCCTCCATTTACAATTTGCAAATTGCTAATCTTTTTTATATATCTTCTGGTTTCATCTAATTCGATATGGTCGGCAGTTGCAGCAATACCATTGTTGTATGCCAAAAACATATGTGGCTCATTTTTGATGGTATCTCTGATTCCTTTGTTGATTTTTCCTGTGAATTGGAGAAAAGAACGAACATTTTGTTCGAGAAGTCTTGCACCGAAGCGTTCATATAGGTTTGCCAAACATTGTCCTGGAATGATGGCAATGTAGGCTTGATAATCATCATTTTCTTTGCTCGCTGAAAGGCATGGTATTTGAAAATTTTCTTCCTCAAAATCTATCTCAATAGGTACACGGGATTCTTCTGATATTTGGTAAATGAAGTTAATATCAATGACTCGATAGAAGATTTTATATCCAGATATTTCAGTGCTTTCAGGAAAATCGCCTTTATATTCGCCATTTGTTAAGATAAAAGCATTAACGCGAATGAGATTGTTTCTCAAATCTGGATAGCTAGCCAATGTGTTGGCAAATACAAAGATTTGGGATGATTCAGCAACCTCGTTGGCGTAATCATTATAAATGCACTTACGAAAGAAATTAGTTATTCGAGTAGCGGCACGTTTTACTTCATCTTTTGAAATAGTAGGAATGTCTTCTTCGGCTTGAAAAACAGAAATAAACAAATCAACTGTTTCGTAATTATCGGATATAGCAAAAGCATTTATTTTGTGTTGGTTTCTTGTTCCTAAAGCCTTTTCATCATAGGCTATATCTGCATTTTCAGTCTCACCTGCTTCCGCTAACATGTCAACCACATAACGAGTAAATGTTTGTTCCTGAGAATCGCCTTCTTCATTAGCAAGTTGGCGAGCCTGTATTTCTTGTATAAAGGATCTGTAAAACTTGTTTACTTCTTTCATAAGTTCTGTATTTCAGAAATCACTTGACTCTCTGGTACTAAATAGTTGTCACAGTTGGCAAGCACTATAGAATAAGTTACATTACCAACACCATCACGTAATTCATTTTCTTTGATGCGTGGGAAGTCTTCATCGATTCGATAAGTTTTTTCAGATCGAATTTTATAATGCCTATCTTTGTACAGATTTGCTTGAGCATCTGTATAGCCAGCTTCAAATAGTTTGGTATTGAAGGTGGATAATGCTGGAATGTCAGTTGATAAAATTGTACGTATTTCTTCTATTTTATCACATAGAGTTTGACCATTTGCTTTTGATGTCTCAACAGAGCAATGATATAGATATAATGATTTAAGTAGTGTTTCGTCCAATTGGCGTTCACTGCTGATTTTTACTTCTTGTGGATTACCCGTTGCCGTGGTTTTTACTTCAATGGCCCAATTGGCACCCTGAAAATCCCTTAGTGCCCTATCCACACCGACCCATGTCTGTAAAGCTTCTGAAGGTTGAAGATTGGATTTTACAAGAATTTTCTGCAAAAAGTTCAATTCACCGAACAAACCTTGTTGTTCCGTCAAAGAAAGTCCATCGAAATTGACTTTATCAAACAAAGACTTCCATTTGAATAATTGATTGATAGTTGCTTGAACCCGTTGCCTTTCTGAAATTATGTCGATAACAGATTGAATAACATTATCACATAATGAGGCAAAAATATCTACATAATTTGGCGTCAATAATTGGATTGCAAGCAAGCGCGAGTTATCAAAACTATTATCAGAGACCAATGAAACTTTTAAATCCTTTAGATTCTCAAATTCACTAATGTCTATGCGGAAACTGTTGCTAATAACAAAAGCAATCCCGTAATATCTTTCAGGATTCTGAAATGTGGCATATATATGGAATGGCTTTTCGCTTTGAAAAAGTCGTTTATAATGACCTTTTTGCTGGCTTTGCTCCAATTCCTTCCATAATTCAAGTATATGATTGTTATGCGTTTCCATATTCTACATCATTTTCATCGTCAAAAGTATCTTCTGTTTCAGCAAAGTCCGCAACGGTATTTACTTGATATGAAACGGCTTCGCCTGTGTCGGTGCGAGGGAATGAAATTGCAAACCCAATAAACGGTTCGTCTTGCTCTGTATAAACTTCCGCACCGACATTCGCCCCAATTGGGTTTAAAGGGTAAATTATAAGCAGCGGGTTGGTTTTGGAACGAAATCTCTCACGGACAATATTGGGAGAAGGATAGTCATGATTCCACAATTCGTTTTTGCTTTCTTTTTCTCGTATTGTTTCTTGTAGTGCTAATTTTAATGTGTTATTATCCAAATCGATAAACTCATCCTTTTGATTACCAACGATATGGTTCTTTCTGATGAAATATGTATTGACATCGCTTATATCTTGTGCACAGTTACGAGTCCAACATCCGACAGACATTCCATTTGAAAAAGCGTGATTTGATGATGAACTATCCTTGCTTAATAATGCCACGCTCCACGAAGTCAACTCTCCCTTGATGGACAGCTTTTCAATGTATTGACTTATCAAATCGAGGTTAACTTTCTTCAATTCGGATGGCAATTTGAAATTTGAAAAAAAGTCGCAAATATCATGTGGTGAGACATTTCGCCATAGATAACTGCTTCCCTTTTTTTCTGCATTGCCCAATGATGATATGAAATTATCAGTAGCAATTAGATTGCTCCGTTTTGTGTTTTTGGCTCTCGACAATTGGTAAGTCTCGATCAAACGACCTGCCCATGATACTTGTATGGTTCTAGAATTGTACATTTTATTTACTGCTGTAATCTGAAGCACACCGGGGTGTGTTCTGACTTTCAGCGCATAATCGTTTGGTGTCCCTCCCGATTCATAGAGATAATTAAACTCGTCCCGAAGTTCTTCACTTGCCAATGTGATATGTCTAAACCATTCGTTTAGTTCGCTGCTTGTAAACAACCGACATAAATCAACATAGCCGGGACGATAGCCGAACCACCGCCCCATCTGCATAAGAGTGTCATACATTTTTGAAGCGCGTAAGAAATAACTTACAGAAAGACCTTCCAACGTTAGACCTCGTGACAACTTATCACCGCCTATAGCGATAACGGAAATGCCGTTGTTTTCATTTAATTGGTAATCAATAACATCGCCCGAAGAGCCATTTATTGATTTGACAGTTATTTTTTGAACAGCCTTGTATAAATTGTCTTTGACAATTGTCCAATCATGAACTTGGATCTTATTGTCTATTTTGCTCAAATTTGAGTTCAGAATCTTGTTAGAGATTGTTTTATAAGAACAATACTCCATGCCATTTTCAAAGACACAATCCTCCTCGAAAATTTGTCTAAACTCTTCTAAGATGGTGGGATCACTTGCTTCTATTTCGTGTTTATAGAATTTAAATTGACGGTCAACCAACTCTTTGATTGCGTTTTGCCATACTTGATAGCGGGAAATGTGTATCAGCATGGAATTATGTTTGTGTTCTTGTCCTCTAATAATGCGGATAGCACAAGTAATTATAAAGCATTTTATGGCTATCTTTAGAGATTCTGGGACATTGTCAAATGTTGGTTTGTCGTCGTCTTTGTGATGGCGTTCTGGAACAAAATTGCGATAATCATTTATCGGGGTAACAATAGGAAGCAAATTATCATCTTCTTCATTTGGTATTATAGTTGTTCCGAAAACTTTATCAGGACCAATATAATTGCCGGGGGCTGGAATGTTTATGATAAAATCACGAGGGAATAGATCATCTTCGTTATTTGCTGCAATAAAGATATTTGCAAAAGGTGTTGCTGTATAACCAACATAGGCTGAACGGGTAAACAAACCTATGATTCTTCTTATGCTATTGTTGATTGCTGTTGGGGTCTCATTAGGGTCTCTTTTTGTATTAATTGAAGCATTGTCTGCTTCGTCGTCAATCATCAATAATGCCTTTTCTGTAATGGGCAAATCATTGTTTTTTTGTTTGAGCCATGTATATAATCGTTTCAACACCGTAGTGTTTTTCTTAACAACAAAGATTATTGGTTGGGGCGCATTAAAATTAAGGCCAGTAGCATTGGCTGCTTTACTTGTAAAATCACCTTTTTCCAAACTTGTTGTGTATGAGTTTGCTATTGCATCATCAAAACCAACTATCTTACCAACACCCACTTTTGATGTTCGTCGAGTTTCGTAGTTTTTATCAGAACCGGTATCGAATCCAAGGAAACCTTCATCGATGCGTATCTGTGTTTGAGAACGTAGATTATTATGTATTCCAGCGAGCACAATGATAACTTTGAATCCGGCATCAGCGGCCTTGCAAATGAGTCCCGTGTAATTTGCAGTTTTACCAGATTGAACTTGCCCAACAACCAATCCTTTTTTTGCAATTTGAATGTCAGTGCGTTGAGGGTTGAATAAATGGTCAAGAATGCTATCTGTCAGATCATCGTTTTTTTGTATTACTGCTTCGGCAAAACCTTTTTGTTCTCTCAAATACAATTTATAACGAGTCCAAAACTTCCAATATCCAACTTCGTGATTGGCTTTGAAATCCAATAGCCAAGGCTCACGGCGTTCTTTGTCGGTCAATATTTGGTAGTTTTCAACAGGAGTATTATAAAGTGTGCTGAGTTCTTCAAACAATAGTTGCTTGTCAATATCAGCGAAATAAGGCATTGAGCAGACATTTTCTATTATGTTCTTTAGAAAATCATCTGTAACCGACGGCGTGGAAATCATATTCCTACATACATTCTTCGCTTGTTCCAATAATTCGTTCATAGTTCATCAATTAAATCTTCGTAATTATTAAACGGTTCCACGGATTTCAGGAATGCTTTTGCCTGAACCT
>Ga0310690_10003540_pt1 | contig 23199 bp, 20 predicted proteins | sample AusTroGonzalo_MG_2_FD_207661 | JGI IMG/M metagenome (GOLD analysis project Ga0310690, IMG submission 207661) | Bovine rumen microbial communities from tropical cattle in Woodstock, Queensland, Australia - Gonzalo_04 (v2) (version 2) | ecosystem: Host-associated > Mammals > Digestive system >... | reverse complement strand
ATGCTGTAGCCCATCGCGACTACAACAGCACGGGGAGTGTGCAGGTTTCTGTCTTCCGCAACCGTATCGTGGTACGCAATCCAGGCACATTGCCTGTCGAACTCACCAAAGCCGACCTAATGAAAGAACATGGCTCTTATCCGCACAACCCGTATTTGGCGGAGGTGATGTATCAGATGGGTTATATCGAGAAATATGGAACGGGTATCACGGAGAACATTCGCAAGATGCAGGAGGCACATCTTCTTGCTCCGGAGATAGACTTGAGTGCCGAATTTATCACTACCATCTGGCGCGATGATGTTGCTGCTAATGATGCAACTGACAGTTCAAATGTTGCAACTAACCTTGGAACTAATGATGCGTGTAACACTCTGATTGATAGTGCAAATAGTGCAAACAATATTGGAACTAGCAAGACAAATGTTGCAACTAAAAGTTCAAATGTTGCAACTGACAGCCCAAATGTTGCAACTGACCTTTTGGCAGAGAACAAGCGTGTCGTTGATGAAATAGTAAAAAAGAAAGTTCATTCAAAGATGTCGCCACAACAAATCAAAGAATGTATCATAGAAGCTTGTGTAGTGGAACATTCCGTGGATGAATTGGCGAAACTCCTAAACAAGGTGCCGGGACATTTGCGTAACCGTTTTATCCCAGAATTGGTTGCTGATGGCATACTCTTGCGCACCAAACCGCGCCACAGCCCGGGGCAAACCTATATGACCAATCCAAAACTTGACAAATGAATGCTAATTCGACAATTGCAATTGCAGAATTAAATACTACATAATAGACATCTACCAAGCTATACTCCTCAAACCCTTTCCAATGCTGCAATGAAGTTTGAAAACGAATATCTACTGTTGCAAATCGGCCAAACGCGAGTATGTTGAATTTGTGATTCGGGATCACAACAAACCAATGGGCGTGGCCACCTACAAGACCTCCACTGAAATGCCTGAGGAATTGCGCAAAGCTATGCTTGATATTGAGGAATTGAAGAAGTTGTTGTAAAGAAAGGCAATAAAGAAAAAAAAGAAAAGACATCATCTGAAAAAGTTGAGATTATCCATTGAACAATAAAGATGCATTTGTAACTTTGCAAATTATAAAATGGAGACAAATCACTATGACTCAATGGCCCAAAATTCCGATTCAGAGGGATAACGGTGAAACAGAGGAGGCTCAGGCACCTTTGATTATATCTGCTAGCCGCAGCACGGACATTCCCGCTTTCTATGCCGACTGGTTCTTCCATCGGCTGAAGATGGGTTATTCCGCTTGGACCAACCCTTTCAACGGCGTGAAGAGTTTCGTTTCGTATGGGAACTGCCGCTTCATCGTGTTTTGGTCGAAGAACCCGAAGCCGTTGCTCGAGCATTTGGATGAACTGAAGGAAAGAAACATCGGCTGCTACATCCAATATACGCTGAACGATTATATGAAAGAAGGCTTGGAAAAAGGCGTGCCGCCATTGAAGGAAAGAATAGACACTTTCAAAAAGTTAGTGGAAAAAATGGGTAAAGGCCGTGTAATTTGGCGTTTCGACCCACTGATTTTAGCCGACCAAATTGGTTTAGACGAATTGTTAAGAAAAGTGGAGAACATTGGCGACCAGCTTTTTGACTATACCGAGAAACTCGTTTTCAGTTATGCAGACATTGCCTTATACAAAAAAGTGAAAGCAAACCTTGAGAAAAGCCATGTGAACTATCAGGAATGGACAATTGAACAAATGGAGGAATTTGCCCAAAGGCTGTCTGCCCTCAACCAGAAATGGCACTACCAGTTGGCCACCTGCGGCGAAAAGATTAACCTTGAACAATACGGAATACAACACAACCGCTGCGTGGATGATGACTTGATGATTCGCTTTGCACACAAAGACGAGGTCCTGATGAACTTTCTTGGTGTTGAAATAAAGCCAGCAGAGGATCTCTTGTTTGTTCCTGAACATTCCATTTTGTTGGATGATGGCAGAGTTGCCATTAAAACTAAAGATAATAAGGATAAGGGACAGCGACAGTTCTGCGGCTGCATGGTGAGCAAGGATATTGGCGAGTACAACACTTGCCCGCACTTGTGCGAGTATTGCTATGCGAATTCGAGTAAAGAAGTTGCAGTGAGGAATTGGGAGGAACATAAGAACAATAGATTTGGAGAAACAATAAAAGGATAATTATGGCTGGATATTATTTTAGACTACCCGCAATAACGCAATTAACAATTCCACAACAAGCTGCTTTGAATGAGCCAAAGCAAATAGCATTGTCTGGTGGACCAGGAACGGGAAAAAGTGTTGTGTCCCTTTGGAGACACATCTCTAATTATAAAAATGGAAAAAGAAGTTTATTACTTACTTATACTACCACATTAAAACAATATCTTAAAGCATGTTGCCGCTTGCAAGATCTCAATGCGGCTTCCAATGTCGGAACATTATATCGCAATAAACCGAAAAAACCATGGGATGAAATTATCATTGACGAGGCTCAAGACATGGCAAATAATTATTATCAAAGTATTAGACTTTATGGTAGTATTTCTTATGGTGCCGACGATTCTCAAATTCTCTATCCTGAACATTGCTCAAAGCAAATCGAACTAAGTGCCATCTTTCCCAATAATATTAAGTATGTCTTAAACAAAAACTTTCGCAGTACTCAACGGATTATGCAGTTTTGCAAACAGGCTTTCCCTTATGCGAACATACCATTATCCATTCTTCAAGGTTTATCTAACAATGTTGGGGAAAAACCAGTCATGTTAGTCTCAAATGGAAACAGATTCGATTGTTCAAATAACAATCAAGACGAAGCCATAGTTCGAATTATCAATTCGTTTCGAGCTAATGATCATAATATTGCTATATTGGTTCCATGGAAAAGAGATGCTCGAACTATTGAAAATGTTTTGAAAAGCAAAAACATTGGACATAGTATTTATTATGAAGACGAAAAGCGGTTCCCTTCGGGTGCGAAAGATATAGATAATATTCACATTACAACTTTCAAGTCCTCCAAAGGATTAGAATTTGATACTGTTATTATTCCAAATTTTGACATCATCCGTCGAACGCCTATTTATATCAGAAAAGAGGAAACCATGACTGAAGATAGTTTAAAATCAATGAAAACAAACATAGAGGTCTTAGAACAATCCCAAAAGAAACATGATGTGATTATATCCGAAACACTTAGACAGGATGGGCTAATTGATGTCATATTTAATAGATTAATGTGCTCATGGGAAGATGTGTATGTTGCATGCACACGTGCTAGAAGCAATCTTTATTTGATTAGCAATAATGATTTACCTCAATTGCATAATGTGGTTGATTTTGAAAACATAGATAATCAAAATAAAACTAATAATCAATCGTTTACTAATAACTATGGCAACAGCCGTGGTACCTCTAATACAATTACTATATTAAATGACGATCGCCCATTCTAATTTCTTTTATGCCATGAATAATAAATACTTTTTCCCAATACAATCAACGTCTTTGGCACATTATTTCAGTTCTGCCTTAATAAAACCAGCAAGGTATTTCAATAACAAGCCATACGACATACAAGATAGATACAAAGATTTTCTGCTATTTACAAACAAATTTGGCACTTCAGAAACGGATTGCTGTTTAGAGATTGTTTTGACGGATAATGAAGCCAAAGAATTGATTAATGTAAACGGAGGATGGTATTTGTTCGATGTCAATCCACTGCCGATTACACGAATACGGAAAATATTCTTTTCCAATAAAGAGAAAAAAGACCTTGCGATAACAAATATTAGGATGAGCACCGCCTATGTGCCCGAGTCTTTGATTGAAATCCGTCCGTTTGATAACAATCCGACGGATTCAATTCATTATCCATCAGAATGCGTTGTAATTGACAAAAAAAATAACATTGAAAAGTATGACCGCTATTTAGGTGCTTTGGCTTTAATGAAAACAGCTAGAGAACCATACATGAACTATTCGCAAAATTACATTGTAACATTGTCTTTTTTCAATTCAATTATTAGAGAACAAGTTGGCAAGGCAAATAACTCGAAGGATTTCAACGAGAATTATCAAGGTATCTTTGATAATTCCAAGGGATTTGAAAAGGTTCTTCCTTATCTCAACAAGCCAATTGACGAACAAATTCTCTATGAAATTGCTGAAAAACATAAACAAGAGATAAAACAAGATAAAATCACTCGCATTATTGATATTGATAGTATAACAGATCTTTGGACATACACCATTGCTATCTTAAACACCTATGGCGTTGGAGAAGAAGCAAGAAGAAAAAGAATTGATGGGTTGATCCAGTCTCGTTTCTCTGCGCTAAAAAAGGAAAAAGCCGAGGGAGTGGCACTTTGTTATGGCTACAATAGAGGTTATTCGGCATTTACCAAGGATTACGGAATCGAAAAAAAAGTTCCATTTAAATATAAATTAGAAAGCCAACTGGATTACTATACCATTGAGTCGGTTTATCAATATGTTTTTAACGGCATTGTTTCGGCAAATTTCCAATATCTTGACAATTGGTGCCCAAAACTACCCACAAAACAGCAAAAAAACAAAACCGACTATGTAATACTTGATGAACTAATAGTTGGTAAAAAAAAGGCAAAAGTGTTTTCGGACGAATGGTGGAGCGGTTTGGCTCCAAGATTTAGCAAAGACTTTTCCACGTTAGCCAAGCCTATTTTTCTTTTCTTCCAAAGTATTATCAAAGAGACAATTGAAGATCTTAATAATGAACAAAATGAAATGATAATTGGCTTCCAAAATGAGCTCAATGAAAGCAGAAAACAGGCGTTGTATTTCAAAGAAATGTTGGCGCAAAAAACAAAGGAAAACGAAGAATTACAAATGCGATTGAACCGTGCAAGCAATCATACCTTCGTTAATTATGAGACCAAAGAAATGACGCCTCAAATAATTGCATCAGAGCCGCAAATGGAATACAATCCTGGAATTGGCAATGATGATTTGAAACTCAAAAAAAGAGAAGAACTAATAGAAATAGCAAAAAAACATGGAATAAGAGTCCCACACAAAGCAAAAAAGGATGAATTGATCAAACTTCTCTTAAATCTCAAACTAAAAGACAACGATTTGTTTTCACAATCAAGCAATTGAGACCAAATGTTTCCACAACTAATAGTCAATTCTGACAATGCACAAGCATTGGACGGTTTTATCAGCAATAACAAAAGTCTGATTGATGACTTTTTTAATTCGGACAATAGTATTTTACAGAAACAGACCAACTTGTGTGAACAATTTGTTCTTCTTGGAGGAAGAATTCAAATAATTGATTCATTGGATTTTTCCAAGAGCCAGAATCGCGCATTTATTTCACAGTTAATTGACTTTGCAGAAAGAGTAAACTCATCTTCTGTCATTTTGCAATTATACCAAATAATCCAAAGACATAATCTTTATATCGGATCTCGCTTAAAAGCAGTCATGTTGTATTTATTCAACGTGCCGAATAATAAAGTTTATGTAGATAGATTTGATGATATTTGTTCATTATTACAAACTGCTATTGACGAAGAAGACGATAATGACAATAAAGCAGTTGCTTCTTTCTTGAATTACTATGCTTCGACTGTCATAAATACTAATCCTCATATCCAATTTGCACAAGAAATACGCACAAAAGCATATTCATCAAGCGATAAATATCTTTTCTTACAGCAAGACATCATTAAAGACACCCTTTTGCTAGATATCAATCAAGCTGAAATGGTTTATTCAACCATTCAAGCAACGATTGATAGATTGTTGGGCAAAAAGGAGATACCATCTGTTTCATTTGAAAATGATTTCATAATAGAAACAGATACAATTTATTCACAAATGCTATCACATGTGCCCAAGACCTTTGATGATGTTAGAAACATTGCCAGTTCTCAAATAGCATTACTACAAAATAAAGACGAAATATTTCATTCACTTGGTCGGGGTGTGAGGATCCTTGAACAAGAAGAACAACTATATTCCTATTTAAATAGTTATGGGTTGATGCATAAAGCCAAATTGGAATCAGCATTTTCTCATTTTCCTTTTGATAAATTAGAAAATCAAGAAATTGAAATATTTGATTGGGGTTGTGGTCAGGGAATGGCAAGTGTTGTTTTACTTGAATACTTAGAAAAACAAGACATTCATTTAATTATAAGTAATATCACTCTAATTGAACCATCGGAAATTGCATTAAAACGAGCATCGCTTCATGTCAGGCATTTTACTTCCGAAACTCCTGCAAAAACCGTTTTAAGAGAATTGGACACTTTGACAAAAGACGATGTTTGCAGTTCTAATGATAAAGTAAAACTTCATTTATTCTCAAACATCCTTGATGTCGAAGCGTTTTCAATGCGGCATTTAATTGATTTAATTAGCCAAACACAGAAAGGGACAAACTTTTTTATTTGCGTTAGTCCATACATTAACGATATAAAAACCGCAAGGTTTGATTCTTTTGCAGATGGATTTAGACATAATGATAGATTCAATTTACTTCATCAAGATAAAGCGCAGCGAGGAGAATGGGAAAAAACATGGACGAAACTAATAAAAGTGTTTCAAGTTGAATTATAATAGAATATTGAGACCATGAATGACAACGAAAAAGTATTGATACATCAATTAGAAATGGCTGCACATTTACAAGGATTCGCACAGTTCTTATACAACATGTTTGGCGGCCGTCTTATCACCAAAGACCAAGCAAGGGAAACAATGGAGTTTTTCAAAGCGCAAATGAAACGCAACATTGAAAGTAATCCAACTTTGACACGAGAACAAAAGGACCAAGAAATATCAATTAGAGAAGCATGGTTTGAAGCATCGAAAGCAGTTTGGGGGTTATAAGTTCAGATCAATATGTTAACCTTCATCTTGATACTTTCCATACCTGCTGCTATCCTTCTCGCCGTACTGTTTTTCAAACGCGCGAGAAAAGACCATCCAGAAAAGGCTATCCCCTCTCGTGAGCATTGGGGTTCCAGCACTGACCAAACTTCCATTCTTTTTGACCTTGACCTGCCTTTTACGCCGGATGTCCACGATGTCATTTATGTGGAAAATGAATACGATCCCATAGTCAATAAGTATTTTCAAGAACATTACGAGGAGTTGAGACAACTGTTCCTCTCTAAAGAAATGGACTTCCTCTATTTGCCAAAGATAGGAGGTCAAGAAGTTCCTAAAGAGGTGCTCCAATATATGTTTCCTTACCTGCTTGGGGATTCATCGTTGGTAATCGGAGACATTTCCAATGAAACAATGAAACAGCACCTCCTTTCAGGTACTTTTGAAGGACCTGCACTAATTCATTTTATTCAAGAAGAAGGAACCAACAATTATTGTTTCTCCTATTGTCCTTTGGTGCCTAATTCGTCTGTCCCCTTGGCAGACCAATTTGAATGGTATATCAAAACTGTCAGCAAATATCAATATGATGGCAAGCCTCGCTATATGCTCGTTCCGCCCGAAGGCGATGAAATAGCCGATTCGTGTTTCAATGACGGCGATGCGGATTCTTCCTCTGAATACGCCGTATATATGAACACAGAAGAATCTGTGTTGGTGAAGGAAATACGCGACAGAATCCATGAACTTCGCCGAAGAGGGTATCAACTGGGATTGTTGCATGACCTTGTTGAGGAGCAACCCACTTTGAGCCGTTTGGTTGTTAATAAGGATTTTCGGATTATACTTCCTGATTACAACAACATCGAAATCACCATGCCTCCACTTCCAAAGGCTGTTTATCTTCTTTTTCTGAAACATCCTGAAGGCATTGTGTTCAAACAATTGCATGATTATTACGCCGAGTTGCTTGACATCTACAAACAAATCAGCAACAGAGTCATAGAGCGCAACATAGAAAGCAGCATCCGCGACATCACCGACCCAACCAAAAACTCCATCAACGAAAAGTGCACCCGCATCCGAGAGGCTTTCCTTAAACAATTCGACTATGTCTATGCTCAACACTATTTCATCACTGGCAAGCGTGGTGAGCCTAAAATGATAACCCTCCCACGTAATTTGGTTGATTTGCAAGCCTTGTGAAAGTCAGAGTTGCAAAATCGGTTGAAGTATTTTTGCGGCACAAACAATAATTAACCGCAAAAACATTTCAATCATGGAAAAAAGCATAAAAATTATCCTCACAGTCATCATCGTCGTCGTTTTCATTGTCTTGTCAGCAGTTGTCACAGGAATAAGAAGCGATTCAGGGGAGGCCACTCCTGGTATTTTCGGTATCATTTTATTGGCAGCACTCATCGGTGGGCTTCGTGCCGTTTGGAAAAAAGACAAAAACGAAGACCAATGAATGAAGATCGTGCTGAAAAATTCGCAATCTTCTCCGAGCGCCTGAAAACAGAGTTAAACCTAATGGATTTTGACGAATATCTTCGAATGAAAAAAGAGGAAGCGATTGCCCGAAGAGCACAATTGCTGGCAAGTTTCAGAAAAAGCTTGGATGACTTTACGCTCACGAAAGAGGAACGTGAAATCATTGAGCCGACCGAAGACGAAATAGTCAGGCAAGAACCGCTACAAAAGAATGTTCCGATAGAGGCGCTGTTGGCTGCATTTCAGAACAACAACGAAGAAAGCGTAAGCGTGGAACTTGAAAGTCGGTTTTATGGCCAATCAAACGAGGTTCAGATGCGTATTATAAAAGCATTTCTCAATGGAAATGAAGACAACCGAAAGTTTTGTTATTGGTTGTTATTGGAGGATTGGTGGGACGATGCCGTTATCCCCGACATAGAAAAGCTTTGGGAAACCTACAGGGAGCCCCAATGCCTAAGGGTGATGGCTCACCGATTTCCGTTGAGTTTTGTGCTTGCCCATCAGGAAGAAATAGCCAAAGAGAATTATGCGTGGTTATGTTTGCGCTTGGCTTCTGAAAAGGGATTCGTTATCGACAAAACCAAGTTGACGAGAAAGCAGTATGGCCGCATTTTAGCCAGCAACCGAATCCACCTTAGTGATGATGAGGCTGACAATCTGCTTTTCGGATACATCATAGCGTATCTTTCGCCTTACAATTCAGGTGAATATATAAAATACCTGGTTTCCGATTTCATCGAAGAGAGTGTTTCGTCAGAGTATAAACCTTCGAGGCGTTTTGATGACGACATCCGTTTCTTATTTGGCAATTACAATAACTTGGAAAAGTGCTTATCGGGATTTCTCAATTACAAGCCGTCACTTATTGCTTTACCTGACATGAAATATCTCATCTGGGTGCTACAACATACGGGCAACATAACCACTTTAAAGAAGTTTCTGTTATGGAACAAGAATATCCAACAGCACATACCACCATTATGGTCGGAGGATGACTGTCAAGCCCTGACCATACGGTTGTTAGAAGACAGATATAAAGCCTACTTGGATGAGAGTTGGGAACAACTGAAGTCTCTTGCCATAGTGACATTTCCCATTGACGTGAATAATATTACCTACGAGTTTAGAGTTAATACAGAAGAAGATATGTGTTATGAAAGTTATGATCCGTATTAAAACATTGATTATACTGCTGGCGGCCGTTAGTTTGGTGGGCTGTGGACAGCAGCAGATCGCATCAACTAAAGATGATGCCAACCCACTACAGTATTATGCATATAACCCCGATGACACCATTGGGAATGGACTTTATTGGAATCTTTTGCGAATAGACAGCTTGAGGGTGGAATACCTGATGGATCATCCCAAGGATAATGCGCCAAAAGAAGCTGATTCCGCTTTTGCTAGTGCAGGTCTCATTTGGAAGGAGTTTCTGAAGCTGTGTTCCAAAAATGACTATGAACAGGCTACTCGTTGGTATCTGAATCACGAAGGTGATTTTATTGTTGCAATGCCAACCACAACGATTAAATTCTATTTGGATTACTATGTAATCGAAACACTTTTATTGGACTACCTTCCCAAAAAAGAAGCGCTTGGCAAACTCATTGAGATTTTTGAATTTGACAAAACAATGACGGAAACGGTCGTCACAATTGGCCAAAACCATTACGGCTATATTCCTCCTCATTACGCATTGTTGTACCGTGCATTGGGTGAAATCTACATGTATGCAGGTTTTAAAGACAAAGCGATTGAACAGATAGAGCCATATAGGAATGCCATATATTTGCTCTCCGACGATGAAGTGATCAATGAAACAGAGATCAATCGGTTCATGTCAATTATCAGATGATTCCAAAATTTCAACAAATTGTTGACAATTATTCAGTATATTTCTCTTGACTTCGGATTGCTAGTGCTTTAATTTTGCGTTATTGTTTTTGACATTTCATTATGTCAGAAAACAACATTTATTTCGCATATATGCGAAATAATAAAATAAGTATTATATTTGCAACCTGAAACGATTATGAGAAATGCTACCGTAAAGATGATTGAACAAAGTGACAACGTGGGACTGTACTCCATTTGCTTTGAAGGGAATGATCTCTCTGAATACGAAAGATTTGTCCAAAAATTCATGGATGATGCAATACTAAACAACGATTTTAGAAAGGTATTACGAGCCATTAATAGGATCGTTGCTCATGGGGCTTTGGAGCGTTATTTTCGTCCCGAGGGAAAAATGAATGACCGTTTGGCAGCTCTATCCATTGATTCAAGGGTCTTGCGTTTGTATTGTTTACGAATATCTGACCAAATACTGATTGTTGGAAATGGTGGTGCAAAGACTACGCGCACCTACGAGGAAAGTGAGGAATTGAGTGGTTATGTTATGGATTTGAAAAAGTTTGACGTGCTTCTTGAACAGGAAATGAAAAATGGAATTATTAAAGTTGAACGAAATGTAATAACGGGCATAGAAAGTGCCTCTTTCGAGATATGAAACCATCAAAAAACAGTAAGATTTACAGCCCAATCATTAAGGAAGCATACGATCGCATCTCGGATGTTGAATGGGAAACTGATGCGCTTACCGAAAGTATCGCAAGTCGTATCGATCAGGTGATGAAGGAAAAGGGGATAAGCAAAAAACAACTTGCAGAAATGACCCATAGGAGACCATCGGATGTGACACGATGGCTCGGTGGAGGTCATAACTTCACCTGCAAAACCATTGCACTAATTCAACATGCTTTGGGTACAGCTATCATTGCTATAACACCGTCACCTTCTTCGTCTCAACGCCTTTAGCCGTCTTCACGTTGATCAAATACATGCCGGTTGCGTGACGGCTGAAATCGAATTCGAAAGCGTTGCCGCTTGCAGGGGCTTCAAAGACTTTTGTGGCGTGAATGGTGTAAATGCTAACGTTTCTGATGCTTTCAGCCTCAATCTTAATCGTTCCATGGGTTGGATTGGGATAAACCGCAGTAACAACATTACCAACTTCCGATACCGTAGTCGGCTCAGCTTCAATGAATTCATAGAAACCATTCAACCCGATTGGGTCATACCAAGCAGAATTCTGGTAAGCTGGAGCGCATCCGTAAGGAACGGTAAGTGTTTGGGTGCCAAATTGTTCAAACACCACGCAATTCCATCCCGGTTCATTGCCGAGCTCAGGAGGCGTTTTGGCCAACGAAACAGCACCTGTAAAATTGGAGCATTGTCTGAATGCATAGTCTCCTATGTAAGTGACGGACTCACCAATGGTCAGCGTTCCGTTGAAGCCTGAGCATTGGAAAAATGCTCCTGCTCCGATTGTTTCTACTGAATTCGGAATGGTCAAATCGCCAGTCAGATGGAAGCAGAATGAAAAGGCGCCAGCTCCGATTGAAGTTATTGAATTCGGGATATTGATAGATGTCAGACCATCAAGGCCGCAAAAAGCGTTCTCGCCAATCGCTGTGACTGAGGTTGGTATGACTGTGTTTACACATCCTGTCACCAACTCGTTGGTGCTTGTCCTGATGATGGCATTGCAGTTGTCTCTTGAGTCATAAACAGGGTTTGCTGGATCAACGGTCATGCCACTGAACGCGCAATATCTGAAAGCGTCTAAGCCAATCGATGTTACGTTGCTCGGGATGTTCAGCACGCCATGCAGACCTGCGCAATCATCAAAGGCATATTCGCCAATGGTTGTGACAGAGTTGCCGATCACCAAATCGCCGTTAAAGCTATAACAAGTGAAGAATGCGCTTGATCCGATGGTAACCACCGAATTTGGAATGATCAAATCACCAGTAAAACCTGAGCAATACGCAAAAGCACCATCCTCGATAGTAATCAGTGAATTCGGAAGTGACAAACTTGTCACATAAAAATAATACAAAAAAGCGCTGTTACCGATGTTCGTCACAGCATAGTCATTCCCTTCGTGATTCACCGATTCAGGAATGTTCAATGCCCCTGTTGCGTTATAACCGTTAACATGTCCTGTAACCGTCACGGAGACGCCGTCCGAATTAACCTGATAATTCAAATCATCAGCGGTAAAAGTGGTTTGTGCCATTCCTGCAAAAGCAAAAAGCACAAGTAGGACCGTTAAGAAAGCCCTTTTGTTGAATATAGATGTTTTCATTAAAGAACTGGATTAAATTCGTTCAATCTTGGCACCCAAGCTGTTGAGTCTTAGGTCGATGTATTGGTAGCCTCTATCAATCTGGTCGATATTGTCGATGATGCTGACGCCTTTGGCTGACATGGCGGCGATGAGCAGGGCGACACCGGCACGGATGTCGGGCGAACTCATGCGGATGCCGCGTAAGGCGTGATGATGGTCGAGACCGATGACGTTGGCTCTATGGGGGTCGCAGAGGATGATCTGCGCGCCCATGTCGATGAGCTTATCCACAAAGAACAGGCGGCTCTCGAACATCTTCTGGTGGATCAAAACAGTGCCCTTGGCTTGGGTGGCGACCACCAAGATGATACTGATCAAGTCGGGGGTGAAGCCGGGCCAAGGAGCATCGGCGATGGTCAAAATGGAGCCGTCCATGAAGGTTTCCACCTCGTAATGGTCTTGGGCAGGAATGTAGATGTCATCACCCTTGTATTCCATCTTGATACCGATGCGGCGGAACATCTCGGGGATGATGCCCAACTGCTCGATGCCAGCGTTCTTGATGGTGAGTTCCGATCCCGTCATGGCGGCCATGCCGATGAAGGAACCGACCTCGATCATATCGGCCAACAGGCGATGTCGAGTGCCTTTCAGTTTGCTCACGCCGGTGATCTTCAGTAGATTCGATCCGATGCCTTCAATCTTGGCTCCCATGCTGACGAGCATCCTGCACAGCTGCACCAGATAAGGCTCGCAAGCGGCGTTGAAGATGGTGGTCTGACCCTCGGCCATCACAGCGGCCATCACGATGTTGGCAGTACCAGTCACGGAGGCCTCGTCCAACAGCATGTAGCAGCCGCGTAATCCATTGGGTGCGGTGGCTTTTTGGACGTTGCCGTCGTTGTTGAAGATGGCACCGAGTTTCATCAAGCCGATGACGTGGGTGTCCAAACGGCGACGGCCGATCTTGTCGCCCCCGGGTTTGGGCATGTAGGCTTTGCCAAATCGGGCGAGCAGGGGACCGATCATCATCACGCTGCCCCGCAATCGTGAAGCCTTCTGGATGAAATCGGGGGTTTGGAAATAGTCGAAGTTGATTTCCTTGGCTTGCAATGAGACCTTGTCGGGGGTGTTGCGCACCACCTTGACGCCCATGTCCTTGAGCAACTCAATGAGGTTGTTGATGTCGAGGATGTTGGGCAGGTTCTCGATAACGACCTCCTCGTCGGTGAGCAAGCTGGCGCAGATGATCTGCATGGCTTCGTTCTTGGCACCTTGGGGCACAATCTCGCCCTTGAGCTTGTGACCTCCTTCAATCCGGAATGATCCCATGGCTTATTGGAGTTTGCGTTTTTTGTATGCGGGGTTGTTGGGGTTGTTCATGTCGGCCTTGAGGTTCGACTGTTTCTTCTTTTTCTTTTTGCCTTGTTTCTGCGAGAGTACAGGTTTGGTGAGGATGTCGTTGGTACCGCTGAGCTTGGTCTCGTCAGGTAGCACCAGACGGCCGTTCGACATGGCTTTCAGGTCGTCGATGATTTGCTGGTCGTTCACCATGTTGCCGCTCCATTCCATGAAATTGCGCTTCATCTGGTTGGCGATGGAAAATGCCAATGCCTGACGCATCTCCTCGTCATCATGCTCAGAGGCGATCTCGATCATCTTGGCCATGTAATAGCCGTAATGACCATATTTGATGTTATGGTTTTGATAACCGACATGTTGTGGCTTGGTGGCTTCGCTCAAGGGTTGCGGAGCGGGGAAGGGGCTGTCCACGTCGAGCTGGTAGTCGGAGATGATGTAGAGATGATCCCAAAGCTTGTGGATGTAATCGTCGGTCTGCTTGACCTGAGGGTTCATTTGGGCCATCACCGAGATGATGAAGTTGGCTGCCTCAGTGCGTTTCTGCCGGTCTTCGATCTCCATCAGGTGACGGATCATCTCCTGCATGTTGCGGCCATATTCCGAAATGATGATCTGGCCTCGTTCTGTATTGTACAATAATCCTTGTTTGTCCATATCAGATGATTTTTAACTTTGCAAATTTAAGCATTAATTGTTTTGTGCCGGCGGTATCAAACTTAACCGTGGCTTTTTTGTTGGCACCGGCACCGTCAACGGAGAGCACCGTGCCCTCGCCGAACTTCTGGTGCAGCACGCGGAAACCTTCCTGCAACAGGTCGGGATTGGAAGCCTCGAAAGGCTCATTGGATGCGCTTACAGGTGGTGTGTTTGAAGCTGCACTAACCCTTGTGAAGCCATGTTTTTCGGGATCGGTGATCGTCTTTCCAGCTTGTGGCTTGTTGCCATAACTGTTTCCGCTTGATCCATAACCTCCGCTGGAACCGAAACCAGGTCTTCGTCCCCAATTTTTTCGTTCCTCGTCAAACGAAGAAGTGCCGTGGAATGAGGCTTTCCGTGGCTTGTCAATGAGCTTTTCGTCGATCTCGTCGATAAATCGTGAAGGTTCGCTCAAAGTGAGATTGCCGTAGCGATAGCGTGTTTCGGCACAACTCAAGGTGAGCTTGGTCATAGCGCGGGTGACGGCCACGTAGAACAAACGACGTTCTTCCTCCAGCTCTTCACGGGTGCTCAGCGAAAGGATGCCGGGGAAGAGGTTCTCTTCCATGCCCACCACATACACGTAGGGGAACTCCAGCCCTTTGGCGGAGTGGATGGTCATCAGGCTCACGCAGTCCTCGGTGTTGTCGTCCTTCTTCATCTCGTTGTCGGTGAGCAGGGCGACGTCTTCCATGAAGCGTACCAGATCCACTTGGGCGGCCTCGCCGGTGGTCTCGTCCACCTGCTGGTCGCTGAACTCCATGATGGCATTGAGCAACTCTTCGATGTTCTCCACGCGGCTGACACTCTCGGGGGTGTCCTCTTCCTTCAGCAGCTTGATGATGCCGATGGTGTTGGTGATGTGCTTGGCCAGCTCGAAGGCGTTCATCTTGTCTTGCAGGCTTTGGAAACTCTTGATCAGCACCACGAAGTCGCGAACGCGGTTTACCGTGCCCATGTTGAAGTCCTGCGGGAACTGGTCGTTCGAGATGCATTGCCAGATGGAGGTCTTGTGCTCGTTGGCGAACACCATCATGCGCTCGATGCTCTTCTCGCCGATGCCTCGGGAGGGATAGTTGATGATCCTCAACAGCGACTGCTCGTCCTCAGGGTTGATCACCACGCGGAAGTAGGCTAGCAGGTCCTTGATCTCCTTGCGGTCGTAGAACGAGAGGCCACCGTAAATCTTGTATGGGATGTTTTGTTTGCGTAGGGCGGCTTCCATCGATCTCGACTGGGCGTTGGTTCGGTAGAGGATGGCGAAGTCCTTGTTGTTGAGCTGGCGCGACATCTTGTAGTGGAAGATGGAGTTGGCCACCATGGTGCCTTCCTCGGAGTCGGTGGCGGCATGCAGCAGGGTGATAAGTTCGCCTTGCTCGTTGTTGCTCCATACGCGTTTCTTGATCTGATCCTTGTTGTGGGCGATGATGTTGTTCGAAGCCTCCACGATGGTCTTGGTGGAGCGGTAATTCTGCTCCAGTCGGATCAGTTTATAATCGGGATAATCGTTCTTGAAATTCAGGATGTTCTGGATGTTGGCACCTCGGAATCCATAGATGGATTGGGCATCGTCGCCCACCACGCACAGGTTTTCAAACAATGCCGCCAAGCGCCTGACGATCAGGTATTGCGCAAAGTTGGTGTCCTGATACTCGTCCACCAAGATGTACTTGAAGTGGTTCTGGTATTTGTAGAGGATGTTAGGGTTGTCGCGGAGCAACACGTTGGTGTAATAAAGGATGTCGTCGAAGTCCATGGCGTTGGCGCGATGCAGGCGTTCGTTATACACCTTGAAGATTTGGGCGATCAACGGTTTCTTGGCCTTGCTGTCGGTCTCTTGGATGTCGGGATCCTTGGCGTAATCTTCTGGAGAGTATAGGCTGGACTTGGCGGCGGAGATGCGTGCCAAGACCGACTTGGCGGGATACACCTTGGGGTCGAGTTGCATCTCCTTGAGGATCATATTGATGAGTGCCTTTGAGTCGTCGGTGTCGTAGATCGTGAAGGTGGAAGTGAAGCCGATGTATTGAGCCTCAATACGAAGGATTCGGGCAAAGATGGAGTGGAAGGTGCCCATCCACACGTTGCGTGCGTCGTCGGCATTGACGAGCTTCACGATTCGGTCCTTCATCTCACGGGCGGCCTTGTTGGTGAAGGTCAGCGCCATGATCGAGAAGGGATCGATGCCTTCGGAGATCATATACGCGATGCGGTAGGTGAGGGCGCGGGTCTTGCCCGAGCCTGCACCGGCGATGACCATCAAGGGGCCTTCGACGGTAGTGACGGCTTCGCGTTGGGGTTCGTTGAGTTGGTCGAGTATATTGGACATTAACAATTAGTTTGACCAGTTGGAAACCCATTCCCGTTCACCCACGTTCAGCTCGTTCATCGTGCCTTTGAAATCGGGGTTGGGAACATACCAATTGGTGGTTTCGAAATATTTTTGCAGGCTTTTCGTCTTGAAAACATAGCCGTGGTAGGCAAAAGGCAGGTTCTTGATGATGCGCAGGTGCTCTGTCTCAAGGTCGTCCTTGTCGCCGAGAAGTGAATAATAATCGGGACCGAGGTCGAGATACATTCTTGAAAATGGATCCTCCAGTGATTCTATCCCGTAGAAATTCGGTTTGGTAAGAAACAGTTCTCCATCGGGATGGAAATTGGTCTTGTGGAATACGATACTGCCTTCTTGGACGTGAAACACGGCGTACTTTGGATCGTCGGGCTCATGCTCGTATGGATCCAAGAAATCGAAGTTGCCTCTTCCCCTGACGCTGTAGGTCCATTCATTGACATCCTTGAAGAAATAGGGGAAGATGCCAAACGACTCGCGGTCGCCCATGTCGATCTCAAGGGTAAAGTCGTCGATGCCGTTGTTGGCCCAGCGGTTGGCAGCCGTCAGCACATAGTTGAACGCATATGATGTCATCACGTCGTCCGTTCCGTCAAAACGGTAGGTGTGCTCGATAATGTTGAGGCCAGGCTTGAAATGGGCTTGAAAATGATAGACGTAGTAAAACCATTCGTAGTCATAGTAGTCTCCATCGATTTCAGGAGGGTTTTGGCACTCTTTGAGGCTGAGGTTCTGGAAACGCCCGTTCTTGTAATAACCTCCCTTTTTCAAAATGATTTGGCCGTCTTCGTCATGTTGATAGGGTACATGAGCCACCTCGTAACTCAGCTTCTCGCCGTTCATCACCGCCTTGAAATCATAGATGTAGGGGTGATTGGGGTAGCTGTCCAAATTGTTGCCGTCGGAGGGCGGGCTGGCCTCGAAGCCGACGATGAGGTCTTTCGCAGCTGAAGGATTGAAGAACTCGTAATAGACTGACACCTCGAAATAGCTTTGATCCCAGTCCTCGTTTTTTTTCATGCCCCGCTTGATCTTCAGCACTTCCTTTTGGACGCGGATATCGGTCTCCACGATTGGAATTAGCTGGTTTCCACTTGAATAGAAAGCACCATCGTTGGCTTTTGCTGTGATGAAGAGGCCTGACAACAGCAGAAGGATGAAGCTTTTTTTGATGATGGATGCCATATCGTTAATTTTTTGCAAAGATATTACTTTTTTGGGGATTATGCCAAGCTTGTTTATTATCTTTGCAAGCAAATCACATGCTTATGAAACGTCTTTTTACCACGATTTTTGCCCTTATACTGGCAATGGACCTTATGGCCGTCAACGTATGGGACGGCACCTCCGAACCTTGGACCAGCGGCAGCGGCACGGCTGATGATCCGTATCTGATTGAGACGGCGGCCAACTTGGCTTATCTCGCCCAAATGGTCAATGAAGGCTATCAAGCCCAAGGAATGGCGGTGTTCAGACAAACCTACTTCATGATGACTGATGATTTCGATCTGAACAACCTCAACTGGACTCCGATCGGAAATGTCAACATGAACATGCAAGGCTATTATTTCGCGGGTATTTTCGATGGTTGGTACCACAATATCGATCACCTGAAGATCCAGTCGAACGCCGATGTATGCGGCCTGTTTGCCGGTCTGGGAGGCAATATCGAGGGGAATATGCAAACCAACGGGATGATAAAGCACCTGTCCGTCACTAACGGCAGCATTACGTCTTCCGGTATCGGAGCGGCAGGTATTGTAGGTGTCATGGCGGGCGACGCGATGGTGATACAGTGCAGCTTTTCAGGAACCATCAGTGTAAACAACAGCGGCTCCTACTGCGGGGCTGGTGGCATTGCAGCAGCAGCGGCTGAATCAGCCATGATTGAAGAATGTTCATTCCACGGTAGTGTCGCTGCCACCAACAACGGGGGCTTTACCGGAGCAGGCGGTGCGGGCGGTATTGTGGGACTCGCCATGAACAGTGCGTTTATATGCCGTTGTTACAACGCGGGAACTGTCACGGGCAGTGCCTTTATGTTGAGTGTGGCCGCAGGTATCGTTGGAGCCACCTTGCAGGACAACCAAGTTGCGGTTTGGGATTGTTATAACGTGGGAACGGTCAATGCAAGCACAAAAGGCGGCATCTTCGGCATGGTCAGCCCAATCAACCCCACCAAGGACGAGACATCGATAGAAGTCCTCAACTGCTATTATCTCAACACTTGCGGAGGCAACACCAATTACGGCACCAGTAAGACTTCCGCTGAGATGCAAACCGAGGAGTTTAAGGATTTAATGAATTCGCTTGGCCATTACTTCGTGATGGATGACGGAACCAACAACGGCTATCCCATTCATGCCAATACTGGTATTTTGCTTTGGGATGCTACTGAGATTACTGACCATTCGGCCAAATTATCGGCGAACCTTCATGAGGGCAATGATGACTTTGTGAGGGCTGTGTTTGTCTATCAACAATACGATGTCAACGGAACATACGATCCTGTTGAGGTCGAGGTGGAGGTTGACGACTATGTGGAAGTCACCTTGGAGGATCTTGAGCCTAATACTTTGTACATTTTTAGGTTATATTCCGAATGTGCCGACGGTCATATAGTGGAAAGTGGTGGATACGGTCGTGGCTTCACGACGGAGGAATATGAGGCTGTTGCTTTCCAAGAGGCTCCTGAGATTCGGGTTTATCCCAATCCCGCTATGGATGTCGTTCATATCCAAGGCGTTGAAGCCACAGAAGTTCAAGTGTTCAACTCGTTGGGGCAGTTGGTAAAGACAGTACGGGGAACCAATGAGGTTAATGTCAGCGATTTGCCTGCCGGGACCTATTTGCTTCGCGTTTCTACCGATAGCGCTTCCCTACGGGAAGCCTTCGTTGTCGTGCGCAATCTGTGATTTTCTACCGATAGTGCTTCCCTACGGGAAGCCCCATGGTCATTCGCATCCCGTTAGGGAAGCCCTGTCGGTAGGATAAATTCCCCCATCATTATTGGCATCCCGCTAGGGATGCTCTGTCGGTAAAAAAATCTCTGCCATCCCTGATACCGTGTAGGTCTTGCCGTTATCCAAACATTCGCATTGGTATCTTGTGCGCCGCTTTGGCCCCTTTTGGAAGGTCATCCCGTTTTTGAGCTGGAAGATAGTCCCTTCAAGGAGATCTTCCACGGTAAGCGTCTCCGAAACCTTTATGTCGTAGTGTTTCATCACCTTGGCCAAGTTCTGGTCGGCGGTGGAGCTTGCCTTGATGTGTTGGAGATGTCGCTTCAGGGCTATGATGATGTCTTCAGGGAAGATCTCTGGCTTCAAATAGGGGAGAAGCAATTGTGTGAAGGTCTGCTTCCATTTGTCGCCATGAGGTTCCAAGCGCTTTCTCGGATAGCTGAGATGGACTTGGTAATGCGCCAATTCATGGACGAAGGTCACCAGCATCTGATATGGATTCAGGTCTTGATTCAAGGTGATGGTGCAGAGTTCGTTGTCGCTTCGCGGTGGACGGAAATCGCCCAGTTTCGAGGTCCTTGGTCGCTTGAACCGCAGGTTGAACCGTGCTTTTGAATAAGCCTCGGCCACCAAGGGGATGGCGGCTTCAGGGAAATAACGTTTCAGGATATGAAGCTCTTTGTCTGTCATGCTGCAAAAATACTTTTTTCTTCTGACTTCTGTATTCTGAATTCTTTCATACCTTTGCACCCCTAATTCAAAACACGATAATCATGGCAGTACCTCAAATACCTACTTTGCTGCTCACCGGCTACCTCGGTAGCGGCAAGACCACATTGGTCAACCGAATCCTCAACAACCGTAAAGGCATTAAGTTTGCCGTTATCGTCAATGACCTCGGCGAAGTCAATATCGACGCTGACCTCATCGAAAAAGGCGGTGTGGTAGGTCAGGGTGACGACAGTCTGATGGCACTCCAAAACGGCTGTATCTGCTGCACCTTGAAGATGGATTTGGTGAAGCAACTGAGTGAGCTCACTTCGATGAAAAAGTTCGACTACATCGTCATTGAGGCTAGCGGCATCTGCGAGCCTGAGCCGATCGCCCAAACGCTCTGCACCTATCCCCGGATGGGCTATGAGTACTACAAAGATGGACTCGCTCGTTTGGATTGCATCGTCACTGTGGTGGATGCCTTGCGCCTGCAAGATGAATTCTCTTGCGGTGAAAACCTGGTGGGCAAAACACTAAAGGAAGACGATCTTGAAAGTCTCGTTATCCAACAAATCGAGTTCTGCAATGTCATTCTGCTCAATAAAGCTTCCGAAGTGTCTGACTCGGAACGCGCTCGCATCAAGCAGATCATCAAGGCTTTGCAACCCAAGGCCGAAATCATTGAATGTGACTATTGCGATATTGATCTTGATAAAATATTGAATACCAGAATGTTCAATTTTGACGATGTCGCTACTTCAGCCACATGGATTCAAAAAGTGGAAGGTCATGACGAGGATCACGACGACCATGATGAAGATGACGACGATCACGATCATCATCATGAGGATCACGATCATGAGGAAGGCCATCACCACCATCATCACCATGATCATGAAGAAGGTGAGGCTGAGGAATACGGCATCGGCACTTTTGTCTATTTCCGTCGCCAGCCTTTCAATTTAGCCCGTTTCGATGAGTTTGTGGCCCGCAAGATGCCTCGTAATGTGATCCGCACCAAGGGTATCTGCTGGTTTAAGAACGAGGACGAGATCTGTTACATCTTTGAACAAGCAGGTAAACAGGTCCAATTGCGCAATGCCGGTGCCTGGTTCGCCACTATGCCCAAAGACGAGCTCCGCGAGATGATGATCCGTGACGAAGGCCTTCGCCGCGACTGGGACGAAACCTACGGCGACCGTATGCAGAAACTGGTCTTCATCGGCCAACACATGGATCAGGAAGCCATCACCAAGGCGTTGGATGAATGCTTGACGGTTTAGTTACAAATCTCCTCGTTTTTGCCCCCACAGTGATAAAATACATTCCTTGGGGCAATGCCGCAACATCAATCCGTTGGACTGCATCCGTAATTTGCCCCTGCAGCAGCACCTGACCCGTCATGTTGCTAATGCGATAGGTGTCGCCTTGTAGAGTCGCAATGCCTTGCATCTCAATAACGAGCACCCGATCCGTCGGGTTGGGATAAACCCTCAATGCCCCTGCGGTCATCTCCTCACCACCATACCAATCCGACACCAGCCTCACGTCCTGCACCAACGTCTCTCCGTCGGCCACCGTCATGGTGAGAGTCTTGGAATGATAACCCTCGCAGGAATACGTCACCCGGTAGGTACCGCCCTTGATGGGACGGTGGTAGTCGCCTGCCGGCAGATGGCTGCCGACCTCCGACCCGTGATGGTCGTGACCTTCGATGAACACCGCCGCTTCCAACGGCTCACCGGTGATCGAGTCCGTCACCGTGCCGTGAATCCCATAGAGGCACTGCTCCATGTAACGCAACATGCTCTCATGGTTATACGTCCAGTACATCGGCATCAGCGAAGGGTTGGGCGTATGTGAAAACGAGCATTCTATGGTCACCTCACGGCACTGGGCATAGTAGGTCATGTAATCCTGCCTGCTGCCATAGATGGGGAACCACACGTAGCCGTTGACGATGCCGTTGTCGAAGTCGCTCATATACACGGTGTCATGCTCGTGGGTCAGGTCGGCGTACTCGTGGCACACCAGCTTCCACCATGCATCATCGGGATGAAGCGGCTGGTAGGTGTCCCAAGGGTAGTTCATCACCTCGGCACCGCCATGATAGTTGGCAGCCATCGTAAAAGGATATTGCGCAGCCAACTCCATCATCCAAAGGGTTTCGGGCTGGTATTCATAGCCATCGGGATGCGGACCGTTGTCAAAATCCGGATAGTTGCGGTTCAAGTCAACGTCATTGGCGTTGCGGCGACGAGCCCCCGCAACCGTGTGGTTGCCCCCATAATAAGTTCCGTCGGGGTTAGTGTTGGGTGAGATAAAGATGTCGAGCTTGTCAATCAAGTTGAGAATGCGGGGGTCGTCGCTGGTGCAAAGCTCGTCGATGAGGCGTAGCATCAGCATCATGCCCGTCAGCTCATCGCCGTGCATGGTAGAGGTGTAAAGAAACTTCGGTTTGCCGTCCGTCTCGCCGTTGTTGATGCGGCAAAACATCAGTTTGCGTCCGCTCTCTAATGTGCCCAATTCGAGATACGTGCACCGCTCGGGATAATCCTCGGCATACTGCTGCATCATTGCCTGATAGGCCTCGTAGGTA
>Ga0310690_10003538_pt1 | contig 23208 bp, 12 predicted proteins | sample AusTroGonzalo_MG_2_FD_207661 | JGI IMG/M metagenome (GOLD analysis project Ga0310690, IMG submission 207661) | Bovine rumen microbial communities from tropical cattle in Woodstock, Queensland, Australia - Gonzalo_04 (v2) (version 2) | ecosystem: Host-associated > Mammals > Digestive system >... | reverse complement strand
TGGCTGTCAGCGGCAAGTGCTATATGAGTCTCGACAACACAGGACGCTCGGCCAACCGTGGGGCCTGCATGCAGATATGTCGCCGCAGCTATGTGGTGACAGACCGTGAGACGGGTACCGAACTTGAAATTGACAACAAGTATATTATGAGCCCAAAGGACCTGAAAACCATCCGTTTCATCGATAAAATGATGAAAGCTGGCGTGCGGGTCTTCAAGATTGAAGGTCGTGCCCGTGGTCCTGAATATGTGCTCACCGTGGTACAATGTTATAAGGAGGCTATCCAGAGTGTGCTCGATGGCACCTTTACTGAGGAGAAGAAGGATGCTTGGGATGAGCGACTGGCTACGGTGTTCAATCGTGGTTTCTGGGATGGCTATTACCTAGGCCAGACGCTGGGTGAATGGAACTCAAACTATGGTTCGAATGCTACGGAACGTAAGCAGTATATTGGTAAAGGTGTGAAATATTTCTCGAAACTTGGTGTGGCTGAGTTCACCGTTGAGGCTGATACGTTCAGTGTAGGCGACAAGATGTTGATTACCGGTCCCACCACTGGTGCCCTCTATGTCACCGTCGATGAGATTCACGACGATGTGCAGGCTGTGCAGACCGCCCAGCAGGGTACTCGTGTCAGCATCAAGGTGCCGGAGAAGGTTCGCCCGAGCGATAAGCTATTTAAGATTATCAAGGCAGAGTAATGATATAATGTCATAACAATATAAAGACAATAAGAAGATGACAATAAACGAAAGACAAGACGAGATTATTGAGGAGTTTTCAGGTTTTGACGACTGGATGGACCGCTACCAGCTGCTGATAGACTTAGGCAATGAGCAGGAACCCCTTGAGGAGAAATACAAGACTGAGCAGAACCTGATTGACGGTTGTCAGAGTAGGGTGTGGCTGCAGGCCGACTATGCCGATGGCAAGATACATTTCTCTGCCGAGAGCGACGCACTGATAGTGAAGGGCATCGTGACCTTGCTCATCCGTGTGTTAAACGACTCGACACCCCAGGAGATTCTGGATGCCGACCTCTATTTCATTGATCAGATAGGATTGAAGGAACATCTGTCGCCTACCCGCAGCAATGGCTTGCTGGCAATGGTGAAGCAGATGCGGATGTATGCGCTGGCCTTCCAGACGAAGGGTTAATTATCTTCCTCTTCTTCTGGCTCACGCTCTTCATCGTAGGCATTGATGCGCTGCAGGTAGAAGTCGCGAAAATCCTGCCAATGATAAAACGGGGCAACGTCTGTCTTCAGAGGCAGCGTGGCCTCGTTTTCGTTGAGCAGCACCTTGACCAGGATGTCTTGGTCGTGACTACCGTTTCTATAGAACACCAGCTGCAGGTTGGCTGCCATAGGAATAATCTTATAGTCCGCCCATCCGCTGTGTTCCATCTTCTCAAGGTCTGATGTCTGAAGATCATAATCGTTGATACCCATCAGACATACCAATGGCAGCAGGGCTGTGTCGTGACCAAAACGTAGGGTGGCACCGGGATGGTCTAATTTCAGACAGCTGTCGGCCTGTTCAATCATGTTGCGTAGCAGGAAGCGTTGGGCAAAAGGCATCTTGCCGCCATTAGTGGGAGCAAAGCCAAAGCCTAAGTACCAGAACACATTATCCTTACGCCAGTTTTCGTAGAGCTCTTCATCCGTAAACAGGTCGTAGAGCGTCATCTTCTTTCTAAGGTCCATGTCCTGCAATACAGAAGCCAGCCGGAAGAGATAGGTGTTAAGCTTTTTACCGTCCACATGCTGGTTCATATAGGCCGTGTCAGCATAAAGCTGTCCTATGACGCGCTCCCAAGGCGAGTGAGCATCAACAAAAGCATTGTATAATGCTATGTTTTTCTCGTCAAGTGATTGGGTCGATAGCAGCTTGTCGTTATGTCTTAAATAACACATGTCGTGCTGACTGGCATCGAGTTTGATAGTCAACTTGGGATTCATGGCCTGTAACTTCAACAGGACGTTGGACATCGAGAGAATACTACGGATAGACGTGGTGCTCTTGGCTTCTATGGTGACGTTGCCCTCGAACACCTGAGGGAAGCGGCGCATCATACGCTCTGCTATCTCCTGCTGCTGGATAGCTCCCAGAGAGGTCAACTCACCGGCACGAAGGTGCGCCTCCTGCTCCATCCTGATGACACGTTGCAGCACATCCTTGCCCAACGGGGAAAGTGCATGTTCCTCATTACTTTCCTTCAGGGTCTGGATGATATACTCAAAATCATCGGTTTTGGTCGGATAACGTGAACCGTGACGACCAAAGTGACTGATATAAAACGGCTTCTTGCCATTAGGGGGTGACGTCTGTTTATGAGTCGACGGACCAGGATAGGCCAGGAACGACCCACCTGACAATCGCAGATTTTTCTGGATGTCCTTCCGCGGATTCTGGGCTATGATACAAAGTATCATTCCCAACGCGCAAAGTATCATAAACAGCCTTTTCATACCCTTTCTATCAATTAAGTGACGGCAAAGATACAAAAAAGATTGATAATGAGGTGAAGATTTCGGATTTTTTTGTAATTTTGCGGCATAATTCATGAATTTATGGCAAAGAACACAGTATGGCATGATGACGACTGGCTGCTGCTGATGCAGAAATACCTACAGAAGCCGGTAGGCGTAAAGCCGCTTTACAGTCGTCCGATGGTTGAACTGAGCATGGAGTTGCATATTGCACCCCAGGTGCTGCAGTCTAAGATGCAACAGATTGCCCGGCTGGACACACCACGTATAGAACGTATCTGGAATACCTATAGCCAGAACCCGCGTCGCTTGGCAAGGGCTGTCAGTCTGTGGCGTGAGATGAAAGGCTTTGGCTTTGCCGACAACTTCTATGATGGGGTAGAGGTGCAGGAAACCTTTGAGAAGGATTTCCGTCCATTGACTGAGAATCCGCTGTACACACCTGTGATGCTCATCCTCATTCTCGATCTCTTCTTCCGTCTGACGCCTGCCACCATGGTGGCTGAGACACCAGAGGTGCAGGAGCTGGCACGACTGCTGAAGTTGAAGCCTACCGATGTGACGTTGGTGCTGAATGTCTTCCAAAGCTGTGACCCCTACCTGAATCGTGATAATCAGATAGACTCAGAATTGTTGGCTCCTTGTAAGCAGGTGTGGCAACGTTATGGCACTATTGCCACTGAGCAGTTGGCAGCCTATGCTGAGGAACTGAAGGCATATTTTAAGGTTTGAGGTTTAAGATGGCACAAGGTCAGAGTCAGATACAGGAACAGAAGCTGGAACAGAAACTGCAGCAGAGCATCTCGCAGCAGCAGCTGTTACAGTCGCAACTGGTGGAGTTACCCCTCCAGCAGCTGGCTGAGCGTATCGAGACCGAGATGCACGACAACCCTGCGCTGGAGACTACCAATGAGAATCCTGACATTCTGGATTATCCCGATTATCAGGACAGCCCGGAGACCTCTGATGACTACGAGGTCCAGCGAGAACGTGAAGAGCGTAGCGATGCGCTGGATGCTGCCCTTGAGAATATTGGACGCGACGACGAGGACCTGCCGGTATATCAAGGAGGACGCCCTGCCTATGAAGAGCATGAGGATATGGTGCTGGGAGAGTCGCTGTCGTTCTATGACCAGCTGCTGGAGCAGGTGGGCGAGTTGGAGCTCTCTGACCAAGACCGTTATGTGATGGAATATCTCATCCGCTCACTCGATGACGACGGACTGTTGCGTGCTTCCATCGAGGGCATCTCTGACGAGCTGGCCATCTACCATAATATAGATCTTACCAAGGAACAGATTGAAGCTGTGCTCCATAAATTGCAACAGCTGGACCCCCCAGGCATTGGTGCCCGTTCACTGCAGGAGTGTCTGTTGTTGCAGGTTGACCGCAGGGAGCAGTCACCATTGACAAGTCTGATGAAGCGTGTGCTGACAGACTATTTCGATGCCTTCACCAAGAAACATTGGGACAAGATACAACGAGCCTTGGCTCTTGATGACTTGCAGACCGATGAGCTGCTGCACGAACTGCGCCGCCTGAACCCCAAGCCTGGAGCAGCCATGGGAGAGACCATCGGTCGCTCGATGCAGCAGATAACACCCGATTTCATCGTTGATACCCAGGACGATGGTACGGTGACCTTCTCACTCAACAGTGGCGACCTGCCGCAATTGCAGGTGTCGCAGTCGTTTGCCGACCTGCTCAAGGACTATCAGAACAACAAGGAAGGGCTGACCCGCCAGATGAAGGAGGCCCTGCTCTATACTAAACAGAAGGTGGATGCCGCCCAGAGCTTCATCGATGCAGTGCAGATGCGTCGTCGCACGCTGACCCTCACCATGAAGGCTATCATCCGTCTGCAGCATAAGTTCTTCGAGGAGGGCGACGAGTCGCTATTACGCCCTATGATTCTGAAAGATGTGGCGGAGAAGACAGGACTGGACCTCAGTACCATCTCACGAGTGTCAAACTCAAAGTATGTGCAGACCCGCTGGGGCATGTTCCCCCTGAAGTTCTTCTTTAGCGACGGCTATGTCACCGATAGTGGCGAGGAACTTTCCACCCGTGAGATCAAGGCTGTCCTGCGCGATATCGTCGAAGCCGAGGACAAACACAAGCCGATGAGCGACGAGGCGCTGTGCGACGCCCTCAAACAGAAAGGATACCCCATAGCCCGACGTACGGTGGCAAAATACCGCGAACAGCTGGGCATACCTATAGCAAGACTAAGAAAGTGACAAGAGAAAAAGGATTCATCTACGGTGCGCGTGTTGTCAGTCTGATCTTTACGCCGTTCTATCTGCCCTTGGTAGGTCTGATAGCCCTGTTCACGTTCAGTTACCTGAACCTGCTGCCCATAGAATACCGGTTGCTGGTCATCGCGATGGTCTATTTCTTCACCATCCTCCTGCCCACATTCCTCATCCACCTCTACCGCCGTCTGCAGGGCTGGTCGCTGTTGGAACTGGGACAGAAACGCCGCCGTATCGTGCCTTATGGCATCAGTATCTTCTGTTATGCCGTGTGTCTGTGGGTATTGCAGTCACTCCATATCTACCATTTCGTGTCAAGCATCGTCTTTGGTGCTCTGGTGGTGCAGATTGTCTGTGCCATCATCAATATTTGGTGGAAGATCTCAACTCATACGGCCGCTATAGGCGGTGTGGCTGGCGCCCTGTTTGTCTTTGCCGACATCTTTGGGTTCAATCCCGTGTGGTGGTTCTGTCTGGTATTCCTCTTAGCCGGTCTGCTGGGCTCTGCCCGTATGTATCTACGTCAGCATACCCTTCCACAGGTAGTGGCAGGCTTCGGCATCGGACTTGTCTGTGCCGTGTTTGGCATCATCTTTTATTAACTATTGTGCATTATGCATTATGAATTATGCATTATGAATTATGCATTATGAATTATTAATTATCATATATGAAACCAATTGTTAGTATTATCATGGGCAGCACCAGTGACCTGCCCGTTATGGAGAAAGCCTGCAAGCTGCTCGACGAGATGCAGGTACCGTTCGAAGTCAACGCCCTCTCGGCCCATCGTACCCCCGATGCCGTAGAAGAGTTTGCACGTACTGCTAAGGACCGTGGCTTGAAGGTCATCATCGCTGGTGCCGGCATGGCGGCAGCCCTGCCTGGTGTCATCGCTGCCTCTACCACCTTGCCCGTCATCGGCGTACCCATCAAGGGCATGCTCGACGGACTTGACGCCATGCTTTCCATCATCCAGATGCCCCCGGGCATCCCTGTAGCCACAGTAGGTGTTAACGGTGCCCAGAATGCTGCCATCCTTGCTGTCGAGATGCTGGCCCTGAGCGATGAGGCCCTGGCTCAGCGTCTGAGTGACTATAAGAGTGGTCTGAAGGCTAAGATTGAGAAGGCAAATAAAGAACTGGCCGAGGTAAAATACTCCTATAAGACCAATTAGTCCTATGAAACGAAGAACAACTATCGTGGCCCATGTGGGCAATATCGCCATTGGTGGTGATAACCCCATCCGCATCCAGTCGATGGCTACCACCGACACCAACGATACTGAGGGTTCGGTAGCCCAGGCCAAGCGCATCATCGATGCCGGTGGCGAACTGGTACGTTTCACCACCCAGGGCATTCGTGAGGCCGAGAATATGAAGAACATCTCTGCCCGCCTGAAGGCCGACGGCTACGATGCTCCGTTGGTGGCCGACGTGCATTTCACGGCCCACACCGCCGATGTGGCAGCCCAGTACTGCGAGAAGGTGCGCATCAACCCAGGCAACTATGTGGATCCCGGTCGTACGTTTAAGCATCTGGAATATACCGACGAGGAGTATGCCGCCGAACTCGAGAAGATAGAGAAGAAGCTCGTACCTTTTATTAATATATGTAAGGAGCACCACACCGCCGTTCGCATTGGTGTCAACCACGGCTCGCTCTCCGACCGCATCATGTCCCGTTATGGCGACACCCCCGAAGGTATCGTAGAGAGTTGCATGGAGTTCCTCCGCATCTTCCGTCGTGAGCAGTTCAACGATGTGGTTATCAGCATCAAGGCTTCAAATACCGTGGTCATGGTCACTACCGTCCGTCTGCTGGTGAAGACGATGGATAAAGAGGATATGCACTATCCCCTGCATCTGGGTGTCACCGAGGCCGGCGAGGGCGAGGACGGTCGCATCAAGAGTGCCGTAGGTATTGGCGCCCTGCTCACCGAGGGTATCGGCGACACCATCCGCGTCTCTCTCTCCGAGGAACCTGAGTGTGAGATTCCCGTAGCCCGCAAATTGGTTGACCTCATTCCCGAATGCACCCGACTGCGTGCAGAGGCTGAGGCCAGCATCAAGGACGATACCATCACCCTCCATGTCGATGCCCCTGACTGGGAGACCCTTCAGCTGAAGGCCTCGATGGCTGTGGGTGCCCTGCTCATCGACCGTAAGGCCACGAAGCTGGAAATTCTCAATTCAGAATTCTCAATTCTCAATTTAACAGACCTGTCCGACAGTATTCTCCAGGCCGCTCGTATCAAGTTCACCAAGACGGAGTATATCTCGTGTCCCGGCTGTGGCCGCACGCTCTACAACCTCCAGGACACCATTGCCAAGATCAAGGCAGCCACCAGTCATCTGGTAGGCCTGAAGATAGGCATCATGGGCTGCATTGTCAATGGCCCTGGCGAGATGGCCGATGCCGACTACGGCTATGTCGGTGCCGGTCGAGGCAAGATCAGCCTCTATCGTGCCAAGGAATGTGTTGAGAAGAACATCCCCGAGGCAGAGGCTGTTGACCATCTCTTAGCACTTATAGAAAACGACAGGAAGTAAAGATGTTGAGCGAACATATATCCAGACAGGCGATACTGTTTTTCATCCTCTACGGCGTGACGGGAGTGGTGTCGCTGTTGGCGGCTCTCTATCTGTGGCTCTATCGGGGCAATGCCATTGCTTCAGGCGTAACGCCGCCGGTGCGGTTGCGCCGTTGGGCGGCATGCTTCTTCAGCGTGTCGGTGCTGGACCATGTATGGTGGCTTCTGTTCTGCATCTCTTACGGCGACATCCGTTCTATGGATGATTTGTTCCATTCCGTGGGCTATTGGGCGATTGTCATGCTTGACTACGTGGCGATGCTGACCACGCTTGCAGGCACGCTGCTCTCCATGCTTCAAGACCGCCGTCGGCCCGTCTGGCCCGTCTTTGTGGCCATGATACCAATCGTGGCATTGGGGGGAGGGTTCATGGTTAGTCCCGACATACTACTCCATCAGATAGGCGTCGCTTACATCGTGTTGCTCTACGTGCTCTTCGCCGTCTATATGGTATTTGCCGTCAGACGCTATGGGCGGTGGCTGAACGACAACTATGCCGACCTGGAGAACAAGAAGGTATGGCTGAGCCAGGTGGTGACGTTCGCCTGCCTGTTGCTGTTCATCCTCTATACCTTCATTGACATCAATACCACCCTTTTGATGTTCCTCATGCACTTTTCCGAACTAGTGCTGTTCGTCCTGCTGTTGTGGCGCGTGGAGACGCTGCCGCAGTTGGAAAGCCTCACCCCCAACCCCTCTTCCAAGGAGAGGGGAGCATATAGTTCCTCCGCTGAAAATTCCGCCGACAAAGGTAACCACTCCCATCTCCTTGGAAGAGGGGTTGGGGGTGAGACTCCCGTCACTATCGACATCAAGCAGATCGAGCGACTGCTGAAAGAGCGCTGCGAGGACAAACAGCTTTACCTGAAGCACGATCTCTCCCTGCAGGAGCTGGCGCAGAAAGTTGGCACCAACCGCACGTATCTCAGCCAGTATTTCTCGCGCCAGAGCATCACTTACAATACCTATATCAACAATCTGCGCGTCAACCATTTCATCAAATGTTACGAGGAAGGCATCGCTGCCGGCCAGCCTATCAGTGCTCAGGAGCTGGCATACGAGAGTGGCTTCAGCAGCTACAGAACCTTCAGCCGCGCCTTCACACAGCGCATGGGCCAAAGCTTGACGGACTGGATGCGGGACACAGCCGAATAATTTTTTTCGAGCGAAAATGAACGATGTTTCAAAAAAAGTAGTATCTTTGCAGGCAAAATGAATAAGAACTTATATATTATCAGCGGTTGCAATGGTGCAGGAAAGACAACGGCGTCATATACTGTACTTCCTGAAATCCTTGATTGTAAGGAGTTCGTAAATGCTGATGAGATTGCGAGAGGTCTTTCACCATTTAATCCTGAGAGTGTAGCCATAGAAGCAGGTCGATTGATGCTTAAACGAATAGATGAACTATTGGAAAGAGGTGAAACATTCTCTATTGAGACTACTCTTGCCACTAAGTCATACATCAATCTTGTACGTCGTGCACAGACTAAAGGGTATGTGGTGAAAGTGTTGTTCTTTTGGCTGAATTCACCTGAGTTGGCTCAATTACGTGTATTAGAACGTGTTGCCAATGGTGGTCATAACATTCCCCAAGATGTCATTAATAGAAGATATGTGGCAGGTATCTGTAATTTGTTCAATTTGTTTATGAAGGAAGTTGATTCATGGGTCATTTTTGATAACAGTGAAAACCCTCGTAAACAGATTGCCTCTGGTGGCAGAAATGCTAATACTGTAATAAACGAAGAAATGTTATACTTAAAGATGCATAGCTATGTCAAATAAAGAAATAGAGGATTTTAACGAAAAACTGCGTCGTGGTTTGGAGCTAGCAGAAAAGAGAATGCTTCAAGAAAAAGCATTAAGAAATCAGGATGTGGTTGTTTGCGGGTCAGACCAGATTATTCGCCATATTCCAGCAAGACAGGTAATAGCGGAAAATCCAATTTTTCAAGATTAGGTAACAGTGGGTCATAGCCAATAGCGCAAGCGAAGCGCATTTCATCATATCCGCCGAGATTCCGAAAAAGGAGTCTCGGCTTTATTTTTGCCCATTTCTTCAACCTAAAGGTCTATGTGTGGCACGCAATCATCGGGAAACGGCTGGGGCAAAATTCGGGCCGGGAGGACTTTCGAAAATGTTTCATGATGGGGCTATGAGACATTTATATAAACGATTCCGAGTGCTCATATTTACAATTGGACAGGACATATTTTACAAAAACGAGTGGTCAAATTTACAAAATGTGGACAAATCGTAAAAATCTGCACCTGCCAGCATTTCGAACCTTGGCGGTTCGGGAAATTATGAGTAACTTTACAGCGACAATAACTACTAACATAAAACTCCTAATTATGTTTAACCACAGAGGACTACAAGACGTTTTCTTCATCGCACTTTATTGGGGTGTGGCACTTCTGGCGCTGCTGGCGGCGGTGTATCTGCTGTTCAGACGGAGGAATGTGTTCATGCATGAGGATGCACCTGAAGAAGAGCCGCGGCCTTATGGCCATCGCGTGCGGTCGAGTCTGCGGCTGCGACGGTGGACGGCGGCGCTGATGATGACGATGGCGGCGAGCCACGTGTGGTGGTATGCCATCGGGCAGTGGTGGCTGGCCGACGACTGGCTGACTCGCACCATTATGGTCATCCTGCTCGACCACGCTACGCTGGTACCGCTGGTGATGGCCGTGCTGCTGCGGATGCTACAGGACCGCCGGCGCCCGTTGTGGCCGTGGCTCGTGGTGCAGTCGCCAGTGGTGATGTTTGCCGTCGTGGGCATCGTGCGGTGCGACTGGTTCTATGGCTACACGCTGCCCCACTACTGGCAGTTAGGCACCATCGCCGCCTTCGTCGTCTATTACATCTTCGCGCTGCGGCAGTACGGGCGGTGGCTGCTCGACAACTATGCCGACCTGAAGCACAAGGAGGTGTGGCAGAGCTTGGCCTTCGCCGTGGTGCTCTTCGTCATCTACGCGGTCTATACCTCGAACATGGGTGAGATGGCGCGTGAGTATCTGTCGCAGGTCATCAGCATCGTCATCATCGCCTTCCTCGTCTGGCGCGTGGAGACGCTGGAGGAGCTGCCGAGCGAAGAAGACATGAAGACCTTTTAACACGAATTTTATGTTGAAACAAATAAATTAAAGTATTATGAAGACAAGATTCAAGAAAGGTGCCAAGGTGTTCGACATCGTGATTACTGCCGTAGCGGGGATGCTGTCGGTGGGCATGATGCTCTATGGCGTGTTCTATTTCGGACTTGGCGTGGCATGGCCCGAACTGGTGCTCAACCTGTTCTACATTGCTTGTCTGGCGATGATATGGATGTACTTCTTCGACCGGCTCGACACCCTCAGCTTCAACTACTGGTGCTCCATCTCGGTGGGCATGACGGTGCTGCTGCGCGACATCCTCTTTGCGCCGCCCCTGGCCTACTACTCGCTCCACTTGGCGTGCCTCACGCTGTCGGTGCTGCTGCTCTGTATGCTGACGTTCTTCTATGCCCGCAAGAACTGGAAGAGCTACACCAAACGCAACCTGTGGGCCATCTGCGTCATCGACATGGTCATTGCCGCGCTCTACAACTTAGACATCTACCTGGAACCCACCAACGAATATACCAACTACATGATGACGGAGATCTGGATTCGTCCCACCATCACCTACGGCCTCGTGGCGTGCTTCGTGACGGAAAGGGGAACTTAAACACGAATTTCCACGAATGCCCCACGAATTATCATGAATAATAATTATATGAATAATTATATGGGTAATTAATGGCAATTATATGTTGAAAAGAAAAAAGACTAACAGACAATTATATTTTAAACAAATAAAAACAAAACTATTATGAAAAAGATTATTAGTAACCTGAGAACGGCACGGATGGCCATGGTGTTCGTCCTTGCCATGTTGACCACCCTGAGTGTGCAGGCAGCTGCAGACAAGACTGCGTTGAATGCCGCCATCAGCGAGGCCGAGACCTACCACAGCAGCATCGTGGAGAGCAACCCCAAGCAAGCTGAGTTTCTGACCATGCTCATCAACGTCTGCAAGGAGACACAGAACGATGCCGATGCGACGCAAGAGGATGTTGACTTCGCTGTCGAACTCGCAAACGAGAGCGTGAAGCAGTGCAAGATTGCTGTGGCACAGGCAAACTTCGACGACGCCATCAGCAAGGCCGAGGAATACTTGGACAGCATCAAGGAGAACTACCCCGCGCAGGCCGAGAAGTTGAACAACATTATCAATAACGTCAAGGCTATTGATCCCTCTTCGCTGGAGGTCATGGACTACTTGACCAAGGTCCTGATTGAGGGCATCAAGGAGTTTAAGCTGGAGATTGCACAGGCCGACTACGCCGCCGCCATCAGTCAGGCCGAGGAGTATATGGCCAGCCTCCAGGAAAAACACCCCGAGCAGGCCAAGGGCCTGGCCGCCGTCATCGATTTCGCCAAGTCCATAGGGAGCGATGCCACTTCGGCAGAGGCCCTGCAAACCTATACCAAGGCCTTGACTGACGGCATCCAGCAGATGCAGTTAGAGATAGCACAGGCCGACTTCGCCGCCGCCGTCGCCGATGCCGAGGCTTACTTGGCCACCATTCAGGAGACACACCCCGAGCAGGCCGAGAAGTTGAACAACATTATCAATAACGTCAAGGCTATTGATCCCTCTTCGCTGGAACTCTTGGACTACCTAACCCAGGTCCTGAACGAGGGCATCAAGGTGTTTAAGATGGAGGTGGCACATGCCGACCTCGCCGCCGCCATCGCCGATGCCGAGGCTTACATGGCCTCCATCCAGGAGAGCAACGCCTCCGTAGCTGGAGCGATGCAGATGTTCATCAACTTGGCCAAGCAGTTGCAGGACGATGACAGCTACGAGCAGGCCGACATAGAGTACGCCACTGCCTTCATGAAAGAGCTGGTCGTGCAGGCCAAGGAGTTCGTGACCACCGGTGTCAGCGCCGCCCGTGCCGCTGCCGGCATGGCTGCCAAGTACTACGACCTGCATGGCCGCCGCGTGTCGCAGCCCTCACGCGCAGGCGTGTATATTAACAATGGTGTAAAGGTCGCGAGTAAGTGAGAATAAAGCAGAGCTCGCTCATGCTTTATCGAGTGTGAGAGATCTCGAGCGAAGCTCAAGATAGTGATTAAATAATTTATATTAACCTTATTTATTAACCTTATGTACAACAACCTAACAAACAATCGGCGAGGGCGACCCATTCGGCAGGCTCAGGGCAGGCCGTGGCAGTGGATGCTGTTGCTGGCGCTCTTCGCGTGGCTGCTGCCACAGAATATGGCGGCGGCTCCCTATTATGTGGAAGACCCGGACAACTACTCGGTGGAACTGGGTGGTTCGAACGTCATCTACTTCGAGGCACCGGTCTATGACCAGGACGGTCTCGATATGTGGATTCACAACGGTAATCTCACGGTGTCGATAGAAGGCGATGCACCAATCACCATCTTCCACTGGGAGAGTGCCGAAAAGAAAATGGACAATGACCATTCTACGTTGAAATGTAAGTTCAGTACCACAGCCGAAGGATTCTTCGACATCACGTTGGGCAACTCGCAAAGCAACTTCCGACTGACCAAGAGCAATGGCGGAGAGAAGTCCCTGACGCGCAACAGCGACGGTAAGACCTTCAGCTTTAGTGCCGAGTGGTCGGTGCCTTACAACCTGCTGGGCAAGAAACTGAAGTTCATTTGGAATGTAGAGCGCGACGGTACCTCCCGCACTGTTGAGAAGGTGGCAGGCCTCCAGACAAAGGAGATCAGCATGCCAGCGGCCAGTGCAAAGCTGGAGCCTTTCGTCTCAATGCCCATGTTGAGTAGCAACAACCCGGGCAAACTGGAAGTGCCCTGGTTCATGGCTTCCGACAGCATTGTCAGTGCACACTACGAATATACCGACGATGCCGGCAAACGACATGAGGAGGAGATCAAGGAAATGAAGAGCGGTACTATCTTGCTCGATGCCAACGTGCCCCACCGTAACTTCCGTGTTGTCGTCAGTTACAAGCAGCCGAACGACAAGGGGTCTTACCTCATAGAGAACCAAGGGTCTGCGGTGCAGAACATCCCCTTGATTCACACCCCGCTCGGACTGACCGCCCGACAACTGGACGGCCAGAAACTGAAGGTGGAAGTGAAGTGGAACGTCGTCTATCCCGACGATGACGACCTGACACCCACCGACTTCTTCGAGGTGCAGCGCTCGCTCACCGGCGAGGAGAAGGACTTCGTCACCGTGCATCAGATTCCTTACATCTCTGTCAGCAAGCAGTCGACCTATACCTTTGTTGACAGCACCCTGACAGATGACCTCACGGCCCGTATGCTGGTAAATGGCGGCACGCTCGACAAGCTGACCTACCGTGTGCGCCGTACCATCACCCAAGACTGGAACTGGGGCAAAAATACTTACGCGAGCACCCAGTGCGTGGTCGATAACCTGCACCTGCTGCGCATAGCCAACTACTCAGCTGATTGGGAGGACAAGGAAGCCTACAGCGTCCGCGTGGCGTGGCAGTATGCCGACGAGCATGGGGCAGTGTGGGACGACCGTGCCCAGATGGTGCTGCGTGTCATCTCGCGCAACCTGGCCGGCCAGGTGGTAGATAGTCTGATCTATAATCTCGACCAGAACGACCGTGCACTGCGCTACAAGGTCGTGAACCTGCAGCGCTCGTGCGTGAACTATGATATAGAGATGTATGTGGAGAAGGGCGAGTCGCCCATCAACGACTTAGCCGATGTGACGGAATTCTACTTCCCCATCCGCACGGCTGCCGACTGGGCGACGTTCTCCCAGAAAGTGGAAGCTGCCAAGGGCGAGTATGATGTGAATGCCCGCCTCTATGCCGACATTACGTCAGATTGGCGTGTGGGAAGAAATGAAAGTGCTTACTATCGTGGCATATTCGATGGTAACGGCCATACACTGACCTTTAACAGAACCGACACGGAGCGTTTCGCTGCTCCCTTCCGCTACGTGGGCAATGCCACCATCATGAACCTGCATGTGGCTGGCACCATTTCTACCAACGAGCGAAATGTAGCTGGTCTCATTGCCAATGCCAACAACGGCGCCACGATCGTCATTGAGAACTGCCGCTCGTCGGTCACCATCAACTCTTCCTACAATGGCGATACCGACAACGGTGGCTTCATAGGTCGCCTGAGCGGAGCCACCGTCATCATCAACAACTGTAAGTTTGATGGTGCTTTTGAGGGTGAAAACAGCACGGAGAACGGCGGCTTCGTGGGCTGGGTGGCCCGAGGCAGCTCGCTGTCTATCAACAACAGTCTCTTTGCCCCCGATCACCTCTCCAGCAAAGCCGATAAATGCGATACGTGGGCAGTGTTAGACGATCAAGTCGTCGCTTATTCGCTCACCAACAGTTATGCAACCCGTGAATATACGTCGTTGTTCATCATCAGTAATGCCGATGACTGGACGACATTCAGGGATAAGGTGAAGGAAGCCAATGGTCAGTATGATGTGAATGCCATTCTCACTGCCGACGTGAATGCTGGTTCCATCATGGTTGGCTGGGAAAAAGAATACTACTATCGTGGCACCTTCGACGGTAACGGGCATACGCTGACCTTCGACGTGCCAGATCATGGTGTAGAGTTCCTCGCTCCTTTCAAGTATGTAGGCAATGCCACCATTAAGAACCTTCATACGGCGGGCACCATCAAGTCCAGCATACGCTACATGTCTGGTCTCATTGGTTGGACTATGGAGGGAGCTAAGGTAAATATTGAGAACTGCCGGTCGTCAGTTACCCTTAATTGTTCTGTTAATAATAATGAAGGATGCCTTGGCGGTATTATCGGACGTTTAAGTGCTGCCAATGTGACCATTCGCAATACGAAGTTCGACGGCAGCTTTGAAGGTGATAAATGCTATGGTAACGGTGGCTTCGTGGCATGGGTTGCCCGTGGCAGTAATTTAGTCATCGAGAACAGTCTCTTCATGCCTGCTAGCGTCAACACTAACCCCGAAGAGAGCGAAACTTGGGCACGTTTAGATAGCGAAAATGTCAATTTTTCAATCAGCAACAGCTATGCCACCAAGGAACTCTGCCATCTTATCAACAACTTCAGTGACTGGGAAGAGTTCAGGAATGCGGTAGACAATCGTGGCAGTAAGTCCGTCAATGCTATTCTGAATGCAGACATCAAAGCAAGTACTTCCATATCGGATTTCAAGGGTGTGTTCGATGGCAACGCTCATACCATTGAAATGAGTAATGGTCCCATGTTCACTTCTGCCGATGGCTATACCATCAAGAATCTGCACGTCACGGGTAGTTACGGTGGCGACCAACACATAGCAGGACTCGTGAATAGTAGCTTTAACGCCAATATTCAGAGCTGCTGGGTATCGGTCGCTATCCACTGTAACACCACACATGCCGGCGGCTACATCGGCCATGGACACGATAGTCCGCATATCATCAACAACTGTCTGTTCGACGGTGCCGTTAGCGCCAAGAACGATGGAACAGCCGATGGAACATCCTACGTCGGAGCATTCATCGGCTGGGCAGGCGGTGCAGATAACTACGTAACCAATTGCTTGGAAGACGGAAGTTATTTCTACGTTGACCACGCTGGATTCTGCTACAAGGGAAGTGGCAGTGCATGGGGTAATGAAGGCAACAGCACAAATAACTATACCTACAAAGGCGTAAGCTGGAACGAGGTTAATTACGATGGCATCAGACATAACAATATTAACTATGTTGTCGAGAAACTGGGCGCTGGCTGGTATGCGGATGGCGACAAGGCGCTGCCAAAGATGACCAGACGCGACCTGTGGAACAACGTAGGCACGCTGTCTGCCAGCGATCTGGCTTCACGCCTGGGTCCTAACTGGAAGGTGGAAGGCGACAAAGTGGTGCCTGTGATGGGCAGTAGCCTGACTGGTTCCTCTGAGGAAGTACTGGCACAGTTCTTCACCTACGGCTGGACGCTTGAGGGCGACAAGCTCATGCCCGCAACCACGACGGTTGCCTACCAAGAGTACGCCACCATCAACACGCCGACGCTGCCCAACTTCTACCACAAGAACACGGGTACCATCGACAAGGAACTGGTGACGACGACACGCCAGAGCAGCGTGCTGCTGGCATGGAACACCGATGGCAACCCCATCGACTACTTCACCGTGATGCGCCGCATGAAGGGTCAGGGCGAAGATGCTTGGCAAGAAGTGGCCACGGGCCTGACCGATGTGAGCTACGAAGACACCAGCGTGTCGCCACTGGCCATCTATGAATATAAGGTGCTCGCCGTGAATGACTGCGAGGGCATCAGCACCACTGAGACAATGGCCCAGGTGGGCGAGTGTAAGCACACGGGTCGTGTCGATGGCTATGTGCGCTTCAACGACGGCACCAGTGCTGCCGGCATCGAAGTGGAAATTAGCCATGACGGTACTAAGGTGAGCGTCTTCACCGACGACAGCGGTCATTTCGTGGCCGACGAACTGTCGTACTTCGGCAATCCGGAAGTGACATATGAAGTAAGCGCGGTGAGCCGTAACGGTGTGGACTTCTCACCAAAGCGTGCCAGCGTGACCTTCGATGCCCATAGCAACGACGAGACGCTGCGCGAAATCTCCATCCTGAACGGCATGCGCTTCTCGGGCTACGTGATGTACGACGGCACGAGCATCCCCGTGAAGGGTGCCAACTTCAAGGTCAACGGCCAGAAGGTGTATAACACGAAGGGTAAAGTCCTGGAAACGGAGCACGACGGCTCGTTCTCCTTCCGCGTGCTGCCCGGCAACGACACCATTCAGGTGGTGATGGACGGTCACGACTTTACTAATGACGGCTACTTCAAGGGGGCCGGCGGCCACACGTTCACCGACGACGTGGCCGGCATCTACTTCTACGATGCCACGAAGGTGAAGCTGGCTGGTCGCGTGGTTGGCGGCGAGGAACAGGGTCAGAAGCCATTGGGCAACAACCTGTCGAAGAACAACCTGGGCGACTCACTGACCATCGTGCTCACCTTAGAGGGCGACAACACATCATGGCTCGTTTATGATAACCTGAACCCCAACCGCACCAAGCGCGAGGAGGTAGTGCGCCACCAGCGCAACGGCAACAAGCACTATACCACGGTGACGACGGAGCGCAAGCGCATGACGGTATGGCCCGACCCGACGACGGGCGAATATGAACTGCTGCTGCCGCCCGTTCGCTGGAAGGTGCAGCAGGTGTATTGCAAGGGCTATCCCACGCTGTTCCAGGAGGGACAGGTGAGCGAGGTCGTGGATCTGAGCGACTGCCTCATCCCGCAGAAAATGACCTACGATGGTTCCTTCAAGGATGTCGATACACTGACGGTGGTTGATCCCAAGCTGACGTACCACGCCATCTACAACCGCATCTACCGCGCACCGGTGGAGGTGACCTACAAGCAGTTGGGCTACGACACGTTCGACTACTTCGGCGACAAGAACTACTATGCTTCTGAACTGACGGGCGAGACGGCGGAGGTGCCGCTGGCATTCCCGAATCCTGCCGATACGACGAAGGCCATGTATACCTTCAAGCACCCCGTGTTCAGCGTGGAGCGCAAATATACCATCGAGTTGCAGGTGGGCGAGAACTATCCCTACAACAACGACCCCGCCGGCAAGGTTGACATCGTCCGTCTGGGCGGCGGCATAGCCATGATGCAGAACGGCCTGAAGCCCGGTTCCTACGATGAACCGGTGATGATAGACAGCCTGGGACGCGCCCGCTTCACCCTGACGGCTGGTCAGACCAGCATGCAGCTGACGGGCGAGAGTGCACTGAAGACGGTGTCCTTCACCGTAATGCGCGACGGCATCTATATGGAGGCTACGCCCCTGCAAGGCTACGTGCTCAACATGTTCCCCGTGGGCGCGAGCAAGGACATCATGACCGACGGTGAGCCCATTTTGTTCGACATCCTGCGCGACCCGCCGGGTTCCTACAGTACGAACACACTGGCCAAGGGCGCTACGCTCAACTATACGTACATGATGAATCTGACGCTGATGGCAGGTGTTTCCCTCTGGTACAAGACGGGTAAGCAACTGCAGACTATAACAGCCTCTGTGGAAGCGCCAGAAGGTTTTGGTTCTACTCTCGGCTCAATCAGTGCAGGAAGGACAGAAGAGGGTACGGTCAACGAACTGATTTACAATGCACAAGGCAGCAAGGCCTTCTCCTACACGATGGCCATTGGCCACAACATCAGCACCAGCGGCGACCCGTCGATGGTGGGTGCCGACGCTGACCTGTATATCGGTGCTGTGCAGAATGTGCAGGTGACACCCATGTCCACCATCCGTGCAGTGAACAAGAAGATGTTCGACCGGATTGCCGGTCGCCAGGGCGGGGTGAACAATGTGTCGGAGGTAGCACAGAACGTCGACTATGGTACGGTGGTGAAGATTGCCGAGGGCTTTGATGCCAAGGGCGACACTATCTACCTGATTCGCGACGTGGCTCTGGGCTATGGTCCGAAGATCAATTCACAGTTCATCTACTCGCAGAAGCAGATTCTGACGGAGATTATCCCCAACAAGGCGAAGGAGATTGTCGATATGATGTTCTGCGGCACCAAGACCGAGGCCCAGACGATTGCCGACAAGACAGGCAAACCCGTCTATTGGTCGCTGCGTGAGCCTACCGACACCATGTTCGCCGTGGTGAACAAGCGGTTAGAGGACCATGCCTACAACGACTACATCGAAAAGGCCGAGCCGGGCATCAACTACATGGTGGTGATACCAAAGGGCACAACGTCGGATCAGTTCAAAGACGAGGTGACAGAGAAGTACCAGATTCTTAAGGACTGGACAGACATGATTGCCCAGAACGAAATGGAGAAACTGAGGGCTTCCGACCTGCTCACCAACTACGACATAGCCGGTGCACAGGGTGTGAACTATAGCGAGACCTACCAAAGCGACTTCCAGGAATCGTTTACACACCACTTCCCCGTTGCCACCGAGGTTGACTACTTCGGTCCTGGCATCAGTTATGCCACTTCGGCTTTCTCAATTCTTGGTACCATAGTAGGCAGTTACCTTGCTTCCATGGCAGAAATGAAATTATGGAAAGATCCGAGTACTGGTATTAATTATAATGAAAATGGAGGGCAGACTTCAGTTTCTTTCTCTGGCGATCTGCTCCAGTGGAGGATTCTCCCCGTGGCCCTCTATTCAACGATTGGTTCCAACTCTGAGGCTAAATCGTACAACCGTACGGAGAGTTTCACCATTGCCTGCGACCCGATGAGCCGCCTGAACGTGGATGTCTATCGTGTGCAACCACTGTTTGCCAATTCTGGAACGGAATCCCACAACATGATCGATCCCAGGTTGACCAGTAACGACTCCGTTGCCTTTACCAACATCTTCACGAACTACCAGTTCGACAAGCTGTCCGATTTGGTGACCGAATTCGTGGGCAAGTCGCTGAAGGAACAGAACATCCTGGGTCCGCGCGGCTTCGTCTTCCGCACCCGTGGCGGTGCTACGCAAAACCCGTGGGAGGACAAGCGCACTACGAAGTTCTATGATTCTGGACGAACGCTCGATGAGCGCACGCTGAAGATTGTGAACCCGAAGATCCGTCTCGACAAGCAGAGCGTGAGCGGCGTGTCGGTCAACGACGCAGCCCACTTCACGGTCTATGTGAGCAACGAGAGCGAGAAGCCCGAGGCCACCGAAGGCTTGACCGTCCTGCAGCTGTTCGCCGTCGACCAGGCGAACCCGCTGGGCGCGAAGATCAGCGTCAACGGACAGGTGCTGACTACTGCCGGTATGACTATCTCTGTGGTGCCAGGCATGGAGACGGCCCTGCAGATGGAGGTTCGTGCCGGCCAGGCCTTCGAGTACGACGGCCTGACTATCGGCGTGATGTCACCCACCGACCCCGTTAACACCAAAGAACTGCTCTCGTTCAGTGTACACTTCCTGCATGAGGCCGGCGGCGTAGAAATCGCAACGCCGGGCGACAAGTGGGTGCTGAACACCACGGCACAGATGGACGGCAAGCGCGGCTGGTACCTGCCAGTCATCATCAATGGCTTCGACCGCTACCAGTACAACTTCGACCATATTGAGTTCCAGTACAAGGAGTCGCAGCGCGGCGACGACTCGTGGACCAATATCTGCTCGTTCTATGCCGACCCGACGCTGATGGCCAATGCCAACGGCGTGCGTGAGCTGATCCCTGAGAACGGCAACATCGTGACGCAGTTCTACGGCGAAGGTTGGGTGACGGAGCGCAACTATGACCTGCGGGCCGTGGTCTTCTGCCGCAACGGCAACGACTTCCTGACCACGTCGTCTAAGATTATCAGCGGTATCAAGGACACGCGCCGTCCGCAGCTGTTCGGCACGCCCGAACCCAAGAGCGGCCTGCTGACCGCCGGCGACGACATCGTGTTCAACTTCTCTGAAGATATAGAGAACAACTACCTCTCGGCCATCACAAACTTCGAGGTGAAGGGCGAGGTGAACAACGACAACCTCTCCGAGATGGTGAGCGTGCAGTTCAACGGCACGGGCAGCGTGGAGAGCGAGGCCAAGCGCAACTTCAGCGGCAAGGACCTGACCATCGACCTGATGGTGAAGCCTGCCGAGACGGGACGCGAGATGCCGCTGTTCTCACACGGCACCAACGGCCAGCAGCTGCAGCTGTGGCTGACCGAGGACTTCAAGCTGAAGGCCGTGGTCAACGATCAGACCTTCACGTCGGAATCTGCTATCGTGAAGAAAGGTTTCACACAGGTGGCTCTCGTCGTGAACCAGACGGACAGCACCGTGACCTTCTTCAACGGCGGCGTACAGATTGGCAGCGGTAAGCTGACCGCTTCCTATACGGGTACGGGTCCGCTGATTTTCGGTCGCGCCAACGATAGCGACAGCACGAAGAACCAGTTCTACGAAGGTCGCATGATGGAAGCACGCCTGTGGTATGCCGCCATGGACGGCGGACTCATCGGCACGACCTACGGCAGCCACCGTCTGACGGGCTACGAGAAGGACCTCGTGGATTACTACCCGATGAACGAGGGCTCGGGCGACTACGTGATTGACCACACCCAGGGTGCCAACGCCAAGTTGATGGGCGCTTCGTGGGCCGTCCCACAGGGCCTGTCGCTGCATGTGACGAAGGCTGACAAGGGTGTGCAGCTGACGCGCGACGCCCTGAACAGCACCGCCGAGCAGGACTACACGCTGATGTTCTGGTTCAAGACCGACAAGGACGGAAGCGGCACGCTACTCTCCAACGGTCGCGGTCTGAAGGAGGACAACGGCAGCGAGAACCAGTTCCACATCGGCTTCGAGGCCGACACGCTGAAGTACCGCTCGAACGGCTTTGTAGCCAACGTTCCAGGTAACTGGAGCGACGGCGATTGGCACAACTTCGCCATGACAGTGAACCGCGGTCGCAACGTGGCCAACATCTACATGGACAAGGAACTCGTAACGACCTTCGAGACCGACAGCCTTGGCGGCATCAGCGGCGGCTATCCGCTAATCGGTGCCAGCCGTTATGACATCGTCAACGAGAAGGATACCCTGTTGAGGCAGGATGGCCTGACTCCGCTGGCGGGTTACGTGGATGAACTGCTGTTCTTTGCCCAGGCACTGCCAGAGCAGCTCATCAAGACCTACACCACGAAGAGTCCTAACGGCGACGAGGCTGGCCTGATGACCTACCTGAGCTTCGACCGCCAGGAGCGCCAGAAGGACAACAGCATCGAACTGGTGCCCTACGCCTACAGCAAGAAGCTCTACTTGGACGACAAGGGACAGCCCCGCTATCAGCTCGACCCGGAGACGAAGGATCCCACCGACATACTGGTGCGCGACTACCTGTTCGTGGACGATGAGGACGTGGTGCTGACGCACTTCGACAAGAAGGACGCTGCCCCCGTGGTGCCCTACGAGGAGGTGACGAACTTGAAGTTCTCGTTCATCGGACGCGGCAACCAGGTGCTGGTGGAACTCGACGAGCCTAACGCGAAACTGAACCACCGCAACATCTACGTGACGCTGCGCGACATCGAGGACCTGAACGGCAACACAATGGCTTCGCCGCAGACGGCCTGCTACTACGTGACCAACAGCAGCCTGCAGTGGCTGATCAACCGTCTGGACGCTACCGTCAAGTATGGCAGCGGCGAGAGCTGCGAACTGGTGTTCTACAACAACGGCGCACAGAACCACACGTACACCATCGACAACTGCCCGCGCTGGCTGACACTCTCGAAGTACAGCGACGCGATTGCTCCGCAGGCACTGGACTATGTCACGGCCACGGCCAGCACGGACCTGAACATCGGCACGTACAACGAAATCCTCTATCTGACCGATGAGGAGGGCATCACCGAGCCGTTCTACCTGAACCTGACGGTGGAGGGCGACATGCCTGAGTGGGCCGACCATGTGGACAGCGAGTTCCTGGCTAACTCGATGAACATTAGCGGACAGGTGTATCTCTACGGCGACCTGGACAGCGATGCACGCGACATCGTGGGCGTCTTCGACGACCAGAACCAGTGCCACGGTTTCGCCAACATCACGCACGACACACAGTCGGGCGAGACGGGCCTCTACCTGACCGTCTATGACAGCCAGGCCAGCGGCCGTGCACTGAACTTCCGTCTGTGGCAGTACAGCACCGGTCGTGAGATTGTGCTGACACCAGAATCGGCCATCACGTTTGCGAAGGATGCCATGCTGGGCAGCGACACGCCCGTACGTTTCGACGGTGGCGAGGCCTTCGTCCAGAACTTCAAGTTACAGGAGGGCTGGAACTGGGTATCGTTC
>Ga0310690_10003536_pt1 | contig 23212 bp, 19 predicted proteins | sample AusTroGonzalo_MG_2_FD_207661 | JGI IMG/M metagenome (GOLD analysis project Ga0310690, IMG submission 207661) | Bovine rumen microbial communities from tropical cattle in Woodstock, Queensland, Australia - Gonzalo_04 (v2) (version 2) | ecosystem: Host-associated > Mammals > Digestive system >... | reverse complement strand
CAGCGGAGTTTGATTATGATATGTTCGATGGTTGGGAATTGACGGAAAGTGACAGTATTTTGACTGTAACTGGCAATGAGAAAGAACCTTACGATGAATTTGAGGCAAGATTACAGGCAGAATTCGAAAGATCTTTATTTTTAAGAGATTATGCTGGTTCGATATACTGCCCGCACATGTTTGGCCCATCAACTATTGTTCCTTTTTTCACCATTGACGAGATTGTATTTGATCGTTCGCTTCATTATGCTGTTGTCGTTTATAGTGAATGTATTTCAGGAGGAACTGTTGTGCTTAAGAAAGTAAAAAACAAATGGACTTTTGACCACCAATATGAACGGTGGATAGAATAATATAGTTTTTGAGAAGTGTTTTTAAAAATATGGAACATAAAGTATCCCTCTACACCTTGTGCAATGCCCACGGTATGACCGTGGAAATCACCAACCTCGGCGGGCGCGTGGTGTCGCTCATCGTGCCCGACAAGAACGGCATCCCGCAAGATGTGGTCCTCGGGTTCGCAAATGCGGAAGACTACCTTCCTGAAAACCACCTCTCCGACTTCGGAGCGGCGATTGGAAGGTATGCTAACCGACTGAACAAGGGACAGATAACGATTGACGGACGGACTTATCAGTTGCCGCAGAACGACGGCGAGAACTGTCTGCACGGTGGGCCCGATGGCTGGCAGTACCGGATGTTCAATGTGGAATCGGTGAGCGACAACCGGCTGGTGCTGAGTCTCGTCAGCGAGGATGGCGACAGCGGATTCCCGAGCAACGTGTGCGCACGTGTTACTTACATGCTCACGGACGACAATGCATTAGACATTCAGTATGAGGCGGTTACGGACGCGCCGACGGTCATCAACATGACCAATCACAGCTACTTCAACCTCAACGGTGATGCCTCCACCGACATCCTCAACCACCTGCTGACCATCGACGCTGACCGCTACACGCCTATCGGGGAGACCTTTATCCCCACGGGCGAGTTGTCTTCTGTAGATGACACCCCGATGGATTTCCGGCAGGCGAAAGCAATTGGTCGTGACATTGCCTCTGATTTCGAGCAGCTGCGCATCGGTCGCGGCTACGACCACAACTGGGTACTGAATACGAAAGGCGACGATTCCCGCCCGTGCGCCCGACTGGAAAGTCCCGCGACGGGCATTGCAATGGAGGTGTTCACCACCGAACCAGGCATACAAGTCTACACCGGCAACTTCCTCAACGGTACGTCGTTAGGAAAGGGTGGGGTGGCGTATCACCAGCGCACCGCCGTCTGCCTCGAAACGCAAAAATTCCCAGATTCGCCCAATCAGAATTGGCCGGAATCGGATGCATTTCTACGACCAGGAGAAATTTATCGCAGTCACACAAAATTCAAATTCCTATAAAAAATGGCTGTCCAAAAGGGCAGCCATTTGTGTTTTACGAATTCACAACTTGTTTTACAACAAATTGTAGGTGTCTGTGGCGATCACCAGCTCCTCGTTGGTCGTCACCACCACCAGTTTCGTGGTGGAGTCGGGTGTGGAGATGATACCGTCTTCGCCGCAGTACTTTTGGTTGGCTTCGGGGTCGAGTTTTGCGCCGATCCATTCCAGGTTTTCGCAAATCTTCTCGCGTTGGAACCAAGCGTTTTCACCGATACCGCCAGTGAAGAGGATAACATCCACGCCACCCATGGCTGCTGCATACGCGCCGATGTACTTGCGCACGCGGTAAGCAAACATGTTGAAGGCGTCGGTGCTGCGTTCATCGCCAGCGTCGCGACCTGCACGGATATCACGCATGTCAACGCTCTTGCCAGAGATGCCGAGCAGACCGCTCTTCTTGTTGATGAGGGTGTTCATACCCTTGGTGTCGAGACCTTCGGTGTCCATGATGTAGAGCAGCGCGCCAGCGTCGATGTCGCCCACGCGGGTACCCATTACGAGACCTTCGACCGGGGTGAAGCCCATGGAGGTATCGATGGATTTACCGTTTTTAATAGCGCAGATGGAAGCGCCGTTGCCGAGGTGGCAGCTCACGATTTTGGCGTTCTCGTAAGGAATACCGGCCAGTTCAGCGGCCTTCGGACCCACATACTTGTGGCTAGTGCCGTGGAAACCGTAACGACGGATCTTCTTTTCGGTGTAGTACTCGAAAGGCAGAGCATACAGGAAAGCCTCGGCAGGCATGGTCTGATGGAAAGAGGTGTCGAACACGCCGACGTGCTTCACATTCGGGAGCAGCTTTTTCATAGCGTCGATGCCAGTGAGGCTGGCGGGGTTGTGCAGGGGAGCCAAAGCGCAGAGCTTTGCAATTTCCTCGCGCTCTTTGTCGCCGATGACCACGCTCTGTTTGAAGTATTCGCCGCCGTGTGCCACGCGGTGACCTACTGCGCCGATTTCATCGAGGGATTTGATGACACCGTGCTCAGGGTCAGTTAACATATTCAGAACGAGTTTAATACCTTCTTCATGAGTCGGGATAGGAGTTTGGACATAGCATTTTTCCTTGCCAACGGGTTTGTGGGTGAACTCACCCATTTCCAAACCAACGCGCTCCACGAGACCTTTAGCTAACAATTCGGGTTGCGGTTCCATCTCCAGCAATTGATACTTGATGGAGGAACTACCGCAGTTGAGGACTAATATTTTCATATTCAATTATTTGATTAATATTTTTTGATAAGATATTTCAAAAAAGCAGGGCAAAGATACAATTTTTTTGGAACGTTAGACAAAAAAAAGAGACGCGATTTATCGCGTCTCTACAATTTTAATATCTGTACATATCTGATTTGTACGGTCCTTCGACCTTTACACCGATGTAGTCGGCCTGCTTTTGCGTGAGAGTGGTCAGTTTGACACCGATTTTGCCCAAGTGCAAGCGGGCGACCTCTTCGTCCAAGTGTTTCGGTAGGTTGTAAACGCCCACTTTATAATCGTGTTGCCACAAATCGAGTTGAGCCATCACTTGGTTGGTAAAGGAATTGCTCATCACGAATGAGGGGTGACCTGTAGCGCAGCCCAAATTCACGAGACGGCCTTCTGCCAAGATGAAAATGGAATGTCCGTCGGGGAAGATGTATTCGTCAACCTGAGGTTTGATGTTGCGCTTGGTGATGTTCGATTGACTCTCGAATGCGTTGACCTGTATCTCGTTATCGAAGTGGCCGATGTTGCAGACGATGGATTGGTCTTTCATCTTGTTGAGGTGATCCACGGTGATGACATCGCAGTTGCCAGTGCAGGTGACGTAGATGTTGCCTTCGTCGAGGGCATCTTCCACGGTCTTGACTTCGAAGCCTTCCATAGCGGCTTGCAGTGCGCAAATCGGGTCTACTTCGGTGACGATGACGCGAGCACCATAGGAACGCATAGCCTGTGCGCAACCTTTACCTACATCGCCATAACCGCACACCACGACCACTTTACCAGCGACCATCACATCGGTGGCGCGCTTGATGCCGTCAGCGAGAGATTCGCGGCAGCCGTATTTGTTGTCGAATTTGGATTTCGTCACGGAGTCGTTGACGTTGATGGCGGGGAAGAGCAACTCGCCGCGCTCCATCATCTGATACAGACGATGCACGCCGGTAGTCGTCTCCTCGGAAACGCCCTTGATATCCTTGACCATGTTATGCCAATGGTGCGGATTTTCTTTCAGCACCTGCTTCAACGTGTTGAAAATCACGGCTTGCTCGTGGGATTCGGGTTCTGCATCGAGAACGGTCGGGTCGTCTTCGGCTTTGCAACCGAGGTGGATGAGCAGGGTGGCGTCACCGCCGTCGTCGACGATGAGTTGCGGGCCCTTGCCCCCAGGGAACGAGAGGGCGTTCACCGTACACCACCAATAATCTTCGAGGCTTTCGCCTTTCCAAGCGAAAACACTTACGCCATCATCGGCGATAGCGGCTGCAGCGTGGTCCTGCGTGGAGAAGATATTGCAGCTGCACCAGCGCACTTCCGCGCCGAGATGCGTCAGCGTCTCAATCAACACGGCCGTTTGGATGGTCATGTGCAGGGAGCCCATGATGCGCACGCCCTTCAAAGGCTTGCTGTCACCATATTTTTCACGAATCGCCAGTAAACCCGGCATCTCCTTTTGGGAAACATCAATGTCTTTGTGTCCCCATTCCGCCAAATTCATATCGGCGATTTTGTATTTTAAGTTATTGTCTATCATATAATTACAGTTATTTCTTGTTTCGTTTTTATTAGGCTGCAAAGATAGTATTTTTTGGTTTAAGGTTTAGGGTTTAAGGTTTATGGGAACAGGCAAAAGGGAATACAACCATGCGAAATCATAGAATTTCAAAAATCAAAAAAAAATGTATTTTTGCAGTTTGTAACCTTAAAATTGTAACAATATGGCTATCACGAAATTAGACCAATTAGTAGAATTAGTTAAATCAAAACCGAGAAAAAGATTGGTGGCTGCTAACGCCAACGATGCGCACACCATTGAGGCTGTGTATGCTGCAGTGGAATTAGGCGTGATCGACGCTACCCTCGTGGGCAACCCTGAGGAAATTGAGAAAGTGTGCAAGGAGCACGGCTTTGACATGTCGAAGTTCACTATCGTTCCCGAATATGTAGATACGAAGGCTGCCACGAAGAGCTGCGAGCTCATCAACGCCGGCGAAGGCCAGATTTTGATGAAAGGTTTGCTGCCTACCGATAAATATATGCGCGCTATCCTGAACAAGGAAAAAGGTCTCTGCCCTCCGAAAGCTACTTTGTCACACGTGACTGTGATTGAGAACCCGGCTTACCACAAATTGCTCATCGTGGGTGATGTGGCTGTGATTCCCGCTCCCGAGTTTAAAGAGAAACAAGCTATTCTCAAATATTTGGTCGAAACTGCAAATGCTCTCGGCATAGAGAGACCGAAAGTGGCTTGCTTGGCTGCTACCGAGCAGATGTCCGTGGGTATGCAGGCTTGTGTTGACGCCGCTTTGCTCGCTACTATGGGCAACCGTGGACAACTGGGTAATGTTGCCATCGAAGGTCCCATCTCTTTGGATCTCGCTATCGACAAAGAGACGGTGGAAATCAAGAAGTTCAAGAGCGAAGTGGCTGGAGATGCCGACTGTTTGCTCTTCCCGAATATCGAGACCGGTAATGTATTCTACAAATGCTGTACGAAGTTCAGCCATGCTGAGCTCGGTGCATTGCTGAAGGGTGCGAAAGTGCCTTGCGTGCTTTCTTCTCGCGGCGACAGCGCCAAAACGAAAATGTATTCTATCGCATTGGCTGCCTTGATGGCATAATTTTCTGAAAGCATGATGACGCTGGCTGCCATTTTCGACTTTGTGAGTTTCCGTATCGTTGATGTCCTTGACATCCTGATTGTTGCGGTGCTGCTTTTCGAGCTGTACAAGCTGACGAAAGGCACTGCCGCAGTGAAGATTTTCTGGGTGTTGGCTTTGATATATGTGATATGGAAGGTGGTGGCTTATTTCCATTTTACTATGCTTTCCGACTTGATGGGAGAGCTGGTTAGCGTCGGCGTGCTGGCCATCCTGATTCTTTTCCAGCCGGAAATACGTAAATTCTTACTCTATATTGGGGATGGACGAGTGGTGCATTTCTTTAGTGACCGATTCGCCAAACAGTCTAAAACATCGGCTTACACGGAGGAGATTGAGGCCGTGAAAAGTGCGTGCCGTCACATGTCGGCTAACTTGACAGGTGCCTTGATTATTTTCGCCCGCAAAACACCGTTGGACGAGTTTCTGAACTCTGGCGAGGAAATTGATGCCAAACCTTCAGCGGAATTGTTGGAGAATATCTTCTTCAAAAACAGTCCGTTACATGACGGTGCGGTCATCATCAAAGACCACCGTATCGCGGCAGCAAGATGTATTCTGCCTGTGTCGAAGAATCACGACCTGCCGCAGGAAGTGGGTTTGCGACACCGTTCGGCCTTGGGTGCTACGGAATTCACCGATGCTATCGCGGTGGTCGTCTCCGAGCAGACGGGCAACATTTCCATCTGCTACCACAACAAGATGACACGCGATCTCACCTCTTCCACACTTCGCCAGATGTTGGAGGAGATTCTGACCAAAGAGTAAGATTTTACTGTATGGATATAAAAATGAGGAACCCGAAAGAGTTCCTCATTTTTTATATAGTCTTGGCAAAGAGAATTATACCGCTTGCCAGCCGATGTCGGAACGATAGAAAAGATCTTGATGTTCCATCTCTTTCACGCCTTGATAAGCATCTTGTTGCGCTTCTTTGAGTGTCTTGCCCCGTCCTACTACGATGAGTACGCGGCCACCGTTGGAGAGCAGTTGGCCGTTTTCCTCTTTGACGCCCATGCAGAACACCTGTTGACGCAGTTCGTCGGGGTTGCGAAGCGGAATGTTTTTCGTGTAGCTGCCGGGATAACCTTTGGCGGCCATCACCACTCCTAAAAAGGCTTCATCGTAAAATTCAGTTTTAACTTCCTTGTTGTCAAGAATATCCAGAATCATCTGGGTAAGGTCGCTCTTTAGTTTGGGCAACACCACTTCGGTTTCAGGATCGCCGAAGCGGGCATTGAATTCAATGACTTTCGGACCGTCTTTGGTCAGCATCAGGCCACCATAGAGTACGCCGCAGAAGGGACAACCTTCTGTCATTAAAGCTTTTGCGGTCGGTTTCATGATATTTTCCACGGCCCAGGTAATTTGTTCCTGCGGGATGACAGGCACGGGCGAGTAAGCTCCCATGCCGCCGGTGTTCGGACCTTTGTCACCGTCGAAGGCGCGTTTGTGGTCCTGCGCGATGACGAGCGGCACTACTTGTTCGCCGTTCACCAACGTTAAGAGGGAGAATTCAGGTCCTTGCAAAAATTCCTCCATCACCACCTTCCCTTTGCCGAAGTGATTGTCCAACAGCATGTCTTTCAGTGCGTTGTCGGCTTCTTCGGCGGTCATGGCCACCACCACGCCTTTGCCGGCAGCGAGTCCGTCGTACTTAATGACGATGGGAGAACCTTGTTCGTCAAGATATTGCTTGGCGGCGGAGTAATCCTCGAAAGTGCGGTAAGCAGCCGTGGGGATATGGTATTTTTGCATCAAATCCTTGGCGAATTCCTTACTGCTCTCTATGCGTGCGGCGGCAGCGGTCGGGGCAAAAATGCGCAGTCCGGCCTTGGCGAATACCGTGGCGATGTCGTTGGCCAACGCAGCTTCGGGACCTACCACCGTCAGGTCGATGTGCTGTTCCAAAGCGAAATCGCGCAGTGCTTCGGTCGCGTTTTCGTCAATGTTGACTAAAGTGACCGGCGCGCCGGTCTGAGCGGTGACACTCTTCATTCCGACATTGCCGGGGGCGATGTAAAGTTCCGGCTTCAGAGCCGATTGGGCCATTTTCCAAGCGATGGCGTGCTCACGGCCACCGCGTCCGATTACTAATATTCTCATTCTTCCTTTGTTAATGTAAATCCGTTGTATCTGGTCATCACTTGGTCCACATAATTGACAGTGTGCTTGCCGGGATAGTAGCCGCATTTCACCACTTCGTCCCTGTAGTATTCCTTGTGTGACTTCTTAATCAAATATTCTGAAACCTCCGACCATTTGGCTGGATTTCCGCCATATTTCTCGCACAATGCAATGGCATCCAAGATGTGGCCGGGACCGGAATTGTAGGCTCCGGCGACAAAGTAATACAGGTCGGCCGAATCCACTTTGTCCTTGAAGATATTGCACAAGAAAGAGATATATTTGGCGCCTGCCCAGATTTGTTCTTCCACGGAGGAGGAATCGGTGATGCCGTAGCGTTCACAGGTTACGGGCATCATCTGCATAATGCCGTAGCTGCCGCCAAAACCGACCAAGTCGGGCGAGAATCTGGATTCTTGATAGATGATGGAGGAGATGAGTCGCCAGTCGAATCCATATTTGGCGGCGGCTTTCTTCATCACCATATCATAGTGCGACGTGCTGTTCTTGCTTTTCCCGAAGGATCGTGAAATGACATACGAGTGCGGCGAAAGATATTTCTCGCACAACGCTTGGTATTTGTTCGTCTCCTTGTAGTCTGCCAGCCATTGGTTGATGTCGCTGTTCAACTTCTTGTTGCGTGTGTTGAGAATCCAGGTGCGCGGGAAGTTCTCCCCCACACGAGGCCCGATAGTCAGCTGCGTGTAGAAGGGCATCAGCGTGATGGCTTCGTTGTAGTTGCAGATGGCATAGTCAATGGTCTTGTCCACCAGCATGTCCATCAAATCCTCAATAACCAAGTCGGGATTGTGTTGGATAATCCACGAATCAGGATTTTCCAGACTGCTGAAATCCAGTTTGTTGTAGTATTTTGCCGCTGTGTTGACGATATGGGGAACAGAATCGTAGGAAGCGTCCTTTTTGCGCATGATCAGCACAGGGTAGGTGTAGGAAATGGGTTCAGACACCTCAATATAGAAAGGTATGTAATTGGATTTGTCAAAATCGAAACAGACAATGTCATATTCGTTCGCCAGTGCGGTTGTGAACATTTTTTCGGGATCGGCTTCGATGGTGATGCTCACGGGCCGTTGGAAATCCTTCTCCATCTGTTTGAAGATATCGTATTGGAAACCGATGACAGAACCTTGATACACAAAGTAATCGGCTGCATGGTAAAACAGGCAGACGGAAATGGTGTCGCTATGGACGACATGTTTTTTTTCGTGTTTGGGGAGGTGGAGTTTGGGCAAGACAAAATCATGACCGCGCAGTAGGACAGCGGCGGCAAGAATCAAAGACGCTACGACCAGGAATAGGTAACTGTGGTATTTCCTGTTCAAAACAAAGTTTTTAGTTAGTCTCTACCATCAAGATGGCCTTCTCTGTTGTCTCACCCTCATTCAGTTGCACTTGGGTGGTTCCGGTGTATTTGTGCGTTTCCAGCACATTGCCAAAATCGTCACGGATGGTGTCGAATTTCACAGCGTTGACAATCAGGAGCGCCGGATACTTGAGCGTGTAAGTGAAGACGCCATGTGCATCCGTCGGGACATTTTGCACACTAGAGATGGCGGGATCCACGGCAAGTCCTGAGTTGTATTTCAAGGTGTCGAAAGAGATGAGTGCGAAAGGACACAAAGTATCCGCATCCAGACCATTGGTGGAATAATGGCAGGTAAGTTTCAGGTTGCAGGAGTGGTCTTTCTTGCATTGGGAGAAAAGAATGATACCTGCAACGGCTATCATGATGGGCAGAAAAATCTTCAATTTTTTCATAATGGGTTTATTTTATAAATCGAATCGCAAAAATATAAAATATTTCATAACGTGGGAGTTTTTCCATTATTTTTATATCTTTGCCGTTTGTTTGATAGAACAGCGTAATCATTAAAATATTGTAATTTTGAAAAAAAAATACGCATGGCTGGCCCTCATATTGGTGTTGCTTCTGATTGTGATAGATCAGATTATTAAGTTTTGGGTTAAAACGCATTTGGTTATAGGTCAGACAGTTCCGTTAATCGGACAATGGTGTAATCTTCATTTTGTGGAGAACGAGGGCATGGCTTTCGGGATTAGTTTCGGACAACAGGTGGGCAAGTTGGTGCTGTCTCTGGTGAGAGTGGCACTAGTGGGATTTTTGGTATGGTATTTCGTCAATCGACTGAAACGCGACAAAATGGACGGCGTGGTGCTGACTATTTTCTGCTTGGTAATCGCCGGGGCGTTCGGCAATATCATCGACAGCATGTTCTATGGACTGTTATTCACCGAGAGCAACTTCCTGCAGGTAGCCCAGTGGTCGCCGGGACATGGATACGCACCGTTCTTCTTTGGCAAGGTGGTTGATATGTTTTACCTCAAGCTCTTCCCGATTCCTGATAAGTTCCCGTTGTGGGGCGGCTCCTATTTCTTCCCCGCCATTTTCAACTTTGCGGACGCTTGTATCACGATTGGCATTTTTATGGCTATTATTTTTAACAAACGGATTTTCAGCGATTTAGATAATAAAGAAGACGAAAATGTAGTAAATCCTGTGGTGGAAGCGTCTATTGACGAAAATCCGTGCACTGGCGAGGCGGAGATCCCGTCTCCGACGATAGGAGGCGACGGAAAGGTGTAGAGACGGTCTGGTGTAGAGACGGTGTGCACACCGTCTCTACAGGAACAAAACCTGTTATTGAAATAATTCTAACAATCAAATAAATAAAAATATGAAAGTACTATCATTTTTGAAAAAACAACTGCTGTTAGTGGCAGTTTTGGCGATTACCGCACCGGTTTTCGCTGTGAATCCTCCTGATGAGGGCATGTGGTTGCCGATGTTCATCAAGAACTACAACTATGCAACGATGCAGAAGATGGGTCTGAAACTGACCGCTGAACAATTGTACGACATCAACCACTCTTCTTTGAAGGATGCCATTGTGCAACTCGGAGATGGCTTCTGCACGGGTGAAATCGTTTCCAAAGACGGTTTGATGTTCACCAACCACCACTGCGGTTATTCTTCCGTGGTCGAACTCTCTTCTGTGGAGCACGACTACCTCAACAATGGTTTCTTCGCCATGAGCAAAGAAGAGGAGCTGCCCGTTGATTTCCATGTGCATTTCCTTGAAAGAATGGAAGATGTGACCGACATCGTGTTGGCAAAGGTGGATAGCAAAACCACTGAAAGCGACCGTGCGAAATATGTGGAAGAAGCGATTAAGAAACTGAGAAAAGAGAACTCAGCCGACGGCCGTTACAAAGTTGTGGTGAAACCCTTCTACGAAGGCAACGAGTACTACATGTTCATCTACACCATGTACGAAGATGTGCGCCTCGTGGTGGCTCCCCCGAGTGCCATTGGTAAGTTCGGCGGCGATACCGACAACTGGATGTGGCCTCGTCACACCGGTGACTTCACCGTGTTCCGTATCTACACCGCTCCCGACGGCTCTCCTGCCAAATATGCTAAGGAGAATGTCCCGATGAAGCCGAAACACTATCTGCCTATCAGCTTAAAGGGTTATCAACCTGGTGATTACACCATGATCTGGGGTTATCCTGGCACCACCAATCGTTTCATGACTTCCTACGAGGTGCAGAACGAAATCGACATCAATGCTCCTGCTATTTACGAACCGCTGGATGCCATTCTGCCTGTGATGCACGATGCCATGGAGGCTTCCAACAAGGTGAACCTGCAGTACGCTGACAAACACGCCGGTTTGGCCAACTACTGGAAAAACCAACATGGTGAGGTGGAGAGCTTGAAAGCCCTCAAAGTGGTGGAATCCAAAGCCAAACAAGAGGCTGCTTTGACGAAATGGATCAACGCCGACAAAACCCGCAAGGAAAAATATGGCAACTGTCTTGCCGAAATCGAAAAACTTTGTAAGGAAGTGGATGGCGTGAAATTCAAATCCGCTATGAATGCCAATCTGCAGTTCTCTGCTTCCGCTACGTTGCTTGCAGCTCTGCGTCTCTCTGGCCAAGTTCAACTGGAAAAAGGTCAGAAGAAGTTCGACGACAGCAAAGTGGAGAAGTTGCTGAACTCTTTTGACAAATATAATAATGATACCGATCCTGCTACCGAGGCTAAGATCGTGGTGGCAGCGCTCAAGACTTGGGAAAAGTATACTGATGCTAATCGTCCTGACCTGACCTTCTTCACCAAGAACTACAAAGGTAACTATGATGCTTTCGAGAAGGCGCTGTTGAAGTCTATCTTTGTCAGCAAGGAGAATTTCGAGAAATTCGTGAAAGCTCCGTCCAATAAAGTGCTGGAGAATGATGCTGCTTATCAATATTATAAGGCTGTTTTCCAATATATCATGTTGAATTCTTCCGTTTTCAATATTGATGAAAAATTGGAAGTGCCGCGCCGCACCTATATCGCCGCTTTGAAGGAAATGAATGCTGCTACGCCGATGTATCCGGATGCCAACAGCACCATGCGTACCACTTTCGGTACCATTTGCGACTACTATCCTGCTGATGGTGTTCATTATAACTACTACACCACCACGAAGGGTATTCTCGAAAAAGAGGTCCCTGGCGATTTCGAATTCGATGTTCCCGCCAAGCTCAAAGATCTGATCCTGAAGAAAGATTTCGGTCAATATCTTGACAAGGATGGTTCTATGCACGTCTGCTTCCTCTCTAACAACGACATCACCGGTGGTAACTCCGGTAGCCCGATCATGAACGGCAACGGCGAACTCATTGGTCTGGCTTTCGATGGCAACTGGGAGGCTTTGAGCAGCGACATCGTGTTCAACACCGAGCTGCAACGTTGTATTAACGTTGACGTTCGTTATGTCCTCTTCGTTATCGACAAGTTCGGCGGTGCCGGCTACCTGTTGAAGGAGATGGATATTCGGAAATAGTCCAGCTGTAATTTTGTAAATAAAAAAATGTAGAGACGCGATTAATCGCGTCTCTACATTTTTTTATGGAATAGGGTCAACAAATACGAGGGTTAAACGGTCAGATGGCGACCGATCATGCGGTAGGTTCTCATGCCGCCGATGAGGTTATACACCTCTTCAAAGCCATTCTGCATGAGGATGCGGGAGGCCACGTAGCCGCGGAGACCGACCTCGCAGAAGACCACAATCTTCTTGCCTTCGGGAATCTCTTCCAAGAATTCGCGCAGCTCATCGACCGAATAACGGGTGGCACCTTCGATGGTACCGTTCTTGTATTCAGGTAATTCGCGCACATCCAGCAGGAAGAAATCCTCCTTTTTGTCGATCATCTCGTCCAATTGGCGCACGTGAATCGGGTTCATAAGGTGGGCGAAGATGTTTTCCGCCACCATACCCGCGAACATCACCGGACTCTTGGCCGAACCGAACGGCGGGGCGTAGGTGTGCTCGCTGTTCACTAAGTCGAAAATGGTGCCGTTGTGTTTCAGCAGCAATGAGATAGTATCAATCTGTTTGTCAACGTTTTGTGTACCAATCGCTTGTGCACCGAAGATGCGGCCGTCCTCCATGGAGAAGTTCAACTTCAACGAAATCGGGCTGCTGCCAGGGTAGTAGGTCGCGTGCGCGGCAGGGTGTACGATAACGGTTTCATAGTCAAGACCCGCACGTTGCAATGCGGTTTCGTTGAGTCCCGTACTTGCCACGGCCAAGTCGAAAATCTTTGCGATGGCGGTAGCCACAGAACCTTGATAGACAACGCTTTCGGGGTAGACCATGTTCATGGCGGCGATACGGGCCTGCGCGTTGGCGGGACCCGCTAAGAAGTTGCAGAACGGTTTGCCGGTCACCGGATGCGGGAACTCGATGGCATCACCTACGGCGAAGATGCGCTCGTCGGAGGTCTGCAGGTACTCGTTGACCTTGATGCCCTTGGCCTCGCCGATTTCCAGACCGGCAGCTTGTGCCAATGCCGTGTTCGGACGCACGCCGATGCTCAGCACCGCGAGGTCGCACGACAGTTTCTGTCCGTCTTCCAAACAGACGGTCAGTTGGTCGCCGTTTTCCTCAAAACCTGCAATGCCGTTGCCCGTAATCAGCTCTACGCCCTTGTCTATCAGGTGTTTCTGTGCGATAGCGGCGATGGGCTCATCTACGGGAGTCAACACATGGTCGGCTTTCTCCACCACGGTGATGTGGTAGCCGATCTTGTGCAGGTTTTCTGCCATCTCCAACCCGATGAAGCCGCCGCCGATGATGACTGCCTTGGCGTTATCATGCAGGGATTCAACGGCTTGCATCTTGATTTTGTCGCAGTCAGTAACGTTGCGCAAGGTGAAGATTTTGGGATTGTCCACGCCTGGAAGCGGCGGAATTACCGGTTCTGCACCGGGTGACAGCAGCAGGATGTCGTAGTCCTCCGTGTAGATTTTGCCGTTGCGCAGGTTTTTCACCTCCACGGTGTGCTCCTCGCGGTTGATAGCGGTAACTTCTTGCAACACACGCACATCCACGTCGTAGCGGTTGCCGAACGAGACGGGGGTCTGCACGAACAACCGTTTCCGTTCTTCTATCGTGTTGCCGATATAGTAGGGCAGTCCGCAATTGGCGTACGAGATGTATTCACCTTTTTCGAACACGATGATTTCAGCATCTTCATTCAGTCTTCTCAGACGTGCGGCCGCCGATGCTCCGCCTGCCACACCGCCTATGATCACATACTTCATATTGCTTCGTATTTCGTTATAGTCCCATCCTCTCATCCTTTCATCTTCTCATCGTTCTTCATCACTGCACCATTCCGCCCGCCGACGATAGGAGGTGGCGGAATCTCGGACTCGCAAGGGAACGCATTATCTATTCGCCAGCCAATTCGTCACATTGTCATAAATCCGTTGCTCCACATTTTCGGCGGGGGCGGGGACGAACTTCTCGCCGGTGATGTTCTCGTAGAGTTCGATGTAGCGTTGGGTGATGCCGTTGACCACCTCTTCGGTCATTTCGGGCACTTGCTGGCCTTCCTGGCCTTGGAAACCGTTGGCCATCAGCCACTCACGCACGAACTCTTTGGATAATTGCTTCTGCGGCAGCCCTTTGGCGAATTGCTCTTCATAGCCTTGTGCGTAGAAGTAACGGGAAGAGTCGGGAGTATGGATTTCATCGATGAGGTAAATGGTATCGTTGGCTTTACCGAACTCGTATTTGGTGTCCACAAGGATGAGTCCCTTCTTGGCCGCGATTTCCGTGCCGCGAAGGAAGAGCTTCATCGTGTAGTCCTCCAAAACGGCGTAATCCTCAGGGGAGACGAGTCCCTTGGCAAGGATTTCCTCCTTGGAGATGTCGGCATCGTGTTCGCCCTGTTCGGCCTTGGTGGTCGGGGTGATGAGCGGCACGGGGAATTTCTGGTTCTCCTTCATGCCCTCGGGCAGGATGTTGCCGCAGAGGTTGCGACCGCCGTTCTTGTAGAAACGCCACGCGCTGCCGCAGAGGTAGCCGCGCACGATCATCTCCACCGGGAAACCCTTGCAGGTGCGGCCCACTGTGACCATCGGGTCGGGAGAAGCCATCTTCCAGTTCGGACAAATGTCGCTGGTGGCATCCAGGAATTTAGATGCTATCTGGTTGAGAATCTGTCCTTTGTAAGGAATACCCTTCGGCAGAATGACATCGAAGGCAGAGATGCGGTCGCTGGCGACCATCACTAAAACATCGTCTAAGAAATAGACGTCGCGGACTTTGCCGTGATACACCGATTTTTGATTCGGGAATTGATAGTTGGTTTTTGTTAATGCGTTCATTATTTTGGTATTTTGCCTATTGCCTGTTGCCTGTTGCCTGTTGCCTATTGCCTGTTCACTATTTCACAAACTTAAACGTAGCCTTTCGATCACCTACCATCGTGGCGGTGCCGACATAAAACCCTTTCGGCAAAGACGTTACATTGATTTCGATAAGCGGATTGCCGTTGACCGTGTGTTGCAGGACGAGTTGGCCAGCGGCGTTGTAGATGCTGATGGTTTGGATGTCGCCGTTGAGGTTGGTGAGGTAGAGTTTGTCGGTGACAGGGTTTGGGTAGACGCTGAGCTGCAGCGGTTTATAGTCGTTGATGCCGATGTGAGAGGTGTCGATGTGGTCAGTGTAAACTTTGTAGAAATCAGGGATGCCGTAACCGTATTCGGGGTTAGGATTATTGTAAAGGTGGCCGCTTTCGCGGATCATCTGCATCATTTCCGAAGAGGTGTAGTCGGGCATGGCTTGCCACAGACAAGCACAGAGGCCAGCGGCAACGGGTGTGGCCAAGCTGGTGCCATTAGTTTGAATGACAAAACCACCCACACCACCTGGTAGGTTCCAGGTGTCTGGATAAAAACAGGCGGTTTCCACGCCCATGGAGGTGATGTCGGGTTTCACACGACCGTCGGCGGAATAGCCGTGCGAGGAGAAATCCGCAATCACGCTGTCCACCGCACTGGCGCCCACACACAAGATGTTGAAGGCATCGCCGGGACGGCTGAGATAGTACCAATCGTTATTGCCGTCATTACCTGCTGCTATACAAACAATTACGCCCTTTTCGCCCAAGATGGTGGCGCAGCGCGAAGCGATACTGTTCTGTCCGTCTATTTCAGCGTAAGTGATGTTAGCCTGTGGAAAGTCGGGGAAGCGGCGATAACCCAACGATGAGTTGATGACATCCGCCCCGAGGCTGTCGGCGATTTCGGCGGCATTGGCCCAGAAATCTTCTTCCACAAGTTGCTCAGTAGCACCCCATTCCGAATGGATGAAGGCGTACGAAGCAGCAGGAGCCGTACCCACAAGCTCACCAGGAATATTGGAGGCCATCACAGAGGTCACTAACGTGCCGTGCGATCCAGAGTACCCCGAAGCGACTTCAAGAGAATCTGCGAAATCAGGCATCAGCGAATATTTGCCCCAAAAGCGACCGTTATCTACCATTTCTTGATAGTATCTGCAGTCTTCCACGCCATACCAACCGCCGTCAATCACGACGATGAGCATTCCCTCGCCATGGAAACCGGCCTCATGCAGCAAATGTCCGTTGTGGAAGGCGATTTGCGGGAAGCCATAGCCGTAATTCAAGGAATCTTTAGTGTAATTAAGAGTGTTTTGTAATATAGATGGTTGATTTTCAGGAATTTGAGCAGATGGTGCATCATTTAAGATATAGGCACCCACTGCCATAACGGAATCCACGAAAGGCAGATTCAAGATTTGCGGAACTACTGTGCTGTCAGGACAATAGACCGTGAAGGTGTTCATCCATTTTGAGACGGACAAAGGTTGCATTTGCGGATGCAAGGCGAGAATCTGCTGCTTGTATTGCGGATTAATCGGCAAATCCTGCTCCGTGACCGGAATGTTGAACCGCACGCGCTTGTCGATGGCTCGTTGCGAAAGATATGCGGACGGATTGCCTATAGAAAAAGGGGTATTATTCTTATCGCTTAGGTAAACACGATAGCAAGTTGGGCTTTGCGCAAACACCGTCAAGGCGGCAACAAACATAAAGATTATTAGGCATATACGCTTCATAAGCATTCATTTTTTCAAACTTGCAAATGTACAAAATTTCAGAAATAAACAGTCGATGTTTCAAAAGATCAATGATAAATACAAAAGCCAACAGCTAATGACCAATAGCCAAAGTCTATGTCTTAAGTCTAAGTCATAAATCACAAATCACAAATCACACGTCATACGTCACACATCACACATCAAAACTTTTAAGAATTTTAAACAGTCTTAGGTTTGAAAAAAAACTATTTTTGCGCCACAATTTTTCAAATTAGAAACAAATCAAAAAAGAAAAAAAATGAAGAAACTTATGATCCTGATGGCAGCTGCTTGCTGTCTGACATTCACCGCTTGCAACAACAACAAGCCCGCTGAACAACCCGCTGAAGGCACTGAAATGCAGGCCGAAGAACCTTGCTGCAAGGAAATGACCGAAGAGCAGAAAGCTCAAATGGAAGCCTGCAAGAAGGCTGCCGAAGATTGGGAGAACTGGGAGAACATCTCCGAGGACCGCAAAAATGAGCTGCTCAACGACCGCAAAGCCAAATACGATGAAATGCAGGAAATGAAGAAAGCCCAGGAAGAAAAGAAAGCTGCTTTCGAAGCTGCTATGAACAACTGGGACAAACTCACCATCGATGAGAAGAAGGCTGCATTTGACAACATGGGCTGCTGCGGTGGCTGCAAAGGCGGCGACAAACCTGGTTGCTGCAAGGGCGGTGACAAACCTGGTTGCCACGGTGATAAACCCGGTTGCAAAGGTGAAGGTCACGGCTGCAAAGGCGAAGGCCATGGTTGTAAGAAAGAAGGCGGTTGTCCTAACAAAAAGTAATCTATGAAGAAGATTGCCGTATTCGCCAGCGGTTTCGGCTCTAATTTCCAAGCCATTATCGAGGCTGTTGAGAGTCGCAAACTGAACGCTGAAATAGCTCTTCTGGTGTCCGACAAACCTTCATGCAAAGCAGTAGAACGCGCCAGTGCCTACGGCATTGACGCGTTCACTTTTTGTGCGAAAGAGTATGCCGACAAAGCTGCCTACGAGCAGGCCGTATTAGACGAACTGCGCAAACGCCAAGTCGATTACATCGTGTTGGCCGGCTACATGCGCATCATCGGGAAGACGCTATTGGAAGCCTATCCCATGCGTATCATCAACCTGCATCCCGCGCTGCTACCCTCTTTCCCGGGCGCACACGGCATCGCCGACGCCTACAACTACGGCGTGAAAGTCTTCGGCATCACCATCCATTTCGTGGACGAAGGTGTCGACACCGGCAAAATCATCGACCAGTTCTCCTTCCATATCGAAGAAGGCGATACCTTAGAAACTGTTGAAACAAAAATTCACCAATTGGAACACCGTTATTATCCCGAAACGGTAAATAATGTGCTGAATCGCATGTAGAGACGATGTGCACATCGTCTCTACCAGAACACCGCATAAATCACCACCAACAACAAGCAGATGGCGTAAGCGGCGATGTGGAAGTCTTTGCTCGTCTTGAACATGTTGCCCGTCAGCGCGATACCCTTCGGATCGTCCTCACCCTCGCATGTGGAGAGACTCACCATCACAATGATGGCCATGGTGAGGATGCAGGTGTAGAACATCTGGTCAAGGAAGGGCATGTCGATGGGCAAAAATTTGAGTGCCAACGCGATAGGAATCGAGAGCACCACACCCGTAATCGCGCCCTTGTTGGTGGTCTTCTTCCAAAAAAGTCCTAACAAGAACAACGCCAAGATGCCCGGACTCACCAAACCCGTATATTCTTGGATGTATTGGAACATCTGTCCCACGCTGCCCAACATCGGGGCAATCAGACAAGCAATAACGAGGAAAATACCGGCGGAAATCTGTCCGACCGCTACCAAACGAGGCTCTCTGCCCAATCTTTCTTCTGCTTTCGAAGTAAAATAGGGTTTGAAAATATCCATCGTAAATATGGTGGAGGCGGAGTTGAGCATGGAGGCCAATGAAGAGATGATGGCGGCGGCTAACGCAGCGAGTACCAACCCTTTAAGTCCCGTAGGGATGAAGGAGCTGATGAGCCACGGATAGGCATTGTCGTTGTTGAGGGCACCGTTGGCTTTGGTAAGCGCCTCCACTGCGCCGAAGCTGCCCTCGGTGTACATCACATAGGCAATCATTCCGGGAATGACCACAATGAAGGGGATGAGCAGCTTGAGGAAGGCAGCAAAAGCCAGACCTTTCTGTGCCTCCTGCAGCGATTTGGCGGCAAATGCTCGCTGGATGATGTACTGGTTAAAGCCCCAATAGTAGAGGTTCGCAACCCAAAGACCACCGATAAGCATCACGATGCCGGGCAAGTTGTGGTATTCGGGGTTGTCTTTCGGGAGAATGAGGTGCATTCGATCGCTCGCTGCATCGGTTAGATGGTGGATACCGTTCATGATGGTGCCGTCGGGACTGATGACCTGCAGTGCCACCACCGTGGTAATCAGACCACCCAGCACGAGCAGAATCACCTGCAGAATGTCGGTCCACGCTACAGAAGAGAGACCGCCGGAGATGGAATAAAGTGCGGCGATGACACCCAATCCGATGATGGCGGGAATAATGAGCGAGCCGTCTCCCGTGCCGATAATCGTGTCAATGGCTTTGGCACCGAGAAAGAGCACGGAGGTGAGGTTTACGAAGATGAAAAGTCCCAGCCAAAAGACCGCAAGAATGGTTTTGAGATTCCGCGAATAGCGTTTTTCGACGAATTCGGGGATAGTGTAGATGCCCTGTTTCACGAACACTGGCATGAAATATTTGGCCACGATGATGAGGGTGAGCGCGGCCATAAATTCGTAGGAAGCTACTGCAAAGCCGCCTGCAAATCCCGACCCCGACATCCCGATGAACTGCTCCGCCGAGATGTTGGCGGCAATCAGTGAAGCACCTATTGTCCACCAAGGCAGCGACTTACCCGCGAGAAAGTAGTCCTCGGCGGTCTTGTCTTTGTTCTTTTTGCGGTGGGAGATCCAAAGTCCCAAACCGACAATCACCAGCAGATACGCGGCGAAAATGATAATGTCAATCGTGTGAAAAGCGGGGTTCATTCTTTAGGGGTTTAAGTTGGGGACAAAAGTACGATTTTTTAGGGAACAGGATAATAGGCAACAGGGAACTCAGTAGATGACCATGCGGCAGCGATCATCGAGCTTGATGGTCAGACCTTTGTAGGTCCACTGTCGATAGTTTTTCATCTGCTCAGGCTGAATGCCGGTGAGACGGGTGACGATGGCGGCCACCTCCTCGCTCTTTTCTTTTGCATTGTCGCACCATCCTCCGGAGCGGAAAGATTTCGAGTTGAAGAAATTCGTATTCACCCATTCCAGATAAACGCCCTTGACCATGGAATCCGACTCGCGAACGCAATAGGTCGTGATAAGCGTCTGAATGCTGTCAACCACTTTGTAGTATTTTGTTTGGATATATTCTTTGGATTCCTTATAATCATCAGGAAAATATCCCTTGGCAAAAGGTTCATATTTGTATTTGCCTGTCCCTCCCAATTGCTTTTCAAAATCATCCAACTGATTCAAAGACAACTGATTGAGATTCTTCAAAAGGAAGTTTAGCAAATCTTCAAAGTTGTCGGTACCCAAAACATCCAGCGTGTCTTGATTGTGAATAATATGCCGGATTCTAATGACCGAATCCTCCACATTCATTATCCCGGTATGAAAATAGCTCTCTTCAAAAGGGAGAAAACATGTGTTATTGGCAATGTTCACACCCCGGTAACAGTCATATTTTCTGATAAAATTGTATTTGCACCCGAAGTCGAACACCTCCTGCAATTGGCCTTGTTTCGTCTTCGCGACACATGTCTTTTGGGGAGATGAAACAATGCCATACAACTGACTTCCTATACTGAAAGCTTGGTTAAAAATGGTATCGTAGGTGATTCTCGGCCACATCCATCTGGTAGAATCAGTTTTCCCTTGGAATTTGAAAACAGATGGTTGTGGACGGTCGGGCGCGAAATGTTCCAACAATGAAAAATTGTCTCGGAACATTTTGCGTTCGAAAGCCCACATGTCCGAATAATAATAGCGGTAGTAATGATAATCACAATACTTGCCCAAGGTATCCGATATGGAAGCGGAATCAATCCGATCGGGGTGAACAAAATAATAGACGCTGTCAATCCTTACAATCCTGGAGAAATGTTCGGGTCGGAGGTATTGGGCTTTGTTCGATTTTTTTATGAACCAAGTATAATTCCCCCATTCACCATAGTCCATATAGGCAATGCTGTAGCGGTCATCCTCGTAAATGATGTCTGAAGTAGAATTATTCTTTCTCCAAGACCAACTTTTGTCATCAAAAACGTAGCCCTCTCCATTTCTGTAGGTGTAATATGGCTTTATGATGAGTTTTCCGTTCCGAACAAAGAAGTCGCCGTAGGGCCCGAGTCCACAGGAAGGCATCTCCACTTTTCTGATTTCTTTCCCATCCGAGGAGATGGCCAGCATGGTGTTCTTTTTTTTCCAGATTTCATAAAGGTCCATTTCCTCAAAAATGCAGAAGAACCAGTCATGATATTTAGCCACCCAGCCAAGCGAAACTGTGGAGATGGGATCGAAATAGTCGGCGGAATTGATGAGGACCGTGTCATGAATCACCGTGAACTGTTGTTGCGCTTTCGCGGGCCTCGGTGTCCATAGCAGTACGGCAAAGACAAGGAACAAAAACGCAAAAAATCGTTTCGATTTCTTCATACGGCAGATATCTTATTGATTTGAAACTGCAAAAATAGATTTTTCTTCGACTTTTGTACAACGACGCATGCGAACTCTATTTTTCCAGGCGGATGAGCACCTCCTGGACGAGGTCGTCGACCTGCTGCCGCTCGTTGGAGAAGAGATAGCAAACGGAGTAGATGGTCTGCCGTTGCCGCTCCACCAGCCGCTCGAAGTCGCGTTCCTGTTGTTCCTTCTTTTTCATCGTTTCAGAATCTCATTTTCCCTCTTGGAACGGTATTTCTTCCTCTTCACCCTCGAATTCCACGCGGATCTGCTCATAGAATTTCACCTCGGTCATCTGCACGTAAGGTGCGAGCCATAGGTAGCCGATAAAAAGGGTAAAGACACACAAGATTTCCCAACCGATAAAGCTGAGATAGAGCAGGAAGAGATCCATTTTGTGGCCTTTCATCATCATGCGGCTCTTTTGGAGTACCTCAACGGCGGAAAGTTCAGGATTGTCGCGCAGCACCAAAGGGACGATGGCGTATGCAAAGGCGAGGATGATACCCGGAATGACAAACAGGATCATACCACCTATGATAGCTAACATCGTCAGAAGCATTGTACCCAACACATGCCAAAAACGTCTGTATCCGAAAAAAAGGTCACCGATTTCGGCAGGCAAATTCTGACGAGAAGAGTGCAGGTGCGCCACAGAATATCCGAACTGCATCGGAATAAAAGCTAAAGTCAGTATGCTGCCCATCACAGTCAAGACCATCGTCAATGTCGTAAACGAACTGCCTTGAAAAATAGTGCGATAATCTGTCCAACAGCCGGCTAAGCAATAAAGCAGAACATAGATGAACGTGAGCCCCACAAAGGAACCCCATTTACCTTTTAAGGTAGCCAAAGCCTCTTCTTTTAAATCGTTAAAGTATCCCATAATATTTGATTATTTTTGATGAACTATATTTTTTTGCAAAAGGATAAACAATCCTCTTCGTAATGACAAAATAATCTTTTCAACCATTGCAGGGCTTGTGCAACGACGCTATACGAACCCTACTCCTCCTTCAGCACCTCGTCGATTTCCTTGGCGAAATCATCGTTTTCTTTCTTTATATAATCTCTAAGCCACATCACCCAACTAATATCAGAGCAAATAAGTGTGCCAAGCACGAGGAAAAAAATATCGCGTTGGTATAAATAGACATAGATAAGCATTAACGGCGTAACAATCCAACAGGTCCAACTTATAATTTTCAAGAATATCCGTTTGCGTTTAGAGAGTTTGCTTCGCTTGCGCATCCATTCCCGCAACGAGAGAAGCCCTTCACGACTCTGCACTTCGGCTTTTCGGAAATAATTTGATAAGATAAGAGCCTCCACCACTATAATGCCAAGAATCAGGTCAAAGGGAATCAGGAACCACCATGGCCATATCTTAAAGATGGTAGAAGCGACCATTAGAAACGCAAAAAATATGGCAGAGAACAAGGCCCCAAAATAGCTGTTTTTAGTGCGTCGTTTCACAGAACGCTGCAGCATGTCTTTGTGTAAAGTGCTGTGTTGCGCTATCTCCTGTTGCAAGTCACGAAGTTCCTGCTGCAATTCTAACTTAA
>Ga0310690_10003535_pt1 | contig 23213 bp, 27 predicted proteins | sample AusTroGonzalo_MG_2_FD_207661 | JGI IMG/M metagenome (GOLD analysis project Ga0310690, IMG submission 207661) | Bovine rumen microbial communities from tropical cattle in Woodstock, Queensland, Australia - Gonzalo_04 (v2) (version 2) | ecosystem: Host-associated > Mammals > Digestive system >... | reverse complement strand
ATAGTTAAGTATTATTCACCAGTGATAAGAGAACCTAACTCAGTTATTATAAAAGGATTGTATAATAGTCCAATAAAGACAGTAAGTAAAATTAGAGATTTAAAAGTATATAGGTATTATATATATAATAAAGGAATTAAAAAAATATATATTCCAGGAACAGGAGCAATGACTGAAAAAAATAATTTTAATAACTATAATAATGATATAGATTATATAATAAAAAATTCAAAGAACAAAAATATTATTTTTTTAAATTCTCCAAAACAAATAGAAACGTATGCTCTAAAATTATGTGAATATTTGAAGAAAAATAATAATAGAGGAATGAAAGAAATTGATGATTTTATAGGAAAAGATTATTACATTTTTGATACATTAGAAAAAGGTGTAATTTATATCCATTCTCAAATGCCAGAAATAGTAAAACAATATTTGATAGATATATATAGGAAGGAAAAGAAAATAAAATATTTAGTAACGAATTCATCTATATTAGAAGGAGTAAATACACCGAGTGATAATCTTTTTATCATAGATTATATGATTGGCAATAGCATTATGAAACCAATTGAATTTATTAACTTAAGAGGGAGAATTAATAGAATTGGAGAGATTATTAATCAAAATGATTTATCGAAATTAATATGTGATGTTCATTTCATAGCAGATACTGATTATAAAAGAAGGAAAATCATAAATGAAATTATAAATCCTTGTTATGAAAAATTATATGATGAATTAAATAATCCATATTTAGAAAAATATGATGGAAATATTGAGAGTAACAAAGAGTTTATTGAAAGTATAAAAAAAATTAATTTAATTGATAATAGATTGGGAGTATTAGAAGAATTTGAAATTAATGTAGAAGAAGATTCAGAGTTAAAAAAAGTATGTTTAATTAATGATGTTTCTTTAAATGAAAATCAAGAAGCAACAATGGGAGAAAGAATACAAGAGTATTATAATAAAAATATTGATAATACATATGAATTAATTAAATGTATAAGTTATGTTTTTAATTTAGATGAATGCAGTGATGCTGCAATTAATAGGTTATCATATGACAAAGCTCAAAAATTTTATGGTATGTTATATGATTGGCTAATAAGAGGAGAAACGCTAAAAGAAAAAGCAAATAAGATATATGATTATTATAAAAACACTGATAGTAAGTACTTATATATAGGAAGTAGAGGAGAAGTATCTGCAGAACTTGAAAATGGAGAACTTGTAGAAAAAGATTGGAGTAGCATTTATAAAACTAAAAAAGGAGAACCAATAAGATTAAAAAAAGTATGGATTAAAAAAAATAAACCAGATAAAGAATTATATAATCTATCAATAGTTAAAATAAAATTGGAAGAGGATTTTATTTCCTTTAATATAACTCCATATGTAGAAGTGTTATATCAAGTAAATCAAAATATTATTGATGAAAAATTATATAGATTGATAAAATACAAAACAGATGATGATTATGAAATAAGTTTAATGCAAGAAGGAATGAGTATATATTTGGCTAAGAAATTGAACAATGAAAAATATAGAAGATATATGAGATTTACCGATGAGGGATTAGAAATTAATCAAGAATTAATAGATGTTTTTCTTGAAAATGATATTCTTAAATATGAATTAAGTTTATTCATATAGTTTTAAGGGCGAGATTTAATCTCGCCTTTAAAGTGCAATTATCTTATTTTAAAGTGCAAATTCTGCACTTCAAAAATCAATCTGTATAAACTTATTCCTCTAAACACCCAACAACTAGCCTAGCTCCATCCACAAATCCATTCCTATAATACTTCTCATTCCAATAAGAAATATTATCAATAAAGTTCTTATCCAATTTATCTAATTGCTTTCTAACAAATTTCTGATTCTTTTTAGGAACATGCCTCAAAATCTTTTCAGAAATCTTATCAATCCCAATTTCATGTTTTTTATCTTCATCATTAAGATAGCAAAGCAAATCTTCTTCTCTAAAGTGTATCCAATCTTTCATAATATCATTTTCACTAACTTCTCTAAAATTCATTTTCAAAATCCTCCTAAACATAAATAATCTCATTATAAGCAATTTCTTCAGCTCTGTTTTTAATGTTATTCATAGCTTGAACCCAAGCTAATTGATTAATGATTTTTAATTCTTCATTAATACTTTCAGACTTAGCCAACTGATTAATTATCAAATCAATTCTTTCAGTAGCTGCTTTTTCTATATCAGCTAAATGCTTAGATAAAGTTCCTTTTATCATAAGCTCAGTATATAAACCTTTTTGATGTTCTTTCAAAAAATTTAATCTCAAACGACCATATTTTCCAATCTTATAGTCTTTATTACAATCCTCAATAATCAAATCAGGAATCAAATAATCTCCTTCTTGATGATAAGTAATTTTCTCCATAAATAACTCCTCCATTTCACAAAAATTCATAAAAATTCACAAATAGTCAAGAATCCGAAGGTCAGATTTAACACCTTGTGCGAGAAGACTTTCAAAACCTTGGGGACAGCGTGGTGACAATGGTGGCAAAAAATGCCATAAAATCGCACAAAAGTTCTCTAACCAAAAATGGCTATAAACATTGATATATAAATAAAAACCTAAATTTTCAATAAAGCCCAAAAACAAGTTCGTAAAATCTCATAACCCGAAGGTCGTAAGTGCATTTTTTATTTCAAACAATCAGAAAAAACATTGCTTTTAGATGAAAACTGAAAGTGGTGTTTTTTAGAATCAATTTAAGAAATTTTATGATTATTCATCTAAATCACATATATTAACGAAGAAAAAACGTAAAATTGCTAGATTTCCTTGAAAAAATGGTTAAAAAATGGTAGAATAGAGGTGAATTTTTTAAAGGAGAGTTGATATGAAAAATCTATTAGAAAAAATTCTAAAGAAAAATGATAATAAAACGGAAGAAAAAATGGGTAATAATAAAGAATATTATTCAACAGTCTTTTTATATTTGACTAGCATATTTGTAGCATGTTTATTGCTATCAAACATTTTAGCAGCGAAGATATTAAAGATAGGAATCTTTTCAGTAACATCAGGTATATTAATATTTCCTATTTCCTATATCATCAATGATATTCTTTCAGAAGTTTATGGATATCAAAAAGCAAAAAGAGTTATATTCTGTGCTTTTGCTTTAAACATCTTTATGGTATTAGTCTTTGAGCTTGCCATAATACTACCAGCGCCAGAATGGTTTCAAAATTCAGAAGCATTTAAAATTATTTTAGGGTCAACACCGAGAATTGTTGTCGCCGGATTAGTTGCGTATCTATTGGGTGCTTTAGTAAATTCAAAAGTTTTAGTAAAAATGAGAGACAATAAAAAGAATAAGTTTGGTGTTAGAGCCATTGTTTCAACTATACTTGGCGAAACAACAGATTCTTTGATATTTGTTCCAATTGCTTTTTTGGGAACAATGGGCTTAAAAGATTTATTCTTAATGATTGTATTACAAGTTGCTTTAAAAACAGCATATGAAACAGTATGTTTGCCGGTAACAACGGTTATAGTAAATAGAATTAAAAAATATGAAGATATAAAGGATTAAGATTATGAATATAGTATGGGGAGCTTGTTGTTTTAATGAAACAAAAGAAACAATCACCAATTTTTTTAAAAATACTATAGAAACATTATCAGACAAAGGATATAAAGTATATCCTATTATATTTGATGCCAAATTTGAGCATAATCAAGAAGATATTGATTACATTTCTAACAATATAAAAGATGTTTTGATTATTCAAAATGAGACAAATATTTTTCCTAATAAGAATTATGGTGTCGCTGTTATTGCAGAATACGCACATAGGATAAAAAGTGATTATTTAGCCATAGTAGACCCGGATTGGGACGTGAATGAGTATACATCTTTTATCAACAATTTATTTTTACCACTCGAAAGTAAAAAAGCAGATATTGTTATTCCAGATATTGGAAGAGAAGCTGGTAGAAGTAATATGTTTATTGGAAAAGTAGCAATATCTTTATTTTATCCAGAGTATTTCAATATCATCAAAACAGCATTTCCAGGATCACTAATTGGAAAAACAGAAAGAATTTATCAGATTACTTCATCGGATTTCTATCATTATGATTGGGGAGGAGAATGGGATGTTATTTCGCTAGCGATAGAAAATCATTTTAGTATTGATTCTTTACCAATTGCAGTAAAAAATGTAAGACATAGATCGAATGCTTCAAAATCATTGGATGCTTATCAAATATGGAAAGCAATTTTTAGCAATAAAGGAATGATAAAGAGATATTCTAATATGGAATTATGTGATTGTCATATCAAGAGTTTTGATAGTTTATCGGAAATACTTTTAAAAGAAGAACTAACGGCAGTAGAACAAATAGAATTAGTTAAAAAATATGCGACAAATGAAACCCAAAAACAGTTATTGTATATGGTTTTATATCCATTAGCATCCATATTAGAAGAGATAGACTATATTCCAGTGATAGAAAAGACAAATCAGTTACCTTATGACAAAGAAAAAATAAAAGAGGTATCAGATTTAGCAATTTATTGTGTGAAATCAGCCTTAAGAAAAACAAATAAATCAATTGAGAATATTCATAAAACAGCCAATTCAGTAGCAAACAATCTATGGAGTGATTGGGATCAAAAAACACAGTGGGAATCATTAGAAAATGTGAAAAAATATTTTTCTAAGGAGGGTATCGTATGAAATTATCAATAGCGATTGTATGTTCCAATGATCATTTAATTAGTGAATGCTTAAAGAGTATACCAGATGGCGTACCAATTATAGTGGTATTAAATTTTCCAGATGAATTTGTGCAACAGGTGGTAGAAAAGGATAAGAGAGTTACCATATGCAGACATGATGAGCGTAATTTAGGAAAATTAAGACAAATAGCAGCAGATAATTGCAAAACGCCAGGAATATGTTATATAGATTCTGATTGTATACTGGGAGACAACTTAGTAGAAATCGTAGAGAATGAATTAGATTTATATGAGGCAGTGAATATCCCAATGAGATATAGATATAACAATCGAAGAACAAAAGCGGTATCTGATTGCAGGGTATTTACTACTCCAGATAAATTGTTGTTAATGCCATTTGCCTTTAGAATCAGTTTACAAGAAAAAATAGGAAAGTTATTTAATGAAAGTTTATCCTGGGGAGAAGATAGTGATCAAAGAGGTAGATTAAAAGAAAAGAATATAGAATATGCAATTTCTAAAGCGATTGTGTATCACAAAATTCTAACAATAAAAGAAGATTCCCAATCAGCAATCCGTTTAGGAAGAGGAACTTTTATACAAGAACAAAATTTAAAACGAGAAAAAAGGAAACTATTAAAAGATTTATCCATCATACATGAGATCAAATCAGCACATAAATGTTATAAGAAAACGAAGAGTTTAAGTGCTGCATTATATCATTTCTTTATATGGAGACCTTCCTATAAATATGGGTATTGGAAAGTGAGGATTAAGAATAAATGAAAGTAAGAACCAATATTATAGAAAAAGAGAATACCGAAGAAATTGAAGTTTCTTCTGATTTAATTGACGTAATATATGTTTTAATAAAAGAAACATATTTAGAAGCAAAAGAGATACATGTAAAAAATCCAACGAATGCAAACAATGAAGTTTTAGGAGATTTCCTAACATATATATTGGCGTATCCTAAAGACGTAGAAACTCCAAAAGTTATAGTATCAGAGGAAAAAATAGAAGGAAATCATACATATTGTGATAGATTTGCAGGAAAAACAATGATCTGTTTTTCAGGAGGAGTGGATTCAACTGGTGCGTTAATAAAGGCATTAGATGAAGGAAGAAACCCGGTAGCGTTATGGTGTGATTATGGACAACCATATCGCAATACTGAAAGGAAAGCCGTAGAAAATATATGCGGAAAGCTAAATATTCCTCTTATAAAGGTATTATTAGATATATCTGATTTAATTGCCATTGGCGGAGAACGTTTTGGACATGTATTCCCAGCAAGGAATCTATTAATAACAGCAATTGGGTTATGCTTTAAACCATCTAAAATGGAACTAGCAGGATTATGTGATGAATTAATAGTACCAGATAAATCTTTAAGAATGTATGATGAATTTGGAAAATTATTTGGAACACCATTATCGTCACCATTCGTGGATAAAACAAAAGCAGATGTTTTATGTATGTGGCAAAAGCATTGGCTAAAGTATTTAGATGCCAATGAAACGATTAGTTGTTATGGAGAAGAAGGAGAATGCCAAAATTGTTCTTCATGTGCTAAAAGAGAAATTGCATTTGTAGCATCTGGATATCATAAAGATTATCCAGCAGTGTTTACCAATCAACATATACTAATAGAAGGACACTGGTTCTCAAGAATTGATATATTTCAATATGAAAGACGTACAGACGTGTTAATCGCTTTGGAACATTTTATCGATAGATTAACACCTGAATTACAAGAGTTAGTAACCTTTAACTGTAACAAGTATCGAGAAGAAATCAATAAAAGAAAAGCACAGTTGAAAGAAGAGGGAGGAACTCTTGATGAGTAGCATGGAGGATGATATTCTGATTCATGGGGATAATATACAAGCTATCCAAAAGTTAAAAAAGGATTATAGGAACAAAGTAAAGTTAATGTATTTGGACCCACCATATGGTTCTAATACAGCAAATGAGCATTATAGTGATGTGTTTGAATTAAAAGAGTATCAAGAATACATGTTGTCTTTACTTAAAAATCTATATCCCTTACTAAAAGAAGATGGGTATTTAGTATGCCAAATAGATAGTCAAAGGTCATATCTAATAAAAGAATTATTAGATAGAGTATTTAAAGAATCTAATTTTAGAGGACAAATGATAGTCTCTAAAAATGATCATAAATTGTATCATAAACCAAGATATACTTTAATAAGCGGATACGATTGCTTGTTGTGTTATTCTAAAAATGATAAAAGTGTTTTGCCACCACTCATTGAACATAGTAGAAAAGAAATTCCAGGACAATGGGCTAATTTTTATACTAGTAGCTTGAATGAAAAAAATCAATATAAGTTATGGAATCAAGATATAAAAGTTGGTTCATGGAGAAAAGATAAGAAATGGGCAGAAGAAGCAATAGAGAATTATAATAACTTAATAAAAGGGCTTGAAAATAATATAAAAGATAAAGATTTAGATAAAAAGATTAAAGCATATAAAGAAAAACATAAATCTAAAAAAGAAATTAACTTTTTAAGATATAAGAATCATAGAGTGGAATATTATATTTATCCTTCCCATGAAAAACATGTTACAGATAATTGGTCAGATATCGATATAAGAGGATATCAAACAAATTTTGAACATGAAGTAAGTGAAGCTTTATTAGAAAGAATCATTAGATGGTTAAGTAAAGAAAACGAAATCATATTAGATCCGTTTTTAGGAACAGGAACATCCATTGTTGTTGCAACAAAATTAAATCGTAGATGGATAGGAATAGAAAAACAAGATTATTGCAAAGAAATTGTTTTATCAAGAATGAATAAGAAAGAGGATAAAATAAAGTATTATGAATGGTAGCAATACACTAATTTTAATATCTGGACCTGCTGCTTCTGGGAAAACGACTGTAGTCAAAAAATTGGTAGCTTATTATAAAGCCAAAATGAAAAAACCAGCAGATTGTTATATAGATATTGCAAAAGAAAGAGGAATACCAATTGAAAAAGCTTTTACGGGCATCAAAAGAGAAGAGGCAGAAGATAGGTTTTGCAAGATATGTAAAGAAAACCCTATGATAATAGGAGACCAGCATTTAGCAATACAGTTTAAAAGAGATTCTATGATGGCAGTATCTAATGAAATCAATGATGATAAAGAGGAAGAATATACTCCAGCAATATCCAAAGAGTTTATAGAAAAATTACAAAAAAACGGAGTAAATGTTGTTGTTCTATTGTTATACGCTAGTCCAGGAGTATTACTGGAACGTGCTAAGCAAAGATATAAAGATATCGGACATACTGTTAGAAACCAAAGCATAGAAGAAGTTAAAAGAGAAGTAGAAGCAGAAAGAAAATTTTTTGCTACGCTAATGAGAGAAAACCATCTAGAGGGTTGTGAAATAAGAACAGATACCAAAACAGAGCAGGAGGTATATTTAGATGCTTTACGAAAAACAGTTGAGCTTGGAAGAAAGAAAGCATCTTCCATTGAATGGACCAGGTAATTATAGAGTAGAGAATCATATTATTTATACAAGAGCGTTAGAGGTAAATGCCGTTAGACATTGTAATTTATCTTGTAGAAGTTGTTCACATTCATCTCCTTTAGCTAATAAACAAGTATATCATGTAGATGAAGTGAAAAATGATTTAGAAAAACTGTCTAAATTTCTAAAATGTGAGACAATAAGAGTTGTTGGAGGAGAACCATTATTACATCCAGAATTTAATAAGCTAATAAAAGAAATAAAAGAAAGCAATATTTCTGAAAATATTTGTCTTGTTACAAACGGTATTTTATTACATACATTAAATGAAGAAGAACTAGATAGTATCAATAAAATAGAGATTTCTCTTTACCCATTACATGAAAACCTGGTAAATAAGATTAAAGAAGAAGCTTGGAAAATAAGTCAAAAAGGTGTTAAAGTAAGAATATTAGAATATACAACATTTAGAGAGGCTATTTCACAGGAAAAATCAGAAGATATAGAGTTAGTAGAAAACATATATAATACATGCCAAGTTGCACATTTTTTAAGATGTATTACCGTGGATCATGGTAGATTATATAGATGTCCGCAATCTATGATTTTTGCTGAAAAATATCATAAATATAAAGACAGTTGCGAGATAGATGCATTAGAAAATAGAAATCAACTATTACATTTTTTAGAGAATAACCATCCATTAGAAGCGTGTTATTATTGTTTAGGTTCTATTGGAAAAGCATTTCTACATGAGCAATTAGAGAGAAAAAATTGGATAGAAAAATTGCCACAAAAGCCTGAAGATGCTGTAGATAAAGAACATTTGAACGATTTGTTAAAAGATGCTCGTAAAAGTAATAAGTGTATGGAGAGAAAACGTATAAATTAGAGTATGAAATTATTTTAGGAGGTAACCTATGCGAATTGATATCGATAAATTAAGAAGAGATTTAATAGACTTTTATGGAACAGCTGCGTATAATGGATTTCCAGCAGCAATGATGGATGTGATAGATGTAGAAAATGTATCACCTGAAAAATTGATACAATTAGCGAATAGAGCAGGGTTTCGTTTGGAAGACTATCAAGAGGAAGAGTTGGAAAGATAGATGAGAAGAACAAAGAGTGTAGAAGAGCGAATTGCAGATAAAATCATGAAGTTGGTGCATACGGTTTTATTAAAAACAGTTAAGCCAGATATGACACTTGGAAAAGTAAGTGAGCTTGATGCGCAAGAGATAGAGCGTATTAAGAAAGAATATGGCATTGAAGCGATTATTTTAGACGTGGATGAGACAATAAGAGCCAATATGAAACGTATACCGGAAGCAAATAAAGAATGGATAGAAACAATAAGAGATAAAATCAAAATTATTATTTTAAGCAATGGAATTGATAGAAAAGTAGAAGAATATTTTGCACAAAAAGGAATTGATTATATTGGGTTTGCACACAAGCCATTTAAGAAAAACTTCGTAAAAGCTTGTCAAAAACTGAATGTAAAGCCAGAAAATGTGATGGTAGTGGGAGATAGCTTGCTAGATGATGTTTATGGCGGAAAGAAAAATAATATGAAGACTGCACTAGTGATGGATGTCGAAAGATAAATGAAAGGAGAAGAATAATGAAAAAAGCGATTGTTTATTATTCAATGACTGGCAACACGGATTATGTGGCAAAATACATTGCAGAAAGGGTAGAGGCGGATCTAATTAGGATTGAGCCGAAAAAAGAGTATCCTAATAAGGGTTTTAAAAAATTTCTTTGGGGTGGAAAAAGTGCGTTAATGAAAGAGACACCTGAGTTAGAGAAATATGAATTTGATGCTAATCAGTACGATGGTATTATTTTTGGTACGCCAGTTTGGGCAAGCCAGTTTACACCTCCAATTCGTACTTTTATTAAAGAAAATAAAGAACAATTGAAAAACAAGAAAATGGCGGTATTCACATGCTTTAGTGGTGGAGGAGCTGAAAATGCAATTGAAAAATTGAGACAATACTTGGAAATTGAGCAATTTGAAGCAAAAATGGCTTTGATTGACCCAAAAGATCAAACATTAAACGAAAAAAGTAAGGAAATGGAAGCATTTTGTGACAAGATTAATCAAGGATAAAACAATGATAAATTGCAAAACGCTTGAAAATGTGGTATAATAGAAAATGACTTCTAAAGAAAGACAGAGGTGAAGAAATGGGAGCAAAGAAAATGCGGTTCTCTCAGGGAAAGTATGACGACGAGGCTTTGGAGGCGGTAGCTCGCCAAATTAAGAAGCGTCGCACTTTCATGGGCCATTTGGAGCTGTCCAAAATAGATTTGGACAAGGAAAAGCTGGAAGCAACGATTAAGCAGCTTCCCAGCAAGGATAGAGAGGCATTGGAAAATTTTGCGGGACTCGTTCCGGGGACCACGAAACATTACAAGCGCCTTTCAAAGAATCATAGCAAAGACCCTGCGTTCCAGAAGCAAGTAGAAGCATGTTATTCGGCCATGCAGACCCTGACGACGATGGAATATCTCGTACAGTACGATTCTATCGCAAAGAATTTGCTGGACAACGTGCTCACGAAGTTCAATCGGAAAGGCGTTGAGGACTTGACGGATATGGAATGCCTGAAGTATTACCTGGCGTTCCTGATGTTTTTCCTCAATGGTCCCCAGATGATCTATCAAGATCCGGAAGAGAAGATCAACGTAAAAGACGAATGCAGCCAGGCTTTTGACCAGTTCGCACTTTTGTGGTCGAATTGGAGCAAACTCTTGTCGGAACTGCCGGATGGTAGCGTCAAGCTCAAGCTCCTCGTGGAAATGTTTGGCATGTTTGATTTGAAGGATATCGTGGCTATCAAACGCTACGTTGGACTTCCTATCAAAAAGGCTGACGATGTTTACGAGGAGATGCCCCTGAACAACTTTATGGAAGTTCGCATGTTGAAAGAGCGAATGTTTCCGTTGGGGGCTTGGGAAGTGGCGTCTTACTTCATCCTGGAAGAGACAACCCCGCAAGACAAAGAGGACTTTTCTGAATTTTTCAGCTTGCTGAGATCTGATTGGAAAGCGGCTGAAGAATACGAGGTGGGAAGGACGTATATCGAAACGATAGCCGGAAGAACCGAACTGAAAGTTTATCAGTACAGAGATTTTCAGTTCACGGATATCTATGAGGCGATGAGCCTCTACGTTTGCCGGAACTACCTGTAACCCATTTACCGCGTGGCAGCACCTGCTGCCACACGGGTTTTTTATGCAATTTTTCTTGCTTTTTTAAAAAATCGTAGTATAATGTAGGTAATTTAAATAAATGAGGGATGTTGAATTGAGTGAAAAAGTTGCAAATACAGAGAAAATAGCAGAAATAGTTGATAAAATATTTTTGCAAAACCATCATATTGTGAATCAAATGGTGGAGTTTCATCAAAATAAAGAAGTAAGAGTTTCTCCAGTATTAAGAGAAATCACTGAAAATGTTGAATTTCAAAAACTACAAGACCTTTTTGTAGAGTTAAGAAAACTCATCAAAGAGGCGATAAGAATAGATAATGATTTGATGCGTTCTGGAATAGAAGGTGCTTATGATAATGAAGCAGCAGAAGACGAAATATTATACCAATCCAGTGAAAGCACTAAAGGTGAATTAATTGGAACAATTCAAACGAGACTAGATGCTTTATTTATGTCGATGAATATTGTTACTATTGGATTAAAAAGCGAAAATCAAACTTTGGAAACGATAGAAAGTATTTATTTTCAAAAGCCAGAACGAGAATTGCGTCGACAAGAATATAGTATGTTAGCGGAATCTGTTAGAAAACAACTTGCGATTGTAGATTATGAAGAAATCTTTGCATCCTATCATCCTGAACAAGGCTCCATACTTTCCCCATTAGTATCTATCATGTTGATTGATTCTATATCTGATAGTATGAAATACGGGTTAGCAGAAAAACAGTGTAAGAGATATGTAGAAGATTCTAGAAAACAAGCAAAGGTTTTTGATGAATATCCTGAACTAAAAGAAACAATGGAACAAGTCGAATATTTGGAAATGGAAGAAAGATACAAGCGAAAATTTGAAAGTGCAGCTGGCGTTATGAATGCGAGAGCGAGTTATGCAAAAATGTTTGCAGAATGGTATAAACAAGGATTACTTCCAACGTATACGCAATTGGCTAAAGCAGAAATTCATGATAGAATGCAATCTCATATGAAAGCGTATACAGACGAAAATAAGGAGAAAATTCAAGATGCTTTCTCACAATCTGTTGAAAGACATAAATCAATACGTGCGAAAAGAAATTTGAAAAACTTACCTAGTATTTTAAAATTTGAAGCAAAAGATTTCGTTACGGCTCCAAAAAAGTTTATTCGTAAAATAAGAAATACGAAGGTAAAACAAATACAAAAAGATTTGACGGTACATGCTTATCAAGAACTAGAACAAGAAAAACAAAAAACACAAAAACCGCAAACAAAGAAAGAACCAAAAGAACAAGAAGAAAGATAATAAAAAAGGCGCTAGAAATAGCGTCTAATTTATTTGGTATACAATTCCTTTTATTTCTTATGTTTTTTCTTGTAGTCTTCAATTGCTTTTTTATCGCTAGCATCTAAGTTGGCTAATGCATACTTAACAAGTAAAATTGTAATTTGGTTTAATGAAGTATTTTTGATGTCAGATAAAGCTTCAATATCAGATACCACATCTTCTGGTAGTCTCAAAGTTTTACTTACACCAACATGACTTTGAGGTATTTTTAAACTATCCATGGGAACACCACCTTTTAAAAATTTAATTTAAAAATATAGTTGTTGCAATATTTTTATATAGTAATTATATACTAATTATACAAGAAAATCAAGATGCAAATTGCAATTATTTGAGATTTTTAGTCGAAAAACGAAACTTTTTCACAGTTTGGGATTTGTTTGTGGAAAAAATGTAGTGATTTTATAAGTTCTTGTGGACTAAAACTAAAAAATGCTTGACTTTTCCACGCAAATGTATTAAAATAATTAAGCATTGTATAAATATATATTTATTCTTCGGCTTTTCCCGGTAATTTTGAGTCAGAAGAGTAGGTTTTATATTGTATATAATTTTATTTTAGAATGGAGGGTATTAAATACCATGAATAATACTACATATAGCCCTAAAGCTGGGGAAATTGAAAGAAAATGGTATATAATAGATGCAGCAGGTAGACCTGTTGGTAGAACAGCTACTGAAGTTGCAAAATTATTAAGAGGAAAACATAAGCCAACATTTACACCAAATGTAGATATGGGTGATTTTGTAATTGTTATCAATTGTAAAGATGCAATTTTTACAGGAAAAAAATTAGATTCAAAAATGTATAGAAGACATTCTGGATATATTGGAGGAATGAACGAAACTCCTGCAAGAGTTATGATGGACAAAAAACCAGAAGAAGTAATGTATTTAGCAATAAAAGGAATGCTTCCTCATACAAAACTTGGAAGACAAATGATTAAGAAAGTAAGAGTATATGCTGGAAGCGAACATGAAAATGCAGCTCAAAAACCAGAAGTTTGGGAGGTAAAATAGGACATGGCTAAAAAAGAAAGTATCGTATATCAAGGAACTGGAAGAAGAAAAAGATCAATTGCCAGAGTAAGATTAATGGATGGTAAAGGAAATATCACTGTTAATGGCGTTGAATTAGATAAGTATTTCGGAACTGAAATTTTAAAAGTAATCGTAAATCAACCATTTAGCGTAACAAACACAACTGGTAAATATGATGTTATTGCTAAAGTTGAAGGCGGAGGTTTTACAGGTCAAGCTGGAGCAATTCGTCACGGAATCGCTAGAGCTTTAAACGAGGCTAACGCTGAATTTAGACCAGCTTTAAAACAAAATGGTTTCTTAACAAGAGATCCAAGAATGAAAGAGAGAAAGAAATATGGTTTAAAGAAGGCAAGAAAGGCGCCTCAATTTTCAAAAAGATAGAATTTATCAAATCCCAGAAGTTTTCTGGGATTTTTATTTGACAAATATATGTCTTATATTTTAAAAGACTAGCATCTGCTAGTCTTATTTTAATATACTTACAACTTCATTAACAACAATATCAGTCATAACATCATAATCTAATTTCTTATGTCTATGATAAACAATTTCATGACAAAGATTATCGATAAGACCTATGACAATATGGACTTTTTCATTTAAATTGTCAATCTTAAAATGATTCTCTACAAGAATATTAGAGATTTTATTCGTCATTTCCATTTCTTTTTGGTGAAAAAAGGATGCAATATCCTTATCGGAATGTGTCATAGCAGTGATTTCTTCATGAGCAATAGCAGATAGTTTATGATTGCTAATATATCTGCTAATCATATTTTTAATAATCTTAGGAAGGTCATTTTTATTAAAATTAATATTAGGCATATTAAGCATAGGATAAAAAATATCATTTGCGTATTTATCAAGACCAGCTAGAAAAATATCTCTTTTGTCCTTAAAATACTGATAGATAATTCCAGTTGAAATACCTGCTTTTTTCGCAATTTTAGAAGTGTTGGTTTTATGATATCCGTCACTACATATTAAATCAAAGCCGACTTCTATAATCTTTTCTTTTGTTTCAATAGAACGCTTTTGAATAGGTTCTCTTATTTCCATTTCAGACATACAAGCAATTCCCCCAAAATATTTAATATAAAATCATTATAACATAAGAAAAAAATATGTCAAACAAATGTGACAAACATTTCATATTCTATTGACATTATATGAAGGAAAATATATAATGAAGCAAATGTGATAACAATGTCACATTTGTAAAAGGAGGACTTATGGAAAAAGTAGTAGAATTAAAAAACGTTAGTAAAGTCTATAAAATCGGGGAAAACGAATTTAAGGCTTTAGACAATATAAATTTATCCTTAAATAAAGGAGAAATGGTTGTTATTCTTGGTCCATCAGGTGCTGGAAAATCAACATTGCTAAATTTAATTGGAGGAATGGACACCCCAACAAGTGGTAATGTAATCATAGATGGAGAAAATATTTCAAAATATAATGAAAATAGCTTATCCGATTATCGAGCAGAAAATGTAGGATTTATATTTCAGTTTTATAATATACTTCCTAGTTTAACGGTTAAAGAAAATGTTGATATCGTGAGAGATATAGTGAAAAATCCAATCAGTACAGAAGAAGCACTAAAGGGGGTAGGACTTTTAGAACATTCTAAAAAGTTTCCAAATCAATTATCAGGGGGAGAACAACAAAGAGTTAGTATTGCAAGAGCGATAGCCAAAAATCCTAAATTATTATTATGCGATGAACCAACAGGAGCGTTAGATTCCAATACAGGAATAGAAGTATTAAAGTTACTAAGAAAACAATGTGATGCAAATTTTGGCTCTAATACAGTCATCATAGTTACGCATAATAGTTTAATCGCAGATATAGCAGATACAGTGGTTCATGTTAAAAATGGAAAAATTGAAAGTATCATTGCCAATCAAAATCCAAAGCGAATTGAGGAAATTAAGTGGTAAGCTAGAGTTTGAAAATGAGAGATTGGAAATTAGAGGTTAGAAAAATGAATGTTTTAAATAAAAAAATTGGGAGAGACATTTTCAAAAATAAATCACAATTTATAACAATATTTCTGATGGTATTTTTAGCAGTATTTGCATTTGCAGGAATTCATGCTTATATGGATGGTATGAAAGAAAGTAGTAAGATTTATTATAAAAATCAAAATTTGCAAGATATATGGCTTACGGCTGAAAATTTTGATGAAGAGAAATTAGAGGAAATCAAGAAAATTGATAATGTAAAAAATGTAGAAAGGCTGCTTACAATTAATGCGAGTGTCATAGATTCTGAAAGATTTACAAATGCAGAGACGAAAAAACCGATACCAGATCTATTAATCGAATGTAATTTTATTGAAACAAATGAAATTAATAAAATGTATCTTGTAGAAGGTGAAAAGTATTCAAAGGAAAAGCAAGGATTATGGCTTGATTATTATTTGGCTAAAAACATAGGAATTAAAGTAGGAGATGAATTAGAACTTTCTATAGAAGGAAGCAGTTTTAAAGAAAAAGTCATAGGATTGGTAGAAGTTCCAGATCATGTTTATTTTATAAAAGATGAAAGTGCAATATTTCCATCTCATAATGATTATGGATTTGCTTATCTTTCTATAAATGAATTCCCAAAAGATTTTCAGATATTTCCTTATGCTATTGTAGATGTAGATGATTTCTCAAAAGTTGGTAAAACCAAAAATGAAATAAAAAACAAAGTAGATGGGATTATAACTGCTACCTTAAGGGAAGACAATCTTTCTTATGAGGGCTATAAAAGAGAAGCAGAAGAAGGAGATACATATTCAGGGGTATTTTCAGGATTATTTGTTTTTATAGCTATATTATCTGTTGTAACAACAATGAATCGATTTGTGAAAAAAGAAAGAACACAAATTGGAACATTGAAAGCCCTTGGCATAAGGAGAAGTAAAATTACAAGAATGTATGTGAATTATGGGTTCTTTATATCGGTGTTAGCAAGTATTTTGGGTATAGTATTGGGAAATTTGGCAATAGGTAATTTGTTTTTAGAAATGGAAATGGTGTATTACGAAATTCCGTACTACAATATTGTAACCATTCCACTTGTTTATGAAGTGGCAATTGGAATCGTTATTGTTATCACATTAGTTACTTATTTATCATGCAGAAAAATTTTAAAAGAGCCTGCAGCGGAAGCGTTAAGAGTTGAAAGACCTAAGATAAAAGTAAAAGAGAATAGTTTTACGACCAAAAAAGCATTCAATAAACTATCATTATCTACAAAATGGAACATTCGTGACGTTGCTCGTTCAAAAGGAAGAACATTGGCTGCTGTCGTCGGAATTGCAGGATGTACAATGCTTGTTGTAACGGCATTTGGAATGTATGATTCCTTAAAATCTTATGTATCATGGGAATTTGGCATAATTAATAATTTTGAATATAAATTGAATTTATCTGCGGATTGTACGGATGAACAATATGATGAGATGATATCAAAATTTGGAAATAATACATCACAAACAACAGGAGTAGAGTTTAAGAACCATGGCGAATTATTAATAAAACCGTTAACGATAAATGATTCAAATGGATTGCTACAAGTAACTGACCACAGTCGAGCACCATTTACAATGAAAGATAGCGGATTATATATAACTGAAAAAATGTCACAAGTAAATGATTTGAAAGTGGGTGATATTGTAGAATGGCATATAATTGGATCAGATAATTGGTACAAAACAAAGATTGTAGGTTTCAATCGAGATCCTCAAAATCAACAGTTTTATTGTACCAAAACTTTTTTTGATACATTAGAGGAGGAATATCAAGCAGATAGTGTTTATACAAATAAAGATTTAAGCAAAATAAAGGAAATTGCAGGAGCAAATACAATCCAAACCAAAAAGAATTTGGAAGATGGAATGAATAGTATGTTAAATATGATGTATTCTTTAATTATAGTTCTCATTGTAGTTTCAATAATACTAGCAGTTGTTATCATCTATAATTTAGGAATTCTTTCATTTAGTGAAAAAGAATACCAATTTGCGACATTAAAAGTTCTTGGATACAAGTATAAACAAATCAAGAAGATATTTATAAAACAAAATATATGGATTGGTATTTTTGCAATTATAATAGCTTTACCACTTGGAAATTTTATGACAGATTATATATTTAAAAATGCAATAGGAGATAGTTATGATTTTGAAGCAATGATAAAACCAATCACTTTCATAGGTTCGGCTTTGGGAACGTTTATTGTGGTTTATATGGTGAATCAGTTTTTGGCAAGAAAGATTAGAAAAATAGATATGGTATCAAGTTTGAAAGGAAATGAGTAATAAAGTATAAGAAAGGAGAGAAAATATGGTATTAAGCGAATTAAAAGTGGGGCAAAAGGCTAGAATCGTTAGACTTAATATTCAAAATAAAGAAATTAGAAGACATCTTTTGGATATGGGCTTAACCAGAGGTGTAGAAGTTAAAGTTAAGAAAATTGCTCCTGTTGGTGATCCAATTGATATCGAATTGAGAGATTATGAATTATGCATTAGTAAATCAGACTTGCGTCAAGTTGAAGTGGAGGTGGTTAAATCATGAAAGTGGGATTAGTTGGCAATCAGAATAGTGGTAAAACAACTCTATTTAATTATTTGACAGGAATGAATGCAAAAATAGGAAATTGGCCGGGAGTTACCATAGAGAAAAAAACAGGAATGATAAAAGGAACAAAACATGAAATAACCGATCTTCCCGGTATTTATTCATTAAGCCCCTATAGTATTGAAGAAGATATTTCCAGAAAATTTGTATTTGACGAAAAACCAGATGTCATTATAAATATTGTGGATGCTACTTCACTAGAAAGAAGTTTATATTTGACTACACAATTAATGGAGCTAGATTGTAAGGTTATTATCGCTTTGAATATGGCAGATTTACTTGAAAAAAAGGGAATAGAAATCAATGTTCAAAAACTAGAAGAACGACTAGGAACGAAAGTATTTAAGATATCTGCGTTAAAAGAAACAGGAATCGATGAAATTGTGAAAGAGCTGGATAATAAAGAGGATCTTATAAGAGCCAAAATATTTGATAGTAAAATAGAAGATGCGATAGCCAGAGTTTCTATGGATTTATCAGGTCTACATAAAAGATTTGTAGCTATTAAGTTATTAGAATTAGATACCAGATTTGCGGATAAAAATACCAAAGAGCTAGATGAGTTAAGAGGTGAACTAGGAAAAAACTATGATACAGATTTAGAAGAAATAATTGCAACGGAGAGATATGCTTTTATAGAAGATACCAAAAAAGAGTGCGTAAAAGAAAAAGAAAATGTAGTTACATTTTCAGATAAGTTAGATAAAGTATTATTAAATAAATGGATTGCTTTTCCAGTATTTGTTTTAATTATGTTTTTAGTGTATTATTTATCAGTTGGTGTGGTTGGTTCAAGTACAGTTGACTGGGTGGCAGATAACATGGACGCTTTTGGTGGCTGGGTAGGAACATCCCTTGAAAATGCGGGCGCATCTGAATGGGTGAATAGTTTGGTAGTTGATGGAATTATTGCGGGTGTAGGTGCTGTTTTAGGCTTTATTCCTCAATTAATAATTCTTTTCTTATGCATTTCTTTGCTAGAAACAACGGGATATATGTCTAGAATTGCCTTGCTATTTGATAAATTATTTAGAAAATTAGGAATGAGTGGAAAAAGTTTAATTCCATTTATAGTAGGCTCAGGTTGTTCCGTTCCTGGTATAATGGGAACAAGGATTATTGAAAATCAAGACGAGAGGGAGATGACAAGCATTTTAGTACCATTTATACCATGTAGTGCAAAGTTGCCAATAATTTCATTGTTTGCAGGATACTTTTTTGGAGAACATTCAGGAATTGCTTCTGCGTCATTGTACTTTTTTGCTATTATTGTAATTATTATTTCGGCATTTATCCTTTCTAGAACAAAATTTAAGCACGTTAGTAGTTCCTACATATCTGAACTTCCAGAATATAAAGTTCCAAGCATAAAATATGTTGCTAAAGATGTATTTGATAAAGTTATTGCGTTTATTAAGAGAGCAGGAAGCATTATTCTCATTTGTTCGATTGCTATATGGTTTTTGTTATCTTTCTCCTTTAAAATGGAGTATGGGGTAGATATAGAGAATAGTATGCTTGCAAGTATAGGAAAAACAATATCTTGGGTATTTTACCCTATGCTTGGTCAAAACAATTGGGGAGCAACTGTTTCTGCAATACAAGGATTAGTTGCTAAAGAGCAAGTGGTTTCTTCAATGGCGGTTATTGCAGGACTAGCTGAAGATGTAGAAGAAGGTTCTCAAATATTTGCTGAAGGTACACCGTTTGCAGGAATTACAGTGGCATCAGCTTATGCTTTTATGGTCTTTAATTTATTTAGTGCACCATGTTTCGGAGCAATTGGAGCAATGAAGAGAGAACTTGGCTCTACGAAGAAAATGCTAAAAGCAGTATTATTTCAAACTGCATGTGCTTGGATTTTAGCTACTATTGTATATCAAATCGGAAGTAGAATAGAAAATGGAACGTTTAATATAGCTAATATTCTAGTTATTGGGGTAATAGCAATAGTGATAATCTGCATTTGTATTTCAAAATTAAAAAAGAAAAAAGACGGATGTTCAAATTGTCCATATTGTGATAATTGTAAGTAGGTAATAGTAAGAATTTATCAAATCCCAGAAGTTCTCTGGGATTTGTTGTTTTTTATTGAAATGATTTATCTTTTGTTATATAATTCAAATGATGAATATAATGAAGAACGTTCAATGATTAGTAATAAAGGAGGAAACATATGGAGTATAGATATAAACCAAGTGGAGTTTGTGCTACAGAAATGATTTTTGATATAGATGTTGAGCAAGATGTAGTAAAAGAGTTAAGAGTAATAAATGGTTGTAATGGAAATTTGAAAGGTATTAGCTCTTTAGTAAAAGACATGAAAATAGAAGATATTATTTCAAAATTATCTGATATTAAATGTGGCTTTAAAAATACATCTTGTCCAGATCAAATTGCAAAAGCGTTAAGAGAATATAAGAGAATTAAAAAGTAGTGGTGATAGTTAAAATATGGAAATCGTTGAAGATACAGTTTATTTGACAGATAGTGAATTAAAAAGATTAAACCAGGTTATCCAAAAAATGATTGCTGAAATGAAGTTATATCGTGAGTTTAATTGGAAATCTTTAAAAAGTATTGCCCAAAAGTATGATGAATATAATATTAGAATTCCCAAGCCGAAAGCAGTGGTAGTTCCTATGAAAAAACAAGAAGTCATTGGAATGGCTATGCAATACTTTCAATCTCTAGGAAATGATATTTATCATCAAATTGTTCAAGCGGTTATGCAGCAAAAAAAGAATGTCATTGTAGAAGTCTATGATAAACATGAAATACATGATTATACCGAGATGAATGAATTTGATATGCCAAGATATGATGATATACCAAATGTAAAAAGAATTAAAGGGAAACCACAAAGTACAGTTTATGTTCCATTACATAGTGATTATTCAAGAGTAGAAAAAAATGCGATTGGAGCAGAAGCAACACTGTCTGATTTATATGCTTTTGTGCATGAGATAAGTCATTTATTAGATTATAATCCTAATATCACGGAAAACAAGACGAGAAAACTAGTTGCAGAATCAACGGCTATAGCTTTTGAAATGGGACTTTCAGAATTCCTTTTAGAAAAAGAACGATTTCCACGAGAAGCAATTATCTATGAATATAATACTAGGGCAAATCATTTATTTAATTGTTTGGAATTATTTTATATGTTTCTAGAATTAATAGATAGCAAAAATCTAGTAGAGGAAATTACAAAGGAATCTTTGGTTCAACTTCAAGATAAACTTCAGTATAAAGCAAAGTATACAAAATATTTATTTCATAGAATTTTAAAAGAGCGTTCTAGTTTATTAACACTAGGAAATTATGGGATTGCAGCAATGCTTTCACCAACAATTAGTCAAAAGTTAAGGGACTCAAAGAAGAGAGAAAAAATTTTGGAATATTTAGAGTATGTTAAAAATGATCAATTAGATAAATTTTTTGATCCTTTAGAATTAGGGGAGCAAGATATAGACTATGATACTATGTTTCAGAATATGCAAATGCAGCTAGACAAGATTAATGGGAGAGAACCTTATAAAAGGGAAATATAAAAATATAAAAGGAGGAATTTTTATGAAAAAGAAATTATGGATAATAGGAGCAATCATTGTTGTAGTTATTTGTGTCATTGTAGTAATAGCTACACGTCCAAAACCTGGAACGTACAGAATCAGCGTAGGAACAAAAAATGGAATTAAAAATATGAAATTAGAAGATGAAGATATTGTAGATCTTGAAAAAACCTTTGTAAACAAAAGAGATACAATGACAGATAAAAAGACAGGGGAAACTATCGTACAAGAGACGCAAGTAGTAACATATGAACTAACAGCAAAAAAGAAAGGTGAAACAACATTAACATTGGAATATGAAGATTATAAAACAGGAGAAACGAAGAAAGACGTATACAACATAAAAGTAGATAACAAATTGAAAATAACAGTTGACTAGGGTTAATCAAAAGCATAATCGTGGCTTGTTTAATCTGCCAAGGCGAGAGGAAAAAATAATATGAAAATAGAGGAATTTAAAAAAGAGAAGAGTAGATTCATAAACAAATGTAAAAAGGCAAAGGCAGTGGACGGATTTTTAAGCAAAAATGAAGATATCGAAAAAGCAAATTTTAATGGTGTATATATTATTTATAAAAAATCTAATGGTGAAGTTGTTTATATAGGCAGCGCCTATACGAATAAATTTAAGATAAAGGATAGACTACATATACATTTGAAAGGACATCTGAGTAATGCCACAATTGTGAAGTATCTGGTTGAAAAAGAAGGAATGGATATAGAGATGGCTAAGAAAGAACTTCGTGAAAAGTATAAGTTTATCGCGTATCCTTGTGAATCTATTGAATATAAATTAATGGAAGAAGTAAAAGGACTCTATAATTTGAAAGGAATGAGATAGGAAAAAGTGAAACGAGAAGAGGTTATAAAGTATTGTTTAGAATTACCCGATACATTTGAAGATTATCCTTTCCCAGAAGATGATTCTGTGACGATGAAACATAAAAGAAACCATAAATGGTTTGCGCTTATTATGGAGGTTAGGGGAGAAGAATACTTAAATGTAAAGACAGACCCAGAGTATTCAGAATTGTTAAGAAAATCTTACGATTATATTATTCCTGCTTATCATATGAATAAAGAGCATTGGAATACTGTTATTTTAAGTGAAAACTGTGATAAAGAATTGGTTAAAGAATTAATAAAGCAAAGTTTTGAATTAACAATGTAATAGAAAA
>Ga0310690_10003531_pt1 | contig 23238 bp, 19 predicted proteins | sample AusTroGonzalo_MG_2_FD_207661 | JGI IMG/M metagenome (GOLD analysis project Ga0310690, IMG submission 207661) | Bovine rumen microbial communities from tropical cattle in Woodstock, Queensland, Australia - Gonzalo_04 (v2) (version 2) | ecosystem: Host-associated > Mammals > Digestive system >... | reverse complement strand
AGAAAGACTATGCCGCCTCGGTTTCAAAAACAATATTTCACAGAAAATCTCGTTAAAAGTCAGTAATTTCGTATCTTTACCGCCCAAATTGCAGCATCATGAACAGACTCAAGACCTATACCTTATTAATATTAGCCTTCATCACCTCATTGGCCATTGCCCAAGACGGCGTTTCCATCGGACATTGGCGCACCCATTTGCCTTACCAGAAAGTTATCGCCGTGGAAACTGTTGGAGAAAAGATTTTCGCGGCCACTAACTATGAACTTTTCTACTACGACACAGAAGACAATTCCATTCATATCCTCAACAAAATCAACGGTTTGTCGGATGTTGGCATCAGCACGATGGGTTATTGCGAAAGCCAACGCAAACTGGTCGTTGCCTACACCAATGCCAACATTGACTTGGTGGACACCGAAGGCAATGTAAGCAACATGAGCGATATCAAGGACAAGAACATCATGGGGAACAAAAACATCAACAATGTCTTCTTTAATGGTGACTTGGCTTATGTGGCTTGTGGTTTTGGCATTGTAGTGTTCGATTTGAAGAAAGAAGAAGTAAAAGATACATACTATATTGGAAACCAGGGAGATATGGTCAATGTGACCGATGTGGCTTTCTTTAATGGCAAGATTTATGCTTCCACTGATGACGGCATATATTATGCCTCGCAAAACGCCACCAATCTAGCCAACTATGCCGCCTGGACCTTTGACGACTCCTTGATTCATCCACATTTTGCCTATACCGAAATGGCGGTTTTCAATAACAAACTGTTTCTCAACTATGATGGCGGCTACGACAAGGATACACTTTTCGTCAATGACGGTAGCCATTGGGGCTATTTTGACAAAGATAACGTGAGCCAAAAATACGAATTGCGCGCCTACAATGACAAATTTATTGTCACAAACCGTTATTATGTAAAGGTTTATGATGCCAACCTCAACCCGTTACAAAACATAAATTCACCTGGTGGCAGTATTGTTCCGCTTTCCACGGCTATCGACCGCAATGGAAACTATTGGATTGGCGACACGCGCCGAGGACTTATTAAGACGAGTGACGGTTGGAACAACATGGACGTGAAACCCAACGGTCCTGCATCAAGCAGTGTTTTTCAGCTGCAAGCTTGCGGTGACCAGGTGTGGATTGCAACGGGCGGTCATGCGCCCAACTGGGGCAACCGCTATATGCGCGAAGGTGTGGCTCGCTTCGACGGCGAATGGACCGTCTTCAATTACTCCACAATAAGCGAACTGGATCCCTACATGGACTATGTTTGCACTGCCACCAATCCAAAAGATTTGTCAGAAACTTACATTGGCACTTGGGGAAGCGGTATCTTGAAGCTGAAAGACAACGAATTGGTGGAGGTGTATAACGCCGACAACAGTTCCCTCGACTATTGGTTGGCCGACCCAACCAAAATCAATATCAGTGGTCTGGGTTTCGACAGCAAGGGAAATCTATGGGCAGCTAACACAGGCGCTACTCATCTGCTATCCGCCATGGAACCTAACGGTACTTGGCACGCCTTCAATCTCGGCGGTACTTCGAGTGGCACTGACATCGGCGTGATGCTCATCGACAAATACGATTACAAATGGATTATCACCCGTGGAGGCACACTCATCGTCTTCAATGATGGCGGAACCTTGGACGACAATTCCGATGACCAAGTGGCTTACCTCAACACAGGTACGGGTAGCGGCGGTCTCACAGGCTCAGTTAACTGTCTCGCTGTAGATAGGGATGGCGTAGTTTGGGTAGGCACCACTGATGGACCTTGCCTTTTTGAAGACTCACGTCGCATCTTCACTGAAACAAGCTATGATGCCACCGTAAAACAAGTACCTCGCAACGACGGCACAGACCAATGGGATCCACTTTTTAAAGGTTCCAGTGTGCTTTCGATGGCCGTTGACGGCGCTAACCAGATTTGGTTCGGCCTCGAATCTGGAGTAAGTTTGATGTCATTTGAACAAAAACCCAAGGAAATCCAATATTTCACCACCGACAATAGTCCATTGTTCGAGAACTCCGTCACCACGATGGCTATTGCCAAAGATGGTGAGGTGTTTTTCGGCACAGCTACTGGTGTCATTTCCTATCGCGGCGACTCATCCGACCCTGACCCACAAATCAGCGATGTGATTGCTTATCCCAATCCTGTCCGACAAGGTTACACTGGTTATGTGGGCATTAAAGGCTTGGTAGCCAATTCGTTGGTCAGAATCACTACCGCTGATGGTGCCTTTGTTACACAACTGATGTCGGAAGGCGGTCAGGCCGTCTGGGACCTCACCACCATTGATGGGCGAAAAGTCGATCCTGGCGTGTATTTCATCTTCACCAGCACCAAAAAAGGCGACAATTGTTTCGCCACCAAGATTCTGGTTCTAGACTGATGGACGACAAAATCCAAGGCATTGTCCTACAATCCTTGCGCTATGGCGACAGCAGCCTGATTGTCAAGGTTTTCACCCGCAACCATGGACTGAAGTCCTACATGGTGAAAGGCGCATTCAACCGCAATGCGAAAAACCGTGTGGCCTTGTTTCAAAACCTCAACATGATTCAATATGTGGAAGTTGGCAATTCAAAATCGGCATCTCTGGGCTATTTGAAAGATGTACAATTAAGTCTGGTCTATCAAAGTCTGCCGGTTGAGATGAACAAAAGTGCCATCCTGATGTATGTCAGTGAGTTGCTTTCAAAAACCTTAACTGAACAAGAACGTAACGAGGCTCTCTATGACTTCATCGCCCAATCTCTACAATGGCTTGACCTCGTAGAACATGATTATGCTAATTTCCCCTTATTTTTCACCCTAGAACTGACACGACATTTGGGCTTTTATCCCAAGACCAACTATTCCGAAGGATTTTGTTTTGACATGATGGAAGGACATTTCGTCCACGATTATCCTATACATCCCTATTATTTCGATGCCACCAACGCCCTCATCCTTTCCCAAATGCTCAACAAAAGCATCGATGAATCCTGTCACATTCCGCTCAATGTTGGGCAAAGACGCGAGTTGCTCGACGGCTTCATCACCTTCATGCGACTCCATGCGCCCGTGATGAAAGGCTTCCATTCTCATGAGATACTGAAGTCCGTTTTGGAATAAAAAAGCCAGCCCCGAAGGACTGGCACAAAAACCATGAAACAATTACTGTTATTTCAATTCAAGTGAGGTCTGCCCGATTAGCTTTCCCCCTTGTTCATAAACATCAATGAAATAGTAGCCTGGACGGAACTCAATATCCGCTGGCTTGCTGTAATAAGCGCGTACGGGAGTTTCCTTTCCATCGTAATTGACGCGCACCAATTCTGTGTATTGCAACGCCTCTCCATTGGAAGTAAAGGAATATTCATCCCCACTGCCTTTGCATATGACCATCTTGGTGGGATCAGCAATGCGGATGTAAATCACCTTATTGCCAGATCGAATGAGGTCATTTTCTGCCAAAGTAAAGTCTATCCTAATGCGCTCAGCACGGTTGGCACGATCCGTGACAGCTTCCTTGCTGCCGCCCTTGAATCGCACTGCTGTAGCCGTACAATTGTAAATTTTCATCGTAGCGGCTTGATTTACAATGCTGGTCAATTCCTCGGTCTGACGTGTCAAAGTAGAATTCTGGCGGCGTTCATTCTGGTATTGCTCACGAATACGCTCATTTTCTTCCACCAACTCACGATTGACGGTATAAAGCGAATCCATTTGGCGCACATATTTCTGCGAAATGACCTGCAACGAGGCGACTTTCTTCTTGATACGATTGTAATCCCACTGTGAATCAAGGAGACGCTTGATTTCTTCAGCATCGGCTTGAATGATACTATCCTTTTCAGCCAACTCAAGGCTGAGCTCGCCGTAGCTTTCCTTCAACTCATTGTGAACCCGCATCAAACTATCCACTTCGGCTTCAAATTCAACGCGTTGCATCTCTTTTTCCGCTTCAAGCGTTTTCAAGTCGTTTTTGATGGAGGCATTCTTGCGAGCCAAAACGATAACAAACACCAAGGCTATCACCAAAGCCGCAAGAATGGCATAAAGCAGGATTTGGTTTTTACCAGTTTTCTTTTTCTCTGAATCCATAATTATGAGGTTTGTGATTGATATTGCAAAAATACGAATAATCCACGAAATCAAGCATTGTTTTGTGCATAGTCAATAGGGGTTTCTTGGGAAACATCCTCTACCGGCTCTACTTTTGCCCGTGAAATGCTGACCGGTATCACCTTACCCACTGACTCGATGTAAACGATGAGGCGACGCTTGTTGTTGACAGACACCAAACGACCAATCAGGCCTTGCAGCACACCATTCGTAATGCGCACCCGCTGACCTACCTTGAGTTCATCATCGTTGCCTACCACATTCTCGTTCTCAACAGGATCGTCAATGTACTTTTTGATAGCAACAATCTGATTATCAGGCACTACAACAGCCTTATGCTCAAAGGTAACAAAGCGCACCACGCCATAAACATTGAGTACATCGTAATGCTGTCGTAAGCTATTGTGGACAAAGACATACGACTTGAACAATGGCTCCTCGACCTTTTTCTTGCGGTCGCTCCACTGCTTGATGCGGGTAATTAGCGGAAGATAAGCTTCTATACCTTTCTCCTCAAGCTGGGCAAGCACTTTACGTTCTGACCGTGATCTGACATAAAGTGCATGCCAATGCTTTTCGTCGAAATCAATTTTTTCTTCCGGCTTTTCTACTGGGCTCATTCCTTTTCCGACTTGTGATGATGATGGTGATGGCGATGCTTCTTTTTCTTGCCAGCTTCATCATCTTCTCCATAATAGCCACTGCTATCACCATAGCCATAACCATATCCGTAGCCGTAGCCATAACCATACCCGTAGCCGTAACCATAGCCATAACCGTAACCATAGTGTCTGCCATAGCCGTAGCCCTTACTAGCTTCAATACCATTAATGACAATGGAGATGTTGGCATTGCGGTTCTCAAGATCCTTGATGATGCCACCAAAGATATTCTTATTGGTGTGGTTTTGACGGACAATGAACAAGTTGACGTCAGAGAAGCGCATCAACAGGAAAGCGTCGGTGACGAGACCCAAAGGCGGGGTATCAATCACAATGTAGTCATAACGCTGCTTCAATTCATTAAACAGCTCTGTACATTTTTCGGAAGCAATCAACTCGGCTGGGTTAGGCGGGATAGGTCCGCTGGTGATGATGTCGAGACTAGGTATCTGCGACGTATTTTGGATAATACTGTCAAGATCTTCCTTGTTTGAAAGGAAACTGCTCAAACCAATATTATTAGTGAGACCAAACTCCTGATACAGTTTCGGTTTACGCATATCGAAACCCAGCAATACCGTCTTCTTGCCGTAAAGAGCATAGATAGAAGCTATATTGATACTGTTGAAGGTCTTACCAATGCCTTGAATATCACCCGTAACGAGGATGGTACTTTGCGTCTTTCCTTGAGTAAGGAACTCTATATTGGTACGGATCGAACGGAACGACTCGGCAATAGGCGCTTTCGGGTTGTTGATGACCACCAACGGGTCTTTATCCGAAGTTTGTACCACCTGACCAACAATGGGATAACGCGTCAGCTTCTCTACATCCTTACGGTCAACAATTGAATTGTTGAAGAAGTCCTTCAGGAAGAGATACAATGCAGGAATAAGCAAGCCAAGAATAATGGCTATGAGGTAGTTCATTGAAGTGCGTGGTGCAGTTCTCACCGTTCTTTCGATGCGAGCTTCATCGAGGATTTCGTTATCGGGCGTATTGGAGGCGCGCAGGATTTGTGCTTCGGCGCGACGTTGCATCAAATACTTATAAGTATCATCGTTAAAATTAAAGTTACGTTGATAGTTGATGAGTTGTTGCTGTTTGGCAGGAAGCACTTTCGATTCCGCCATAGCACTCGATATGCGGCTATTGATTTCGTTAAGGCTCAATTCCGCGTTGCTCACCAAGTTATTGATGGTCTCCAACAAAGTTTTTTTAGTCGTAACGATTTGTTCGTCAAGTTTCAGGATTTGCGGGTGTTGCTCGGTTTGAGTTAACAATTGTGTAGCCTTTGTTTGCGATAGTGTAACAAGTTCTGTGACTAACTTATTCAGCAGAGGATCTGTGATACCCATGGTACTAGGTGCAGCCAAATTCTCAGGATCGTCAATTTGTTCCTTGATATAGGCTTGCAGACGCTTGTAAATCTTCACATTAACGGTCATTTCTGCTCTTTCTTTCTCCAAGGCTTGCAATTTGCTGTAAATTTGTGATGCCTGTAAATCAAGGTTCATAAGGTCATTCTTGGTTCGGAACTCTTTCAGTTCGCTTTCAGCATTGCTAAGCGATTCCTGAATGCCAGCCAATTCGCTGTCGATAAACTCAATGGTATTTTCTGAGACCATATTTTTCTTTTCCAATCCTCTTATGACGTATTCGTTCATCAAAGTATTGGTGAATTCGACAATTTTTTGCGGATTGGTTCCGTGCATAGTAACCATTGCGACAGAAGATTGTTTGCTAGTAACACTCACCGTATAACCCATCTGCCTTACCAATGAAGAATAGCTATTGAGCTGAAACGACATCTTCCTTGATTTGTCGGTTTCGGGTTTGTATCTGTCATTGAAGACTATCCGGATCTTGTTATAGCCATTATCAAGCCACTCACCTTGCTTGCATTCGCTGGTGATATCGATGGGAGTTGGTGAGCTTGCCGTAGTTTGACCAAGAATATAATCATACTTGACAAGGCTTTTGGAAGTTCCGTGTAACGACAACGTCCCATCGTCACGGATGGACAACTCATAAACGAGGCCAACGGCTTGAGGAACGCTACGGTCAAACTCTACATCATAAGGTGATGCCTTGTACAACTCTTTAGTTGCAACACGACCCTTTTCATAATAAGTGACTTCTATGTTCATCTTTTTGACAGTGCGTTCCGCAAGTGTATAGGAACGCATTATGGCCATCTCATTCTCAACATTCGACTTACCTGTATTCAGATTGGTCATAAGTGCAGTCGGGTCAAATGATTGGTCGTTCTTGATCAAAACCGTGCCAGAAGTTTGGTAAACATTGGTTGAGTAACGGTTGACGAGAAAACCTATTGCCAATGCGATGACCACAAATATGGCAAAAAGATACCAATGGCCTAAACAGATATAGATAATCTGCTTGATGTCAATGGATTGTTCCTCAGCAGCTTTTTGCTGTGGCGTAAAGTTTGTTGTTTCGTTCTGCATAAAATTCTCGTTTATTAATTATGATTTCTTTACTTAGCTTATTTTCTCAGTATATTGAACATAGTTATGCCCAAGGTAATAATGGACAAAACTGTTGAATACGGGAATGTGGTGAAGCCCCATTGTTTGATTTTCAGCGGTTCGACATAAATAATGTCGTTAGGTTTCAGATAATAATAAGGTGAAGACAAGATATCCGCCACACCCATGTCAACTGTGACAACCTCTGAACCATCGTTGGTTTGACGAATGATTTTCACTTCATCGTTTTTAGCAAAATTAGTCATGTTACCTGCCATGGAAATAGCTTCAAACAAATTGATTTGCGATTGATAAATTTTGTACATACCCGGACGGCTCACTTCACCGAGTACCGTAAGATTAAAGTTAGACAACTTCACAATAATTGTGGTCTGGTTGACGTATTTGTCCAATTCTGTCTGCAATCGATCTTTAGCTTCATCAACAGTCAGGTTTTTCAGTTCGATTCTTCCTGTTAAAGGCATTTCGATGCAACCTTCTTCATCAAGAGTGTAGGACTGCAAATATATGCTAGCATCCGACGATAAATAACGGCTTCCGCTTCCGTTGTCACCCATGAGCGCAGCTGCACTGCGTTCATCGATGGTATTCATCACACGAATATACAAGTTGTCTCCTGGCTGCAACTTGTAATTAACCGATCGGTCATTGACATAATTCTGCGAAAGATTCTCTGAAATCATTTGAGCATCTTTCAGATAAAGCATTTTTTTCTGCGGAACGCATGAGGCAACAAGGGTTGCCAATAATAACAATGCAAAACCTGATTTTACAATTCTTTTGATGTTTTTCATGGTGTTTGTTTATTTTTTAATTATTCATTTTCAACTTTTCATATTTGTCAATGTCAATTCTTTTACACCCAAAATAGGAGTGATTGGCATTCTGTATTCTATTTGGAAACGATAGACGCCTGGTTCTGTGATTTGCAACGACTTATTGATAGGCAACTCAAAAGTATAGCAGCCATCGGTTAACTGCGACTTCCAGTTACCTTCAGCATCTTTCAAGCTATATTGATAGTCTTTGGCGCGATAAGGAGTCCCATTGGCATCAAAGATAGTGAAAACTAGCGAAATATTATCGTAAGCATATTTTTCCGTAAAACTGATACTCAAGGCCAAATCAAATGTTGTGGCTTCCTTGATTTCAATGTCGTTGTAAACGTAATCGAAACGTTCCCAGAGAGTTTCATAAAAATCGCGGTGCAGCAATTCCACATTCTTTTCATTCTGACGGCAACCGCACAGAAGGAAACAAAATGCAATCGCTATGATGATACGTCTTTTCATTCAAATATGGACATAAAACCGTGCAAAAATATGAAAAAAAGAAATGCACAGCCATAAAATCCATGAAATTCTGAGAAAAGAAAAAAGATGGAAAAAAATGCCGTTTCCTCTTGCAACAAACTACAAAAAACAAGTACTTTTGTTCCGCGTAGATGGTATCAGGAAAACGTTATGAGCAGAAGAAATAATAATTTGACTACCAGAAAGTTATTAGTAATGGGGGTTTTCATCGCCGTGGGTGTGGTGTTTTTAATCAAACTGTTTTCATTGCAGGTCATCGACAAGCATTATAAACAGCTGGCCGACAACAACGCACTACGTTTCGTGACTCAATATCCCGCCCGTGGCAAAATTTATGATCGAAATGGCCAACTTTTGGTATTCAACGAAGCCGTTTACGACTTGATGGTCATTCCAAAACAAGCGATGAAGAAAGACACCTTGCATCCCTTCGACACGGCCAACTTTTGCTCCTTGCTCGGCATAACACAGGAGTCGTACATCGAGCGCATGAACAAAGCCAAAAACGAATCGTATCTGAAGCCATCGCCTTTCGTGACCCAAATTTCGAAAGAAGACTATGCTCATATCGCTGAAGTGCTGTATCACTATCCTGGTTTCTATTTCCAGACCCGCACAGTACGCCATTATCCCAATGCCATCGCCGCCCATACCCTTGGCGACATCGGCCCAATCAGCCAAGCGGAATACGAAAAGGACGACTACTACAGCAAAAACGACTATATCGGGAAATCAGGTATTGAGAAATCGTATGAGCAGGAGCTGCGCGGCGAAAAAGGCCTGAAGGTGATGATGGTGGATGTGCATAACCGCGAAATGGGCAGCTTCATGGACGGCGAACTCGACCGCGATCCCGTGCCTGGCAAAGACATCTACCTCGGCCTCGACGCCGACTTGCAAGCCTACGGCGAACAGCTGATGGTGGGCAAAATCGGCTCCATCGTGGCCCTGGAACCTGCTACGGGACAGATTCTGGCCTTCGTCACCAGTCCCACTTACGATCCCAATCTGCTCGTAGGTCGCGAACGCGCCGCCAATTACAAAGAATTGCAGGACGACCCAATGAAGCCCCTCATCAACCGCGCCATCAGTGGCACTTATCCTCCTGGCTCCACTTTCAAGACTGTCGTTGGACTTATCGCCATGCAAAGTGGTAGCATCACGCCAGCCACTTGTTTCCATTGCAACGGTCAAGGTTCACTGCCTATCAAGTGTACCCACTCCCATGGCTCCAGCCCCGATTTTGCCAATGCCATCATGAACTCATGCAATCCTTATTTTTATGAAGCGTTCAAGGCGACCATTAATAACCCAAAGTTCGGCAACATCAAGAAAGGTTACGAGTACTGGAAAGACATGACCTACAACCTAGGTCTCGGACGCAAGTTCAACACCGACATCCCCTATGAGCGTTCAGGAAATATCCCATCGCGCGAGTATTATGACAGAATGTACAAAGACCAATGGAACTCCGTGACTATCCGTTCGTTAGGCATCGGGCAAGGCGAAGTATTGGTGACGCCTTTGCAATTGGCCAATATTGCTGCCACCATTGCCAACGAAGGCTATTATTATCCGCCCCACCTCATAAAATGCTTTGGTGACAGCACTGCCATCCCTGAGGTGATGACCACCAAAGTAGATCCAGGCATCGATGCTCGGCATTTTAGGGTAATGAAAGCTGGCTTGCGCACCGTATTCAGCGGTCCGGCGGGCACGGCACGACGCTTTGAAATGAAAGACATTCCACAATGCGGCAAGACTGGCACGGCACAAAATCCGCATGGAAATTACCACTCCAACTTTATTGCTTTTGCCCCCGACGTGAACCCAAAAATCGCCATCGCAGTCATCATCGAAAATGGTGGTTATGGTGCTACTTGGGCAGCTCCCATCGCCAGCCTCATGATAGAACATTACATACGCGGCTACACCGTGCGTGAAGACCTTGAAAAACACATCATGGAAGGACGCATCACTTATAAGAACGAAAGATAATGAACGACAACGACAGCAGAAATAAAATCATAGGAAAAATCGACTGGGCTACCGTACTGATTTACTTGGCCTTAGTGCTCATTGGCTGGTTCAGCATCTTTTCCGCAAAATACAACGAAGCGCATCCCAGCATTTTCGACTTCTCAATGGAATACGGCAAACAGCTGATTTGGATCGGTATCGCCTTTCTTTTCGGGTTCATTATCCTGCTCATCGATGCAAAATTTTTCAACGCTTTTTCGCTATGGATTTATATCGCAATATTGGCGACTTTGGTAGCTGTGCTGGTCTATGGCAAAGCCACAAAGGGTGCCACTTCGTGGATTGAGTTCGGGCCAGTGAAATTCCAACCTTCAGAGTTTGCGAAAATGGCCACAGCCTTGGCTTTGGCGGGCTATCTCGACCGCCTTGACGTGGATATCACAAAACGCAAGGATTACATCGTTTCCGTTGCACTCATCCTCATTCCAATGGCTTTGGTGTTGATGCAAAACGACACGGGTTCGGCACTTGTATTTGTTTCCTTCATCTTTGTGCTTTACCGCGAAGGCATGCCTGGCGCAGGCTGGATGATGGTGGCTGGCGTGGTGGCCATCCTGTTGTTTATCTTTACCCTCGTTTGGTCACAAAAAACGATGTACATCATCCTAGGAAGTTTGTTTGTCCTGACGCTCGCTTATTATTTGCTGACCAAAAAGAAACACCTTTTTAGAATGATTGGCATTTTCGTCGTCATGTTGGGCTTTGTGTTTTCAGTCAACTATGCTTTTAACAAGGTGTTGCAACCGCACCAACAAAACCGCATCCTCGTCATGCTCGGCCAACTAGACGACCCGAAAGGCGTGGGCTACAATGTCCACCAATCGAAAATCGCTATCGGTTCGGGAGGTTTTTCTGGTAAAGGCTTTTTGCAAGGTACCCAGACTAAATACGATTTCGTCCCCGAACAGCACACCGATTTCATCTTCTGCACCATAGGCGAAGAAGGCGGCTTTTTGGGCACTTCAGCCGTTGTGTTGCTGTATGTTGCCTTGCTACTACGGCTCATCGTTTTAGCTGAACGACAACGTTCTACCTTCAGTCGTGTATATGGTTATGCCATTGCAGGCATTATCTTCATGCATTTCGCCATCAATATCGGTATGACCATCGGGCTTATGCCGGTCATCGGCATCCCTCTTCCTTTCTTGAGTTATGGCGGTTCCAGTATGCTAGCCTTTACCATCATGCTCGCCATTTTTGTGAAACAGGACGCCAATCGGTTGAATGTGTTATAAAATCCCTACCTTTGCAGAAAATTTGAACAAAATGGAACAAACTCCTTTATATCCTGTCGTTCGGCTCCTCAAGGGCAAGGATGATGCCATACGCCGTTTTCACCCTTGGGTGTTCTCGGGTGCCATTCATGATGCCGCCGAAGGCTTACAAGCTGGCGATACGGTCACTGTCACCGACTACGACGGCAACATCCTTGGAACAGGTTTCTGCGAATCGGATAGTATCGCAGTCAAGATGCTTTGCTTCGAGAACCGGAAAATCGATGAATGGTTCTTCTTGGACAAACTTAATCGTGCCCTTGAGGTGCGCAAGCGCATGGGTTTGGTCAATAATCCTCACACGAACTGCTACCGACTCGTCCATTCTGAAGGCGACGGCTTGGCTGGTCTTATCATTGACATTTATGGCCACACTGCCGTCGTACAAGCCCAAACCGAAGGCATGGCCTTGCATTTGCGCGAAATTGTCCGCGCCCTGAAACTGGTGACCGAGCTGAACCTGCAATCCGTATATAACAAAAGTGCCGAAGCCATGCAACGCATGGGCAAAGACGATGTTGTCGAAGATGGTTATCTCCTTGGCGGTCAGCTCGATGAGTTGATTTTGGAAAACGACAGCAAGTTCCACCCCAACTGGGAAGAAGGCCAAAAAACTGGCTTTTTCCTTGACCAACGCGACAATCGAGAGTTGGTGCGTCAACTCGCTGAAGGTCGTACAGTGTTGAATGCTTTCGGATATACGGGCGGTTTCTCCGTCACAGCACTGAAAGGCGGCGCAAGAAGGGCTGTCACTGTGGATTCATCAAAAAAGGCGATGGCCGAAGCAGAAAGGAACTTGGCCTTGAACGGCTATTCCGTTGAGGAAAATCCCTGCTATGTGGCCGACATGAAGGATTATGTAAAAGACATGCGCGAAGGTGCTTTCGACTTCATCATCCTCGACCCGCCCGCGTTCGCCAAGCGGCATCAGGACAGGCATCGCGGTTTGGGCGGCTACAAGTTCATCAACGCAGAAGCTATCAAGCGTGTGGACAAGGGTGGACTGATTGCCACTTTTAGTTGCTCACAGGCCGTGGACAAATTCACGTTCCAAGGCATTGTTACGGCAGCAGCCATTGAAGCCAAACGCAACGTGCGCATCATCAGTCAATTGGCTCAGCCCGCCGACCATCCCATTAATATCTTTCACCCTGAAGGAGCCTATTTGAAGGGTTTATTACTGTTGGTGGAATAAAAATGTAGAGACGCGCCATGGCACGTCTCTACAGCAATCATAATCAATCTCTGATGATTTGTCTTTTATCTCCCACCGAGGAACGACTCCAACTTATGAGGCCGTTTCACACTCGATTTGCTTGCTGACTTTGATGGTGTCTTGGAGAGGCGTTTCATATAGGCTTTTTCTACATAGTTCTTGTGATATTCACTCTCATATATGAACGAATTGGTCGTTAGGTTTTCGATTTGCATTTTGAATGTTTTCAAATCGGTCTCATAAACCATGTTCATGTACAGAACATGCTCGCTCTCATCAAAGGAACATGTGAATGGGTACACCACAGTCGTGTCAGGATTAACAATGTACGACTCATACTCTCCTGTTTCTTCATTAAAGTCGCACAAAATGGTATCAGCATTGCTATCGCGCATCTCGCCCGTCTTGTCTTCCCTGAAAATCAACTGGATACCGTCATCGACATTGTCGGGATCGAAGGAGTAGCTCACAAGTGTGGCAGCGATGGGTTGTCCCAAATAGTCAATGTTGTAGTACTCGATTTTCTCTACACCCCATGTGCCGACAAATGATTTGTAATTGTACTTGTTGCATGATACAAGCATCAAAGCCAAAACTGCAATAGCAACTATCTGTTTAATTTGTTTCATCTCCAATGTATTTCGTTCGTTTCGTTTAAAACGTGTTTTATCTTCCGCTTATGAACGAACCTTCCTTATGCGGACGCTTCACGCTTGATTTGGCAGCCGACTTGGACGGTGTGTTGGAGAGACGGCGCATATATGCCCTTTCCACGTAGTTTTGGCTGTATTCGTTCTCATAGGTGAACGTATTGCTTTCCAAATCAACAATGTGCATCATGAAAGTATGTGCGTATGACATGTTCATGTAAAGCGTAGCGGCGTTTTTGTCGTAGGAATACGTGAAAGTGGTCACCAAAGTGGTGTCGGGATTGACAATGTAGGAGTCGTAAGCTTGTGTTTCTGTGTTCCAATTTGTCCAAATGGTATCAACGTTGTTGTCGCGCATTTCGCCCAACTTGTCTTCTCTGAAAATCAACTGGATACCATCATCGATGTCGTTGGGGTCGAAAGAAAAGGTCTCAATCGTGGCCGCAATGGGCTGTCCCGCATAGTCAATGTTGTAATACTCGATTTTTTCGACACCCCATGTGCCGACAAAAGACTTGTAATCATCATTGCTGCACGAAGCAAGCGCCAAGACCATAACTGCTATAGCAGCCATCAGTTTAATGTGTTTCATTGTTGTTGTATTTAATTGTTATTCAATTCGTTTCATATAAAAACGTTCAAAGAAAGGTTCTGGCTCCGAGAAATAATTAATCCACGAAGTCACAATGGTGGAATCCGAGAGGCTCTCAACGTCCATGTCCGCAGAAGTAGCATCGGAATACAAGGAAATAATCCAATTGGTATTCAAAATCGTAAGCACATGATTTGTAGAGTCATACTCATAGTCGCAACTAAATTTCTTGATGAGTGCAGGACTATCGTTGAGCAGTAACTGGCCCGAACCGTTATTATAAAAATAAACCTCGTAGCCCAAGCCTGGTCCCACTTCATAATCAAAAGTTTCCCATTTCTCGTAGCCTGTGCTGTCGGTGCGGCAACTGACATAGCGCTCGCAGCCCCAATGTCCGACCAAAGGATTGCTTGGGTCTTCTATTGTTTTACAACAGGACACCATTGCCAGCATTATGAGAGCCAAAGCCCAAAAAAAGCCAATTTTTACTACGTTCTTCATATCAATAAGCGTTGCAAAAATAGGATTTATTCAAATATCGAGCCAAAATTTCTATCTTTGCTGCACAAAATTTCGGAAATGGATTCCATTAATATAGGACAGAGAGGCTGCGGAACGCGGAACACAAGACACAGATTGTTTGTGACGGGATTGTTGTTGATTTTGCTTTCATTCAATGCAAAGGCACAAGACGTGATTACCGTGATGCAATACAACCTTTTGGAATACGGCAATTACAATAGCGGTTTCGCCGACTGTTACGAAACCAACAACAACACACAACGCAAGGACGAATGCATTCGTATCATCTTGGATCTTGTCAAGCCTGATATTTTCACCGTTTGTGAGTTTGGTGCCACCCAATCCTTACTCACCAATTTTGTGAAACACAACCTCAATATCAATGGTGCAAGCTACTGGAAATCAGACGATATTATCAACTACGCGCACAGCAACATCATCAACCACATCTTTTACGACTCGCGGAAGATGGAGCTGAAAAAACACATCGCGTTGCGAACCAATCCAAGAGACACTGACATTTACGAACTGTATTTGAAAACCAAGGGACTCGCTGCGGGCGACACCATCAAGCTGATATGCATTGAGGCACATCCCAAGGCGGGACAAGGCTACGAAAGTTCGCGCCGCGCCCTCATGCAAATCGCCATGGACTATGTCAATCAGCATTATCCAACTGAAAATGTGTTGATTATGGGCGACTTCAATATGTATGGTGCTTCCGAAAGTGGCTACAGGCTTCTCACGAATACCTACAGCAACCCTGAAATCTGCTTCGTTGACCCTTTGGCAAGTCTTGGTGGCGTGGGCGAGTGGAACAACAACAACCTTTTTGCCCAATACCACACGCAATCTACGCGCTACTACTCTGACGAATGCTTCTCCAGCGGCGGCTTGGACGACCGTTTCGACTTCATCCTAATGGCTGACGAAATCGCTTTTGGCTTCAACCATCTGCGCTATGTGCAGGGTTCTTATCACGCAGTGGGTAACGATGGCCGCCACTTCAACCAAAGCGTTGACCAAGGAAACAATAGCGCCGTTTCCGCCGAGGTTGCCGAAGCCCTTTTTGATGCCTCCGACCACCTTCCCGTGACGATGAAGATTGCCGTCGATACCCACTTGGGCGTTAACGAAACGGAATGCTTTTTTAAAGCTTCGATTGCGCCCCATCCCGCCCATGGCACGGCTTATATCCATTTCCATAACACCGCCAACGGTACTGTGAACTTCGACATTTATTCCTTGCAAGGACAATTGGTGGCCTCGCAGTCAGGCCAATTTGCGCAAGGCGAACGCGATTTTAATCTGGAACTTAGTGATATAATGCCTGGTTTCTATATGTTGCGCATTGGTAATGGAATGCAGGTTTTGGGGACGTTAAAGTTGGTGGTGGAGAGATAATACGCTGAAAATCAAAAACAAAAAGAGCAGCAGAAACCTCTGTTGCTCTTTCGTCGGAGTGGCCCGACTCGAACGGGCGACCGCTTGCACCCCATGCAAGAATGCTAGCCAACTGCACCACACCCCGATTGCATTTGCGGCTGCAAAAATACGAATGTTTTTTGAACTATTGTTCACTTTGCGAAAAAAAAGTTACCTTTGCAAAGAAATAACTCCTAACTATTAACTCCTAACTCCCAACAGAACAAAATGGAACACATTGAATGTCTGATAATTGGCTCTGGCCCAGCGGGCTATACCGCAGCCATCTACACCTGCCGCGCCGATGTAAAAACTGTCGTTTATGAAGGTATGCAACCTGGCGGACAGCTCACCCAAACCACCGAAATCGAGAACTTCCCAGGCTATCCCAACGGCGTGAAAGGCCCCGACATGATGGACGAAATCCGCCAACAAGCCGAACGCTTTGGCGCAGAAATCCGCATGGGTGAAGTGACTTCTATTGATGTCAGCCAGCGCCCCTTCAAGGTAACAACAGAGTATGACGGCGAACTTTTGGCTGACAGCATCATCGTCTCCACAGGTGCCGCTGCGCGTTATCTTGGCATCCCTTCTGAAGAGCAGTTTAAGGGCGGCGGCGTGTCGGCTTGTGCCACTTGCGATGGTTTCTTCTATAAAGGAAAAGATGTCGCGGTCGTGGGCGGCGGTGACACCGCTTGCGAGGATGCCACTTATTTGGCCAAACTTTGCAACAAGGTCTATCTTATCGTCCGCCGCGATGTGTTGCGTGCCTCAAAGGCCATGCAACACCGCGTGCTTAACACACCCAACATCGAAGTGTTGTGGAAGCACCAAACCAAAGAACTCTTCGGCGAACAGCAAGGCTTTATGAAGAAGCTGAAAGGCGCTGTCCTTTATCACAGCGACACCAAAGAAGAGCGTACCATCTATATTGATGGTTTCTTCGAAGCCATCGGCCACACGCCCAACACCGAGCCTTTCAAGGGCATCCTCGACATGGATGAGGACGGTTACATCATCACCAAGCCGAAATCGACAGCCACCAATGTAGAGGGAATCTTCGCTTGCGGTGACTGCCAGGATCGCACCTATCGTCAGGCCATCGTGGCTGCAGGCACGGGGGCTATGGCTGGCATTGAGGTGGAGAGGTTCTTGATGGAGAACAGATAACCTAACGGTATGGAGAACTCCCTCACCCCCCGACCCCCTCTCCATCGTAGCGGAGAGGGGGAGAAGCCTACCGGAAGTTACGGTGTAATACGCAACCAAAGGATAAACCCTAAAAAACTTGAGCTTGCCAGACATTTCCGCAAGAATCCAACTGCGAGTGAAGATGCGGTATGGCAAATGTTACGTAACAGACAAATCAAAAACCTGAAATGGCGGAGACAACAAGTTCTTTATGGTTTTATCGCAGATTTCTATTGTGCCGAACTAAATGTAGTTTTAGAGATCGACGGATCGATTCACGAAAACGAGGAAGTTAAAGAATACGATGCATTCCGAACTTCCGTGTTTGAATCAAGAGGGATAAGAATCTTCAGGCTAAAAAACGAAGATTGCGACAAACAACATCTCACTGAATTAATCGAAAACATCTTAACCAGCTTGCGATAGCCCTCACCCCTCTCCGCGTGGAGAGGGGCAGGGGGGTGAGGCAAAAACTACCCCATGCTATTCCATACTGAAATCAATATCAACCCTTTAGAGCAGACCATCGCCTACGGCGACAGTTTGCTCTTTTTGGGTTCTTGCTTTGCCGATGAGGTGGGCAGCATATGCAAAGGCTTGGGATTTAATGCTTTGGTAAATCCTTTTGGGGTACTTTACAACCCTGTTAGCATCACGCAGTCGGTGGAGCGATTGGATAACGGCAAGCCTTTCACCCACGAGGATGTGATTTCAGTAGGTGAAAACCAATACTGTACCTTCTGTCATAATACGGCGTTTTGGAATGCCTCTGAAACTGCGCTTTTGGAACAAGTCAATGCGAGCTTGGAAACGGCTCATGAGCATTTCCTGAAATCGAAGTGGATTGTGGTTAGTTTGGGGACTTCTTGGGTTTTCAAGCACAAGGAAACGGGGTACATCGTCTCCAATTGCCATAAGTTGCCTTCGCACCAATTTGAGCGCTTGCAGATGACTCCATTTGCAACCAGAATGGAACTAATGCGAATGGTCAAGGCCCATCCAGACAAGCAATTTATTTTCACCGTTTCGCCTTTGCGGCATCTGAAAGACGGATTACATGGTAACCAAATCAGCAAAGCCACTTTGCTGATTGCAGCGGACCAAGTTTGCTCAACCCGACAAAATGCCCATTATTTTCCTGCTTATGAAATTCTTTTGGATGAGCTACGTGACTACCGATTCTACAAGGAGGATATGGTGCATCCCACCGAACAGGCCGTGCGCTACATTTGGGAACGTTTTGTGGATTTCGCCATCGACCCTGCCGAGAAACCCGCGATGAAAATGGCTTCGGAAGTAAAACAAATGCTGCACCATAAACCTTTATTTCCTGAAAGCACTGAGTTTGCCAAATTCCAACAACGACGCGAAATAATGATAGAGACCCTGCGACAAAAGTATCCAGATATCATCATTGGGAATCTAGGCTGATGAAGAATCTGCGAGACCTCTGATTTTCTCAAAGTTGCACAAAGTGGTTTCAGACAAAACAACACGAAAAGGCGCCCTTTCGAGGACGCCTTCATTATTACCTATCGAATATCTCTGTTGCGAAAAGGTTATTTACCTTTCCTCATGTTTCTGTAGAGGCGTTGTGCAAAGAACAGGCTAACGATGTAACCGGCAATACCTACACCACGGAAGACGATCGCACCTGTTGCGTTGTCTTCAGCAATAGGAGTTGTCGTGCACAGCAGAGTAGAACCAATGATGAGTGCGACAATAATGAGTGCCCGGATGGCGTAACTCGAAAGACGGTTGATTGTCTCTAGAGCTTTCTCATCAAAGGCTAAGCCCGTATGGAACGTGATTTGGTTCTTTTGCAGCATATCGAGTGTCTCGGCTTTCTTGGTCGAAGAGTCAGTGACACCCTTGGCCAGCTGCAGCAGTCTCATGCCGATTTGAGGATTCAAATCCTTAAGATGATCCTTATCTATATTTTCAAAATCAAAGTCAAATCCCATGTCCACTTTGGTCATGAAATAGTTCAGGATATTCACATTCGGGCTGAGAGTCTTGACCGTTCCTTCGATGGCAATAACGCCACGCGAAAGGTTGGTGAGAAATGGATCAACCTTGTAATTGCCGTTTTGGAGCTCATCAAGGACAGTGGTTAGGAGATCGCCTAATTGGAAGTCGCCGAAATCCGTTCCAGAGAACTGGCTGCACATGTTTTCGCAGAAACCAAGAATCTCGCCGTGGTCAACTTCGCCCAAAGGCTCTGCAACCGTCATCAAAATCTTCTTGAGGCTATAGGCATCATGCATCACCACATTGGTGACGATATCAATGAGGGTTTGACGCTGTTTCTGGGTAAGGGTGCCCATCATACCGAAGTCGATCCACTCGATGCTATGCTCTGGAAGCGGGATCTTCTTCTCGTCTTCTGTTACTTTTTCGCCATCCTTAGGCTCAGTCTCCGGTTCAGGCGTCTCAGTTTTGACTTCTTGTTCACCAGGAACGGGTTCTTTAATGAACACATTACCCGAGTGTGGGTCAGCGTGATAGAAACCATCAACAAGAACCTGGGTGGAGAAGTTATCGGCAATCAATGCGGCGAGGCGTTCACGCTCGTCTTCACCGAGTGTAGCAAGATAGTTGGTATCGCTGACTTCAGTACCTGTGACGAAGTCCTCGGTAAGGACAGCCTCGCAGGTAAGTTCACGGTAACATTTCGGGCTGATCACCTTATCGCGACCGAGGTTATTGTTATAGAAGCGATCAAGATAGTTTGCCTCGTTGGTGAGATCAAGCTCAATCTTGGAAGTCTGCTCCAGTTCCACAATCAGTCCCTTGAGGTCAATACCACCCACGGGACCTTTGACGAACTTGTCGAGGACCTTTTCAATGAGGGCGAAGTCACGGGCAACGGTTTCAACAACACCTGGACGGCGCACCTTGACGGCTACGACGGTACCATCGTGCAGCGTTGCCTTGTGTACCTGAGCGATAGAAGCAGAACCCAAAGCTTTTTCACTAAAGGATGCAAACAGCTCATTTGCCGGCTTACCTAAGTACTTCTCAATCTGGGCATAGACGGTCTCCATATCCATGGGGGCCACTTTTGAGCGCAGTTTTGCAAGTGCTTCGCTGTACTCAGCAGGCATGTACTGTGTCTGCTGTGAAGCGATTTGACCCAACTTCACAAAGGTTGGACCCAAATCTTCCAATATCTTTACGATGATTTCAGGCGTGATGCCATCATCGTAACTGTACTTCTTTAAAACGTCTATGATTTCCTTGAGCCTTTTGTTTGATTTGGGCTCAGCTTTTTTTGCTTCCTTGCGTTGCTTGAGTAAAGCGCCTATAAATCCAGTCATATTCTTTGTGAATTTTAATAATGTGTCGCGAAAATAGAAAAAATTCGGATGGTAAAATAAAAAAATTGAAAATTTGTACTCCTCAAGGATGTCATTACAATCCGACCAAAATTAGAGATGAAAAGCTATCAAAACTTGATTAGGCAACTAGGTAAATCAACCTAGACAATCATTTGCTTGCCAAAGATGTTATTGGATTGTATTCTTGAAATGGAAAACGAAAAATCCCGCCATGACGGGATTTTTCATTCTATGCAGTAGAGACGTAGCGCGCTACGTCTCTACAATCATAATTTACAATCATTTATTGTTTCCTCGCTGCAATCAGCAACTCAAGCATCTTGATGGCCGACTCGCTGACGGGCGTGCCAGGACCGAAGATGGCCACGGCACCAGCGTCGTAGAGGAACTGGTAATCCTGAGCGGGAATTACGCCACCCACGGTGACCATGATATCGGGACGACCGAGCTTTTCTAACTCTTCGATTACTTGAGGCACAAGGGTTTTGTGACCAGCAGCTAATGAACTCACGCCCATGATGTGGACGTCGTTCTCAACGGCTTGCTTGGCAGCCTCGGCGGGCGTCTGGAACAAGGGGCCCATATCCACGTCGAAGCCGATGTCGGCATAACCGGTGGCAACCACCTTGGCGCCACGGTCATGACCGTCCTGACCCATCTTGGCGACCATGATACGCGGACGGCGACCTTCCATCTTGGCGAACTCGTCGGCCATCTTGCAGGCCTCTTCAAATCTTGCGTCGTTTTTCGTTTCCATAGAATATACTCCTGAAATTGAACGGATTACAGCCTTATAACGGCCAGCGACCTTCTCGCAAGCCATTGAAATTTCACCCAAGGATGCACGGCACTTGGCGGCTTCCACTGCCAATGCCAGCAGGTTGCCCTCGCCAGTTTCAGCGCACTTGGTGATGGCGTCGAGGCAACGCTGCACGTCGGCCTCGTTGCGGTTGGCGCGGAGCTCCTTCAAGCGCTTGATCTGCGACTCACGCACAGCGGTGTTGTCGATTTCCAAGGTTTCAATCGGGTCTTCGTGGTCGAGGCGGTACTTGTTGATACCAACAATGGTCTCGCGGCCCGAGTCGATTTGGGCTTGCTTGCGGGCTGAGGCTTCTTCGATACGCATTTTCGGCAGACCGGTCTCAATGGCTTTGGCCATACCGCCCATAGCTTCCACCTCTTGGATGTGGTTCCAGGCGCGGTGGGCAATCTCATGGGTGAGGCTCTCCACATAGTAGGAACCTGCCCATGGGTCAACCACACGGCAAACATTGGTCTCTTCCTGGATATAGATCTGGGTGTTACGTGCGATACGAGCGCTGAAGTCGGTCGGCAGAGCGATAGCTTCGTCCAAGGCGTTGGTGTGCAGCGACTGGGTGTGACCCAATGCGGCGCCCATAGCCTCGATGCAGGTACGTGCCACGTTGTTGAACGGGTCTTGCTCGGTGAGCGACCAACCAGAGGTCTGCGTGTGTGTACGCAGGGCGAGTGACTTGGCGTTCTTCGGGTTGAAGGTACGCACAATCTTGGCCCACAGCATACGGGCGGCGCGCATCTTGGCAATCTCCATGAAGTGGTTCATGCCTGAGCACCAGAAGAAGGACAGACGCGGCGCAAAGGCGTCGATGTCCAATCCAGCCTTCACACCGGTGCGAAGGTAGTCCCAACCGTCGGCCAGGGTGTAGGCCATCTCGATGTCGGAGGTGGCACCGGCTTCCTGCATGTGGTAGCCCGAGATGGAGATGCTGTTGAACTTCGGCATGTTTTGCGAGGTGAACTCGAAAATGTCGGCGATGATGCGCATCGAGAACTCAGGCGGATAGATATAGGTGTTACGCACCATGAACTCTTTCAGGATGTCGTTCTGGATGGTACCGGCCAGCTCCTCGTACTTGGCGCCCTGCTCCAAGGCAGCGACGATATAGAAGGCGAGGACGGGCAACACAGCACCGTTCATGGTCATGGAGACGGACATTTTGTTCAGCGGAATCTGGTCGAACAGGACCTTCATGTCCTCGACGGAGCAGATACTCACACCAGCTTTACCCACATCACCCATCACGCGCTCGTGGTCGGCGTCGTAGCCACGGTGTGTGGCCAAGTCGAAGGCGACGGACAGACCCTTCTGACCAGCGGCGATGTTACGGCGGTAGAAGGCGTTTGACTCTTCAGCGGTGGAGAAACCGGCGTACTGACGGATGGTCCAAGGACGCATCACGTACATGGTGGAATAAGGTCCACGGAGGTTCGGGGCGATACCAGCGGCGTAGTTGAGGTGCTCCATGCCTTCGAGGTCTTTCTCGGTATAGGCGGGTTTCACCATAATATGCTCGTGGGTCTCCCACAGCTCGCCATTCGGCAGGA
>Ga0310690_10003529_pt1 | contig 23239 bp, 5 predicted proteins | sample AusTroGonzalo_MG_2_FD_207661 | JGI IMG/M metagenome (GOLD analysis project Ga0310690, IMG submission 207661) | Bovine rumen microbial communities from tropical cattle in Woodstock, Queensland, Australia - Gonzalo_04 (v2) (version 2) | ecosystem: Host-associated > Mammals > Digestive system >... | reverse complement strand
GGATTATAGTAGTTGTCTTTTCCTGAATCCCTGAACCTACGGGTGACAGACCACGGAGTAATTTCCCAGGAGTGCAGTAGAAAGACACGCACCTTCGGGGTTAATTGACTAAGTTAGCATATAAAAGACCATAGCGAAACGGTTTAGTTTTTTCGTTGCGTGGTGAAACTGGATATGGTGTGAAAAGAAAAGGAGACGATGTGATATCGTCTCCTTTTTAAGTTAGTCATCCCATATATAATGGTCAAGAGATTGGAGGTTACTGTGTCCACTACACTTCTTTAAGTCGTGGATATTGATACCTCTTAGAACCCCGATTGTGATAGCCGTTCGTCTCGCAGTATGTGAAGATATTAACTTGTACTTAGGTGCAGTTACTACCTTTATTACTCCATTCTGCCACTCTTCATAACGGACTTCATCAACAAAGCCGATGTCCTTCATGAGTTCGTGCAGATAGTAGTTATAATTGCCGATGCTGCAATTATACGGTGCTCTATAACCGTATTTCTCAAGTATCCTATAAGTAGTAGGTGCATCAATGGAATATCGGTCTATGTTTACAATAGCAGTCTGACCAGTTTTCTGCTGTACTATCTTGAAGATATTACGCTCAAAACAACCAGGCTCTATTCTTACCATATCACTATATCGTTGATACAAGTTACAGCTTAGAACGAAATGGTCTCTTACTTTATGCATAGTCTTTCGAAAGTCTTTCCGTCTGTTTGCATAGTAGAGGTCTATATCGAAATAAGCAATTCTTGATACTTCGTCTGCTGACAATGCAATCTCCTGATTACGAGGTAAAGGTAACTTTATATCCCCATAAGTTGGGGAGATAGTTGCATTATACTTTGCAGCCCAACCCAATATTGCTTTGAGTTGGCTGCACATAGTATTAATAGAAGAGACTTTCAATCCCCTCTGGCGACAGAATGTTATGAAGTAACCCCAGAATATATCAGTGATTTGCACTGGCACCAAGGTCACTTTATACTCTGCTTCTAGAGTACGAAGGTTATACAAAAGACCAGCCAACGACTTATAATAGTTTGGATGGAGTTTTGACTTAACTCTCGCACAAGCGAGCACAACATCTATTAAGGAACTCCCCTGTAAATCAAGAGTAAAAGGGTCAATAAGGGACTTTTCAAGATATGAATTGAAGTCTCTCATTTGAAACTCCTGCTTTTGATACATAGGAGATGTAACAAGTACAGGTGCAGCAGACATGGTGCAAATATGGTAAAAATTTTCTAATAAACAAAGGATAAAATTAATTTACTCAAGCTATATTTACATAAAAATTTAGCAACATGAAGAAATTATTATTCTTACTTGCAATCCTGTTCGTTGGATGCTCAAGGGCACCTCAGGAACAGACGGTTAGGTTCCATTCGAACCTTATTGAGAGTGGTAGTATGACGAGGGCCGCTGACCACAGTGAGATTCTCAATCTCATTGAGTCTACTTACACTATGTTTCCCGTTAAACTTTACACCAATGAAGAGAACAATCAGTTCATTCAGATAGAGTTTGGCAGGCAGTACACAGTTCCTATTGGTACTTGGAGAGTCACTGGCTACAATAGTAGTGATATTACTATGACTGGCTCTCCTACTGATAAGTACAATCTTGGTAAGTCTCCGTATTTTTATACCGACTCTTATGTGACTATCCAGTATGGTACTACTGACTATGCTCTTCCTGTTGAAGTTCGAGCCGCTGGCATTGTCTACGATAAGTCAGAGGTCTCAAAGATGGAGTATAAGGGTCGTAGTGGAAGTTATATTCAGATGGTTGATTCAGACTTTGTGTTCTCTGATAATTATGGACTATTCTTTATTAATGGTAATTTCTCGGGAACATCACAGGTTTGGTTCAGAGTTACCCCTAAGACTGGTGCTCAGAAGGTAACTGAATTTATGCTGTCAGCCCAAGAGCAAGGTAGTGGTTCTGCCATTTTTGGATTACTTGAAAGTGGGAAATACTATGTGCTTCACCCTAATGCCGTTACGGAGCTGAGTGGAGTTTCGTTTTCTCTCAATATTCCGTCCTGGGAATGTGCACTTGATTAACTAACTATAGGTTGCGAACAAAAAAGCAGGTAAGCTTTGACTTACCTGCTTTCTTTTTTTTTTCACTATCTTGTGATTTGATTATCGAATGTCATAAACACTCCTTCTTCCTCACCGATATTAAGTAATTGGTCAATCTGACCCCAGAAAGGAACTGTATATTTGAGAGTATTTCTAACACCCTTATTCCATCCTTGATATCTTCCAGACTGAACTTCTTCAAAGAAGTCTCCATTGAAGAATCCATATATGGGATAGAGTAGACCAGCAGCTGTTTGTGCAGAAGCTAACGGGTTATTAACTAAAGTTTTAGCCTCAGAAATACCACCCATAATAGTTGTTGCCTTTTCATCAAAGAGACATCTCTTAATAACATACATCCAGAGTCTATAGAAGAATTCTCCCCTATGGTCATTGGGGTCTCCCATAGCAAATGAAGCACCAGCAAGAGCTGCTAACATAAAGCTTTCAGCAAGAGTTCTCTTGACATCTGCCTTTTGTGTTTCAGAGAGATTTTCCCAATAAGCATTAGCCTTAGTTTGATACTCTCTTCTGTCTTTGAAGTAATCCCTAATTAACACAAGAGTATCAGTCTTAAAGCCCCTTCTCCATCCAGAGTCATCAGCATATCTCTCTAACATCTCATCGAGCATCTCATTTGTCAGAGGAGTTCCTTCAAGGTTAGTAGCATTGGGCTTAATTTGCCAAGTAAAACCTCCGTCATCATTCCCACTATCTACCATTTCAAGAGCATCTATTAAGCTAACCTTCTTATCGTTAAGTCTGACTTGTGTATTTTCATAGAAGTTACTTAAATCAGTATCTCTAATAGACTCATCCCAGTGAAGTTGTCTCCATCTTCTAGAGAAGTGCTCAACCATCCATTGACGGAAGTTCATTGTCATTTTACCAAGCATCCACTGATGAATAATACCCTTGTCTTCTTTATTCATAGCGCCATGGCATTGCTGATTAATGTGTCTAATTCTTCTCTTGATTGCATCAAAGTAAGGGTCTTGAATACCATTAATTTTGTTGCCATTCATATTGAAGATATTATCCTTCAGCTCTAGAACAGGATTGTTATCAACAGGTTTGCTCTTCTTTAATGCATCATAGAGGGTTATCTTTCTTCTTTTACCTGTGTCAGGGTCGTACTCTATGACTTTCTCGTGGAGTAGAGTAGCATATACATTCATCATATGAATCCAGTATTCACCTCTTTGATACATAGCCATGGGACTCATAGCCCCAAAGAGTTTACCAAACACTGTAGAGTGGTATCTTACCTCTGACAGAGAGGAGAAATACTCCTGCGAGGAATCAAAGAAGTCAGATATCAGGGTATCCTTACTATTCTTATTATTAGTGAGAATATCCATAAACTTACCGGCCATACCTACAGCACCAATCGCTGTGCCTATACCAGCACCTATGGCTGCACCTGCAACACCACCAACCATACCACCAGCAATAGCACCTATTGTAGTAGCACCTTGCTCTCCAAGTAAAATAGCTTCAGCTTTTAACCAGTCAGACATTGTAAAGTACTGACCTGCCATAGCTTCAATGAGAGTCTGAATGACACCAACATACTTATTGGTAAGAGCACCTTTGACATTCACCGCTAAGCCTTTCAAGGAAGTATAGCCAATAAGGTTACTACAAAGGACTGCCCATTTGCCTTCAGATTTATTTTCTACACCATAGAGATGCTTGAGTACAAAAGAGTCAATAATACTAGAAGTACCGTCGGCTTGGCCTTTCTTTCTGAGAAGAGTGGCAACTTTAGCAATACCACCTCTAACAATAGTATCTGCTTTAACTGTACCATCAGCACTTTGCTCAATAGGAGAATTATCATTGACATAATCTTCTATCATCTCACAAAGGTCTCTGATATTCTCCATTGCTTCATAGTTTAAAGCAGTGGTCATTAAAGCAGTGACAGCAGAACTAAAGTCGTGAGTAAGTTCATTCTGTGCAATCTTCTTTGTATAGAATAGAGGAATCTGTCTTAATATAGTATTATCATAAGCACTGGTAGAAGCAAGGACTTCTTCTCCGTCTATGTACATACCATTACTGACAAACTTGTTGGTGCCCTCTTTCTTTTTTAGCAACTTTGCTCTGTCGAAAAGAGTACTGACAACATCTTTGAATTTTCTGTCTCCTCTAAGCGTTTCCTTAAGAATTTGGTCCCAGGTAGTTCTCTTCTGAGGGGGTATAAACTGGTGCTGTGCATAGTTGGGAAGTAAAGTGCCTATTTGGCCTTTAATCTCCATCATCCTATTATAATACTCCTTCTGGTGTATTGTCCAGCCCTGCTGAAAATCCTCCTTAAGAGCCATAATAGGAACTCTCTCAAATCTGTGATTCTTATGGTCAACCTCAACCAGCTGAGTATTCTGGTCCTCCCATAACTGCATTTCTGCTAAATAAGCAGAAGAGCCTTTCTCTATGCCATTTCTTGTAAGCGAGTGACCGTATTTGCCCCTCTCTCTATAATAAGCATCCCAGTCGTACTGACTTTTAATTCTGCCCTTATCATCATAAATAAAAGAAGAGTCCCCTGTGTATTTCAGCAAATCATTAGCTCTCCTGATTTCAACATCAAATTCTGCAGCTTTCTTATCTCTAGTATTTTGTGCATCTCTAATAAGAGCACCCATCATAGAGATAGTAGTAACAGAAGACCTACCAACACTGTAGAGATAATCAGTAAGAGAAGCATCGGCTTCCTTCATTGTGATGATGTCAACTAAATCCTTGGCATAAAGTAAGTTGGATTCCCCGATAAACTCAGAGCCAAGAGCAACCATAGCGGTTTTCTCAAGCTCCTTAATCTCTCTCTGCTGAGCATCAAAATCGTCTCTAATAGACTTAGCTAAATTTTTCAGCTCTGCCCTATCGGTATCATTGACTGCAAAGTCATTGATGAGTGCGTCATCCATAGCAACAGCATTGATGACATCATAATAAGCATCTCTTAGATTATTAGCCTGAGACACAGCTTCTGCTATAGCATGTGCTCTCTCTAGGTTAGTCCCAGAAGGATTAAGGCTCTTGAGATTATTACCTGTCTGTCTAAGATAATTTACAGAGGTATTCATAAAATCAAGAAGTCCCTTGCCATATTCTCTCTTATGGAGCTCATCTAATAACTTATCTTGAAGGTGTCGGAGAGATTCACTAGTTGTTGTTCTGCCCTTACCTCTTTCAATTCTTCTAATTTGCCTCTCAAGAGACATTGCGGCATCGGCATAAGCATCAGATATCTTTTTAATCTCCTTCTCCTTTCTAACAAAAGTCTCACTTTCGAGATGGTATTTCTCGTCAAGGTCTTTTATAGTTTGCTGAATGGAGTATCCAGTGTCCGTTAATTCGAAGGAAAGAGCTTTATCCTCTACATTCTCTCTAATATTTTTGATATTGAGTCCCTTAAAGGATTTAGCATCATCAACAACTCTAGTAGCAAAGGCAACCTCAGAAGCAGTGTGCCCTAAGATATCGTGATTAATATCAAAAATCTTTTGAGCAACTTCCTCACGAGTACCCCAGTTTCTGCTCATAGCGTTTTTAACAGTGGGGGCATTAGGGTTAAGAGCTAATAATAACTCAATATCTTTAACAGATAAACCATCTGCAGGAGTAAATTGAAGTATATTAAGGCTCTTGAAGAAATCGTCAACTGTTCCGGGATTAACCAGTGTAGGTTTAATATCTACTAAATCGTTAATATCAACCCCCTGAGCACCTAACTCATCTCTTAAAGAGTCCCATTTAACAATAGCTTCATTAACCGCTACTTCTCTAGATTGAGTGCTACTATCTTTATTATCGATAAAGATATTAAACATATCTCCATGTTGAACAACAGATGCAACTCTTCCCTTATTAGAGTTGTTGAAGTCCTGTGCTTTCCTATAAGCATCTTCTCCGCCAAAGTCAATCAGATTGCCCGTGCTGTCCATAAAGCCATAAGACTTGGATTGCTCCTTAATACTAAGAGCAGATTTAGCTTCTTTACCTCCCAAGAAATAAAAAACATCCTTGTCTTTATGTTGACCAAGACGGTCTCTCACATATCCTCTAGCATCCATAGCGTCAGCTACCCCCGGTTGGAGGTAGCTGGCGTACAGATAATTTGCTAATGGACGATTCTTGGCAAACTTTGTAAGCCCTAAGTATAATTTACTGGGTTCCTTTGTTCCAGGTACATCTGGAACCATTTTACAATCTATCTTTCCTCTTGCCATATCTTAACACAATTCATCATACATTTCATCAAGGAGACTCTCCTTATATTCTATACCAAGTTGAGTTAACTTCTTAGCAAAGAACTCCTTCATAGGGTTTCTAAGGGCATCTTTTTCCTTTTGGCTCTTCTCTTTAAACTCTTGAATTTTCTGTCTAGCTTCTGCTTCTGTTCTACCAGACATCATAAACAACTCAAGTATCTTGTTTCTAATCTTAGTAGCTCTCTTAACCTTAGCTTGTTCAGCAACATCAGTTGCAGAGGGAACTTCATTAACTTGAGCCTCGGTAGGAGTAACTTCATCAAGTTGAGTATCATTCTTCTGCTCCTTAACTGTTGCAACAGACGCTAATGGAGTATATGTAGGATTAGTAGAAGCCTCAAAGTATTCTCCATTGTTACCCATTAAAGTCAGTTCCTGATAATAAGCTCTAGTGCCAATATTGTCTTTAGCAACTCTCTTCAAGAGAATGTCCTTTCCGCCGGACTTAATCTTGATATAGTATTTATCAGCAACTGTGAAGTAATCATTGCCTTCAAAGATGTAATTAGCGCCCTCCCTCTTAGGATTAGTTCCGTCCTTGCCTATCTTTATTTTTGGAGCAAGTTTGTTGTTGTCAGCGTTGTTCTGCACAAACTGGTCTAATATAAGTTCTCCATTGCCTGTATTATAGGCAAAACTACCAGAATGGATAGTAAAGGTACTGTTATACCCAGCTATTTTACTCTTAAGTCTGGTGGGGAACAGTCCCATAAAGGACTTAGGGCTAAAGCCTATACCCGTTCTCCAGAAGTTATAGTAGAATAAGTGCTCTGCAAGTTTCCTACCTCTCTCGCCACTTCTATAGAGGTCTGCCCAACCATCACCAAGTTTTTCCTTGTCTTGAGTGGTAAGACCTGTGGTGTCAACCTTAAGAACTGTTCTATTCTTCTGAATGTCAACCTTAATAGCGTCTATAAGAGCGTTACCCTTAAATAGCTCTTTGGCATTACCTCTCATAAAGTCCTGAGGGAATTGCTCTAAGTAGTACTTAAGACCTTGATGCTTATTTTCTGCAGTAGCCTCAATAGGAATGGCTCCAGAAGCAATAAGTAAGTAAGATTGATAGAAGTCACTCAACTCGCTCAGAGTCTTTCTGTCGCCAAAGAGAGTTCTCTTCAGGTCAGCATCAGCTCTGTTTAACATCAATCTGAAGTTAGAACTGTTGGCAGGCATTTCATCAAGTAAGATTCTGCTTATATCCACAGCTTTATAGAAACTATCAAGGATAGGATGCATCCTCATTATAGTCTGGAAATCTGCCTTATTACCGTCAACATCATAGAAGTTATTAAAGTTACCATCAGTAGCCTTATACTCCATAATGAGATTATCAATCACCAGAGGACCAACAGCATTACTGATAGAGTTAAATCTTGTAGCATAAGTAGGGCTCTTCATAGCCTTGGAAATACTGTCAAGATACTGGAAGAACTTCAATATCTTATAGTCAGAGACTGCAGTATCTTCAGCAGAAGATTCTCTTATTCTAGGATTCAAGCTTTCAACCAACTCATCCTCAGTAATAGTGTCAAAGTCATTGATTCTTGAGTCTTCAGTGAGATTGTAGTCCTTATTAATCTTATCTATCTTCTCCTGAATAACCTTAGTCAGGGTAGTGAAGTTAGTGACATTCTCAGAATTATACTGTGCCAGAACTTCTCTGATAGCAGGTTGAGAGATAAACAGAGCAGCTTGTCTGAATGGCATCCCCAGTCTAATAAGAGTAGTGACAATAGGCATTGTGGTGTTATTGATATTCATCAAGTTAGCCACAGGGTCTTTAACAGCATCAGCAAACATGGCCACAAATTCACCAAGAGTTCTGCCAATTAAAGCTCCTTCATCATTATATTTCTTATCAATCTCCATCATACCGGTAAACTCAGTACCAGCAATACTGAACTTCTCACCATCCTCAAAGTTAAGGATACTGCTAATGTCCAGTTGGAAACCATTACTTTCAAGAACCGCGTGACCAACCTTTTGAACGGCCGCCATACCTAAGGCAGTAGCAGCAGCACTATTCTGCTTGTAGAACTGTAAGTGAGTATCAATGAAGCACAGGTTCTTCTCTGTATAGCAGAGAGATTTAAGAGCAGCAGTACCAGTCTCAATATCACTGTTATTGGGGTCAAGAGGAACAACCTTACCATCAAGTAAACCAAGTCTACCTTCAGCAATAGCATTCAGGTCTTCCCAACTGATGTTGTTAGCAGGATTCTGATAAGCACTAACCAGATAGCCCATAGACTTCTGAGGCTCAAAGCCACCAGGATTCAGCATCTTAGAAGCAGTGGTCTCATTGGTAAGAACAGCCCAAGACATGTTGACAATCTTATTATTTCTGTAAGTAGTTCCTTCAGTATCTTCATAAGAGTCAAACATATACTTGATGTACAGTTCCTTCATTTGTCTGAAGAGTGCATCACCCTTTCTTGTAGCAAAGATATCACTGTCCAAGAAATCATTGACTATTTGGTCAAGCTTTCTTTCTCTTGCTTCTTCAAGGGACTTATCTATCTTCTGTTGTCTGATGTATTCGTCAGACTCACTAAATCTCTCAACAAGACTTTCGTGTCTTCTATTTTCCCTTTCAAGAGCTCTCTCAGTAGACCTTGTGATTTGCTCTAAGGCCTTCTCAGTAGCATTTTCGCCAAGAGCTTCTCTGGCCTGAGCAGCGTGATTGTTGATATCGTCAACTACCTTCTGATGTCTGGTGTTCTCAGCATCAAGTCTATAGCTAGCTTTTCTTTCTCTATTAGCATCAATTCTGTCAATGACCTCTTGCTCTTCAGCCTGAGTAAGTTGTATCTGGTCTCTATTAGGAATATGAGACTTGAGATATTTCCTCACTTGGTCTCTATTGTTCTTGGTGAACTCCTGAGCTTGCTCACTAAAGTTCTTGTCACTCACTACATCTTGACCAAGACTTCTCATTGCAATGTTGATTTCCTTTCTCATGAGATAGAACTTATCAACATCGAAGTCAGAGCCTGTCAGCAATGTGATATCATTAGGGAGCATAATACCATCACCAGCTTCTCTCGGTAAGAAACCGACAATCTTAAGAGGTGCCATAGAGTACTTATCCTCAGTAGGAATTCTATAGCCAATCATCTCAAGAAGCTCAGGATTAATCATCTCAATAGCTTCTATGTCAATGTTGCCATCTCTATCAGCAAACTTTTGGAATAACTCATTGGCAAAGATAGGAGCGAATACCTCGTAGTAAGCAATACTACCTTGGTTTTCATTTACATACTGTTGGTATGCAGCATCTATGTCATAGGTCTTACCATTCTGAGGAGCAGTCTTGGCAAATTCAGCCTTAGTCATTAGCAAACCACCGTTCTTATCGTGGAATCTAATGTTAAGTTCTCTGGAAGTACCAAAATTAGTAACCTGAACAACAGGACCACCGGCAATCTCTTGCTTGTTAATTCTGTTCTTGACAACAGAGTTAATGAGTTGCTCAATTCTCTTAGACTGAATAGGGTCTCCAAGAGGAATATTAAACTCACCAGTCTCTTCATTGACAGTACAAGCAGCAGCTAACTCAGCACCATATCTAGGAGAAGAAAGAATCTCATCAAGCAATATCTGCGAGAGAGCAATGTTTCTATCCTTTCTGCTTAAGTAGTACTTATCAATACCCAGCTGCTTAGAGAGCTCATCAATGCTAGCTTCAATATTGTCAGAAATGTTTCTCTCATATTCTTTCTTGAAGTCTTCTGCAGATAACTGCTTCTTGACACCCCTGTCAAAGAAATCATAGGTAACAGGGTTACCGTTACTGTCTATTGTTTCTAAGTCAGATGTGATAATATACCTAATCTGAGAACCATGAGCCTGAGAGTGATTCTTAAAGTGCTCAGGAACATCCTGCTGAATAGCATAATTCTCAAAAGGAACTTCATACACATAAGTATCTGTATTGTAGCTACCGTCTTCATTATAAATGGCTTGCTCAAGAGCTAACTTAGCAGCAGTCTCACCGCCCTTCATTCCATAGAATTGTTTGATATCTATGGGGGCCATCAAACCAGACTTACAAGTAGACTCAAACTGTACAGTATCAATACCCTTAGTATCAAACTTTTGAGCACTCTCTTCCATCACTTGGTAGATGGCTCTCAGGATATTAGGCATACCAGTATCTTCATTTTGAAGAATAGCATCAGCCATAATCAAGAGATACTCAGAGTTCTTGAATTGCACAGGCACCTTCAAAGAAGAAAGCGGTCTGGCAATATCACTTCTACCACCGTCAATGGAGGGCTTGGATATCTGGCCATAAACAAACGGCTTTAACGGCTGAAAAGCAGTAGCTAAGTCATTATATTTATAGTCCCCAGATAAGAGTTTATTATAGATTTCCTCAGAACTTCTGCTCCATTTACCAAAGATAAATGCTTTCTTTCTGTAAGAAGTGGGAGAAGAATAACCCTGAGCATCAGCAACATTAATATAATTGTACTGGTCTATAATATTATCATAGGTAGCAACAGCTGCTTTATATTGAGGGCTATCCTTAGATACTCCGCTATTCTCAAGTTCTTTCAGTTTTCTGTTAAAGACAATTCTCAAATTATCCTTAATGTTGGACACAAAGTCATCAAAGTCCTTAAGCAGTATAGTTCTGAACTTACCATCAGTAACAGCCTTGCCATTGTAATCAGTAGCTTCAATGTTGGCTCTAATACCAGGAGCGTGGATTTGTGCTAATCTCTTCTGTAAGTCCTCAGCATCTTTATAGAAAGCGGGGTCAGTAACAGTCAGTTCCAGAATGTTCATAGCAGCAAAGGCATCATTCCAGACGAACTCTCTAAGGCGTCTTTCAACCATTGCGTCATCTTTACCGACATTAGCAATCTGCTTAGCACCCTCAAAGATACCATCGGCTTTCCATTCAGCAAGAACTCTGTCAGCTCTGGCATTCATACTGGCAACGATATCTTCACCAGCAAGTTGCTCAAGTCTGGCAGCTTCTTCAGCAGTTAATCCCTTCTTAGTTACAGAGTCGTATGTAGAACCTTCCTCAATAGCCTTATTGATAAGATGCCCAAGCTCTGTATTAACAGCATTACCTCCCTTGAGATACTTATTGAAGAAGTCAAGCATAACGAAACGCTTGCCATTCTTATCAAAGTTCTTAATGAAATTAGGATTCTTCTTGTTGTAATCTCTAATTTCAACAGTCTGAATTCTGCTTAGTTCCTGTTGGAATATTCTAGTGAATCCTTCTGTGAGCTTAAGCTCCATAAACTCTCCAGTATAAGCATTCATTCTAAGGAACTCAGAAGAAGGCTTATTGGACATCATAGGAATTCTATACCACACAGCAACAGTAGAACCCTTGGCATCTCCAAACTCAGAGAAGTACTCAGACAGAACAGACAGAGCATACTCAGTATCAGACATACTCTTCATATAGTTGTGCTTGTTGAAGTTCAGTTGGACTTTATGTCTAAAGAGGTTCTTTCTTTCCTCTTGAGTCATACCGTCCATTGTCTCAAGCCAAACATTTCTCCAACCGTTCTGGTCTTTGAACCACTCATACTGACCATATTCACTCTCTAAGAACTCTTGGAATCTAGCATCTTCACTACCAAAGTGGTTCATCAAGACAGTCAGATAAGAAGGAGTCACATAGGATTGGTACATCTTACCGCTATCATAGAAGGAAGACACAGCTGTTTCCTCAAGTTTCTCAGTAATAGGTCTCAGGAAGTTATTGAGATAGTTGCTGATATTGTTTTCCCCTCTAAACTTAAAGGGGTCATAGTTCTCCTTATTGACAGACTTGCTAAGATTATTGAATATCTCTCTCAGGTTGTTCACCATACTGTGGAAAGTCTGAGTAGTGTCAAGAGCAACACTAATCAAACTATCATCAGCGTGATATCCGAGTAAATCAGATGCTCTGGATAACAAAGTAATCAACTCCGCTCTGTCATTTTCCTCGAGAGACTTATTAGCTCTCTCGACAAGGTCTCCAACAATAGCAGAGAGAGTATCAAGAGCATCCTTCTTTATCTTCATATTATCAAAAAGAGGATGTGTATTAGTCTTGAATTCAACCTCAATGCTTTGCTTAGCATCGCTTAAAGCAGGATGCTGATTGACTTGGATACTCTTATATTCAGTCTCGCCAGTCTTCTCATTTCTCTCCTTCAGGATAACAGAGTAAGGCTGGAAAGCTTTAGCAAACACTCCATAGAATTGACTCTGGAAGTCAGATTCAGCACCAGTATTGTCCTTGAGTTTGTCAATCACCTGATTAATCCAAGGGTTCTCTGGAGCCTTAGCCTCAAGCATTTGAATCATATGATTAAGACTTTCAGCACCTCTGGTCCACCTTAAGATAGAAGATGTAGCATCTTTGGCATTGACTCTCTCAGCAATACCAAACTCACTAGCTATCTTTTCTTCCTCACCATTCTCATTGACTTTAGTCTGGAAGCAGCGGTTTAGCACCTGCTTGACTAGTTGAGACATAGAGGACATAACATCAAGAGTTCTAGACTCTATCTGCCAATGCTCTTGCAGAGAACCTTCAGTCTCAGCGATTTGGCTTGTGTCGTCCTTACCATTTAAATCTTCAGAGATATAGACAGGGGCATCAACTACTGTGAACTTATCTTCATCAGTAGTAATAGCAAAGTCCTCAACAGCAGCAAAAGCGTCGTTAGCGAATCTAATAACAGAGTTAAAATTCTCCTTAATCAGATTAGCCTTCTTTATAAGAGCTCTTGTGTTAATATTGGGGTTACCAGCAGCTGTGAATAATCTTGCCTTAGTAAACTCAATGAGTCTCTGCGGAGTGAGGAACTTAGCAAGCTCAACTCTACTCATAGCTCTAACCCTGTTGGTAAATTCCTCAATATCCTTCTCTGTCATAGGCTTGCCGTCCTTGTTGGCTAACTCAGGGAAGGTAGATAATATCTTAGCAGGGTTCTCAAGGAATTCAGTAATACTATCACTGATGAAGTAAACCACCTGCTCAGCGACATGTCTTACCTCAGTATTGGACATTAAGTCACTATCAAGCAGATTGTTTAACTGCTTGACCATAGTAGAGGTTTTCTTCTGGAAAGAGTTTAACTCATCTCTGACTGGCTCAGACTTAGGTTTAGTTAAACCATCCTCTTGATAAGCATCCTTGGTAGGATTACCATATTCATCAAAGATAGTTCCCTGTCTACTGTCTGTATAGTAAAACTCTCCACCAATACCAGCAAGGAAATCTTCAAAAGAAAGCCCCTCGGTTAATGCACAAATACCAAGTGCCTCAGAGAGGTTAAACATATGCCCAGTAACATCGTAACCATAGTTAGCAAGTGTCCTAATAATATCCTTCTCAGCTGGTTTAAATATTTTAACCAGTTGAGCAATATCATAAACGGACCGAGGCATAGTTATAGTCTTAGAGGCCTTGTCGTAATGTATCTCCTTAGCAAAGAGCTGAGCATCTCCGTCATACCACTCTTCTCTGACATCATCAAGCAGAGCAGTTAAAGAGCTTTTAGAGATAGCTTCATTAGCTTTATTCCTAGCAACCGAGTTGTCTTGATACTCAAATACCTCCGAATCAAGAGATTTCCACTGACTATAAGGAATCTTTACAGAGAGACCATTGTCTTTAGCAGTAGCACTCTCCCAGATAGAACTTGCTCTCTTAAGCTCAGATGTAGCCATACCGGGGACTACAATAGTCTCAGTAATATACTTAGCTTCTTCAGGGCTAATCCTAGCTCTTTCCTTGTTATATCTGACTTTCTCTTCAAAGCCAACAGAGAACTCACTGTCGGATGTATTGATTAAACCGGCAAGCTCTTTGAGAGACATATTAGGCTTAATGGTATTCAGGTCAATAATCTGATTACCAGTGACTGGATTGACTCTATAGAAGAGATTCTTAAACCAAGAAATAAAAGCCTTCACATATTGGTCAAAGGTCTTTCTCTTAGATTCTTCAGTAGACTTATATTCTTCTCTGAAGTTTCTGGCAAGAGCCTGAGTGACAAGCTCATTAATTCTATCCTCGTGAGTAAAACCATCCTTAGCTGTATAGTTGGCTACAATATCTTCCCAGAGTTTTGGGAAAGTAGTCATAGCTTCATCTGCCAGTCTATTATATAAGAACTCATTCTCATACTTAAGAGTAGCAGTAAAAGGATGCAGGCATTCTTCAACAGCAATATCAGTAGTAAATCTTCTACCAACTAAATAGATTTTACCGTCCTTGACAAAGCTGTTTTCATTACTTCTTATTTCTCTACCAAGGGCCTGAGATGCGGCCTCCTTAGTAACATACTGAATTCTGTCCTTTAAAGCAGGGATTCTCGCCTGTAAGAAATCAACAACCTTCTTGACTTCTTGGATATCTTTTTCAATGGATTTATCAATAGCATCAACACTATTGAATTCAATCTTCACAGCATTGGCAGTTCTTGTAAAGCTGACAGCTGCAGGAGAAATACCGTGTGCTCTAAGAGTATTATAAATCTCATTGATAGTAGCAGCAACAGAATAAGTACCGTCACCCTTGGTGACATACATAGCTTTTCTATCCACATACCCCATAGTAGGGTCATATGTGTGGATAAGTCTTCTATCTTTGAGATACTGCTTAATGGATTTACCCTCTATGTTGAAGCTTGTATTATTAGTAGGCTGCGGCTCCTCTACCTCAATATTTTCCGGCTTATTGTTTAATGCATCTTCAGAGAACTTACCGACATTTACTTCATATTCACCGTTTTGTTTCTCCTTGATTTTAACACTTTCTGCAGGGAAATATTTGGTAGCATCTGCTACTATAGACTGAGCTTGTGCAAAAGTCTTAGCAGGTATAGGTTGACTATACTTTCTCTGCCAAAGTTCATAAGATTTCTCAGTTCCTTCTGTAATAGGAGCAGGTTCAGTCTTAGACAAAACAATAGAATCCGAGGGGAACTGACCATTCCCCTCGGCATTCATATATTCATGTATAACATTTTCCAGGGAAGCCGCACTCATATCAAGGCGATTTGCCATATCCGTGAATTCCTTGGAATGAATATTTACACAAAAACCCATATTATTTACAGTCTTTAATTAAATTTATCCAGTCTTCAACATTGGTGATTCCAACTACTGAGATTCCGTGGCTCTTAAGTATTTTCTCATCAGAAGCAAATACTCCAGTTACTCCCCAGTCTTTTTGCTCTAATACATCATAAAGCATATCTCCATACTTGGCATCAGCAGCAACTTGTACAAAGGTAGATAAATTTTCTGTGTTTTGCAACTCTGCAAGTGATTTGTTACCAACATCAGTAATAACTTCCTTAGGTTGCTCAGATGGAATTTCTTGGGCTTCCTTAGCAACTTCAGAAGGTTTCTCAACCTTAGGAGGTGCGGGTTTCTCACTGAAATCTCCAAGCAAATGTCTGTTGAGGTCCTCAAGACTTCCTTCAGCAGGAGCCTTAGTTTCCTCCACAGGAGTAGGAGAATTATCTTCACTGAGGTCAACATCCTCAAGGTTTTGTAATCTCTGCTGTCTTTCCTGTTGTTTCTTGAGACTATCATTCATCTTATCAGATGTCCTCTGGTCTAAGAATTCAATATTACCAAAGCTGTCTCTGGTTACAACAAATAAATTACCATCTGAAGCAGTAACATTGTAATACTCCTTATTATTTCTTGTAGTAAAGGGAACCCAATGTCCTTCAACAATAGCCTGATTGTACAGACAGGACTTACCAAGAGGAGTCTCCATATCTACAGGTTGCTTAGTGTTTCTGTCAATGAACTGTCCATTCTTATACTCATAGGTAACATTATTAACTCTGACACTTCTATAAGTCTTGAATTCAGACCTACCAGTACCCGGAGAACTATTACCAACTGGAGTCATTATGATAGGCTTACCAGATGCGTCTGTAGGATATATTGTATAGGACATACCAGCAGTTCTCATACTTGCAACAGAAGTCATAAGAGCGTTGGAGTCATCATAAACCTTAAGCATTGCAGGCTCATCCAGAGACTTAAGTGTAACATTAATCTGGAAATTGGCGTTCTCTAAATCCTTAAAGAATTTCAACATATCAAAGTTAGCACCTAATGTCTGAGTAACATCAGCCATACCAGGAACTCTAATAGTAAGAGTATTGATTCCATCCTTACCAATTAAGATATTCTTACCGTTGTCTTCCAGTAATAAGTAACCTCTTAATTCAGATATAGCGGCCCTTCTTACTTCATAGTTGGTACTGAACAGCCTTGCTATCATAGAGTTAATCATATCTTTCAACGGACTTCCTTCAGCAAGGTTATTATACATAGAAGGCTCAATCATTCCAGGAATCTTATTACCGTTAGCAGTATCAATCATAATGAAAGTTCTACCACGGTTGTCTTCGACATTTCTGGGAGGATAAAGTCTATCTCTATCCTTGAAGTTCTTTGTAGTAGCAAAGCTCTTTTCACCAACCTGTTTAGTCTGAATACCAAAGGCTGCCTGTTTAAGAGACATACCAGCAGATTTAAGCAACTCACTGACTTTCTGGAGTTTGGCTTCAGTCTCCCCTAATCTCTGATTAACTATTCTACCAGATGTGGTATTCTGTACCTTGCTATAGGCAATAGCATCAACATAGTATTCTTCGTTAGGATTGCCCTTAAAGTACTCCATTCTTCTCTGACTGATAGGGGCCTTCATAATATCAAAAGCCTTACGCTGTGCAGGAGAAGCCTTACTATCAAAACCAGTAGTGCCGACTAAGAGCCAAGATTTACCATTAGCTTGAATTACACCGCCTCTACTTTCATTGTGATATTTCTGTCTTAAAGCAGGAGTTAACTCAACAACATTGAAGATAACCTTTTGCAGAGGGTTATTGGTGTTATCTTGCTTCATCATCATAAACTTGATTTCAAGGTCAGGATTATCAGTAATCATTCTGCCAAACTCTTCATCAATAATCTCTTGAAGTTTAGTACCTTCCGTGCCACCAAGTTTATCCAGCCATTCAACTAACTTACCAAAAACACTATTGGGATTCTCTGGAACTTCCTTCTTGACAATACCGTCTCTCAAACTGTCAATAGAATATTCAACCCATCTGTTACCAGAGAGGACATTGTCTCCACCAGTATTGATGATATTACCTTGCTCACTAGCGTCATTCTCAGGAACCTCAACTACAGGAGTACCTTCAACTTCAGCTTGCTGTGTAGCAGTAGGAGAAACAGTCTTGCCTTCTTCATCTATCTGCAAAGGAACTTCCTCTATACCAACTAATTCAGCTTGCTCTTCAGGGATAACTGTAGGCTCAGGTTGAGGTGTCTCTTCTTTAACAGGAGTTGCTGGGGCTTCCTCTTTGGTTTCCTCTGTTACCTTAGGTGTAGGCTGTTCCTTAGTTAATTTATCCTTACCAGTAATGGAATCATACCTTACAACACCCTTAGTACCGTCAGCATAAGAAACCTCAAGAAGCATCTTATTAGTGCCATCTTGCGCCCTCTCAAAGCCAACTACTGTAGCCGCAGAGCCACTATCTTTATTGTATACAGTATCCCCAACTTTATAACCAGACCAGTCATAGTTCTTGCCGTCTCTCTTAGCTTCTTCCTGCTGTTGTAATGCTTCAGCTTCTTGTTTTCTTTGTCTTTCAAGTTCTCTATTTCTAGCCTTGGTAGCATCTCTTTGATAGCCATAGGACTTCATCTTCTCGAGAACTCTATCGAATTGTAACTTAGCATTACTGTCAGTTTGGGCATCCATGACATCTTCAAGAGCAGCTATCATTTCCGCCTTACTGTTAGCATTACGAGTAGCCTTAGCCATTACAGACTTCATCTGCTCAGCCTCAGTAGGTTCAAAGATAGATTCAGCAGCTAAATACATATCGTCCAATGTCTGGACCATATCAGTAGCTTCTTTGAATTTATCTGCAGTTTCGGGATTCTTTTCAACATATTCCTTGACAACACTTGCAGGAATATAGAATCCCTTATCGGCAGTATTTGCAGGATGCTTACCTCTAAAGATTACTTCTACTGCTTCTTGAGCATCTTGGACAGAGTCAAGCTTAGCCATCTGGTCTTTCCGAGTATCATCAAGGGCAGCCTGAACTAACAAAGCATCCCTTCTTTCCTTAAGACGCTCCATATATTGACGGAGCATATAAGGATTTTTAACTACCTGAGAAATAGACTTTCCACTAGACTCAACTCTTTCTTGTATAGTGCCTGCATCTAGAGCAACCTGATAAAGGTCTGTAGTATAACCCTCATCATCTACATAGTTTTTAAGTCGCTCAGTCAGTGCATCAATAACTCTGAGTTGCTCTGGACTATAATTTCTACGGTTCTCAGGAGATAGCATCCTAGCTCTCTGTTTAGGAGAGAGTCTCATTATTTCAGTATCAGAGAGAGTAGGAGCATTTCCGTTTTCATCAAATTCTACAGTCGCCCTTTTATTCTCTTGAAGCAGTTCAGTATTCTCCTTCAGAGCGTCTTTCACATAGTCTCTAATAAATACAGAGTTTATGTAGTCCTGTCTAGCTATTTCCCTCTCTTCCGGCTTAGATGTTCTATCTAAAATATCCTTCTTAATATCAACTTCTCTATTTCTCTTTGCTAGGTCTTCTTTATATTTATTGACTACCTTTTCAAGGGAATTGATGATTCTTTGCTTTCCTTCAACACTACCAAATTCTGCAGCATAGTTTGTACGAGCCTTCTCAGTACCTTGTGTGTGAAGAAGGTCTTGCATATCTTCAAGTCTCTCTTGCCAGATATCCTTAAGGGTAAGTTGAACTGCAATTTGTGTTTTACCTTCAACATCTAAGGCACTAAACTTAGGATTCTTTGATATTCCCTCAGAGAATTTACTATATATATCAGAAATCTTTAAGAGAGAGTTAACATTTTTCTGGAGTGCATCAACAGCAAGTTCTTCACTAATACTATTACCTTCGGAGTTTACGGCATTCTTAACAGCGAGATTGCTAGGGTCATTGATATAAGTTTGAATTTCATCTTGAGTGAATTGGCCCTGCTTACCTCTCTGTAGGAAATCAGTAAACTTTTGAATCTCAGGAGTCTGAACTAACACAGGGTCTTTCATAGCATCCATCATTCTGATAACAGATTTAAGCATACCAATCTGCTTAATATCCTTACCTTCCAGAATAGAATCAGCTACTAAGTCAAAGTCCAAAGTTTCATTTAATATATTACCAATCTCTTGAATATCCTTTCTGTATTTAGGAAGAACATTAGTGTTAAGGTCTTCAACATATTTTTGAGTCTTTGCATACTTGGTATCCGCATCAGCAATAGATGTAGTTATTCCATTGGTAACATATCTATTGAGCTTTTGCCAAGCAGACATTTCCTCCCATTGCTTTGTAGACTCAGCACCGGGTTCAGCATATTTAGAGAAATAACCTTCGTGTTTAACAGCATCCCTAATAGCCGTAAGAGCATTAATTCTAGCACCAAGAACACTACCGGCAGCACCAATGGCACCATCTATCCAGGTCTGAGGATTATAAAATGCTTCCTCAGCACCCTCGGCTCCCCATAATATGCCATCAATGATATTGGTCGCAAACTTCTCACCAGATATAGTTGCTTCAGGACCATAAACAGAACCTAAGTAATTGTTGTAATCCCCTAGACCTAAACCCTTACCAATACCTGCAGTAATATCATCGAGCCAGTTATCAACACCGCCATTAAGCAGTGTCAAAGCTGCGGCCTTATTTCTGAAAGTATTCCTTGCTGCTTGACTTGCGGTTTCACCAGCAATAGTAACAGGATTGTAGCCCTTATTAAGTAAGTCTCTAGTTAACTGAGATTTGGTCCATCTTCCCCAGAATGCATTAGAAACAAGCATTCTTGCTGTTTCAATAGTATTGTCAACCCTAGCTCCTCTCTGTGCATCTTCAAGGATTTGGTCTTTAGCATCTTTATATGCTTGTAATCTTTCGGGATTAGCATCAAAGTATGCTTGCTTAGCCTCCTCATAAAGAGCCTTTTGAGCAGCCATTGCTGTAGGGATAGTGAGTAAGTCGTTGTCGTCCTGCTTAATTCCTTTAGATTTAAAGTAATTAGCTATATAGTTTGGATTCTTGGCGTAATAGTCTCTAACAAAGTCTGCACTCTCGGCATCAAACATCTGATTCAACGCCTGCTCTGCGCCAAGTGAGATTTCATTATAAACTCCTGTAGAATAAGCAGAACCTAAGGATGCTGCAGAACCAGCAATTTCCCAATTCTTAATAAGTGTGGCCCAAGCACTATTTCTAGGAACATCCTTAGTAGCGGCAGAGATAACAACAGCAGGTAACATATAACCGAGCATCTTGAAGCCTTCGTCAACAAACTGCTCGCCTGTCATTTTACCTGTCGGAGAATAGAGGTTTACATTACCGCCAATACCTTGGTTGTCATTGATTCTTTGAATCTCGTAGGGATTCCAAGTGGCATATTGGTCAACATAGTTCCAGTAGTTAGGATTCAGTAAGTAACCCATACCTCCCTTAGTAAGAACCTCTTCAGCTGTCTTATATGCCTGATACTCAGCAGGACTATCTTTATATGCGTGATACAAATCAGCAAAGCCACCAAAGAGCTCATTCATCAACATAGCATTGGCTTTAGCACCAACACCCTTCAGGACATTGCCTCTTCTTTTCCAGAAGTTCTGATTGTCCTTAGCGTGATTGAACATCTTGGTATCAATGACTTGCATAGCTCTAGACTGGTCACCATAAGCATCAGACAACACAGAGAACTCAGCAAGAGTTTTTACCATATCGTCAATGCCAAAGTCAGACATTTCGTTTTTATTCTTGTAACCAGTGTAATATCTAGAACCAGTACCTTCGCCTTTGACATCGTTGTCAAAGACTTCTTCAAAGGTTTTCTTTATATCGTCATAGGTAGTCTCTCCATCAGCAACCTTCTGATAGAGTTGATTAGCCCTTGCAGTAGCAGCATCTTGAACACTAGGAAGATTGATAATTCTATCATCTTCCCTCTTTCTTAAGTCCTCAATATGTTTGGTATTGCTCTTATATAATTGATTGATAGCAGAGTCAATATCTGCATCATCCATACCAGTAGCAATAACACCATTAAGCTTATCCGCTTTCTCTTGAGCCTTATTAGCTATTTTCCTTTCTGCTTTCTCTGCAGCTTCGCCTTTGAGATTACCTCTGCTTAAAGCAACCGCTTCAGCTAAATCCTTCATACTGGAAGTATCTTCATCCTCTCCAGCATTGGCGAATGCGGCTAATAATCTGCTCTTAGGTTTAATCTTGTTCTCCTCGTTGCTCTTTCTTTGAGCATTAAGTCTATCTTCTTCCTCCTTAAGTTCCTCAGGAGATTTAATATCGCTTTCCCACAAGTCCTTTAGACCCTCAGTTGTCATTCCTTTATAGAAATCCAAGTTAGGGTCATTAGCATATTTGTCACTTATTGCCTTATCATATTCCGCTCTATCATAGAATTCATCACGCATCTCTGCAGACATATAAGTGTCGCTCGACTTGTCTGTTATCTTTCCATAAAAGTCCTCACCATACTTCGCTTTGAACTGGCTGTTTTTATAGAGACGGTCAGCTTGGGAAAACCTCCAATTCTTTGGAAGTTTCCCCGCAGCGACCTGTTCTTGAATAAATGCATCCTTTTCTTCTTTAGCTATGGAATTCAGTCCTTTTAAGGGTTCTGGTTTATAAATCGGCATGTGATAATCTATTAACCGTCTTCATTAAAATCTTCGTCTTCGGTATTCTGGTCTTTATTAGAAATAAAGGTCTTTGTACCTCTAAGAATCATCTCTTGTTTTTCAGGCTTGTTACCATGGTCAATGACAGATACAGAGATGCCTCTTCTCAGGGCTTCCTCATAGATAGCTTCAGCACTATCGTCAGGATTCATACCAACTTGAGCAGCAAGTCTTTCCTTATTAGCTTCACTTAACTGAGTAGCTCTTGTAACAGCTGTTCCTGACTTCTTATTGCCCTTATTCCAGTCAGCATCACTACCAAAGGATTTAACTTTACCGTCAGAGTCAAAGTGCATAACACCAATATAAGGAATTCTGTCATTAGAGCTTCCGCCACTGCCACTACTACTCTTACTAGAGCTAGAACCATTAGGTCCCTTATTACCAGTAAAGATACCCTCGTGAACAGGCTGACCATTAACCCAAATATAACCAGGCTTAAGATTACCAGTACGAGTAGAGCGACTTTCAGGCTTACCTGCCTCATGCTCATAGGGTTCTTCCTCAGCAGCAAGAGCATCTCTATACTTCTGTGCGCTAAGGTTATAATTGGCCCAACCAAGAGGGTTATAAGCCTCGTCTTTCTTATATTCGTGAGTAACAGAGCCTAACCCAGCAGTAGCACCTCTTACAATAGCGTCATCAATCCTATACTTGTTGTCATCACTAAACTTTTCATAGCCAACAGCATCTCTCTTAAGGTCAATGGCATCTCTAAACCTTTGAAGATTTCTCTTTTCCTCATTAGTAATTCTATTATCTGCCATAATTCTACCCCAAGTATCTTCATCAGACAGGATAGTATCAAGCTGAGCAGCTGTTAAACCACTCTCTGTGCTAACATCATAGTATCCAGTGATTTTACCATTGTTATCTAAAGCTTTCTGCCAAGTGTCTTTTGTAATAGTCTTGGCTCTTCTAGAGAACTCATTAGCAATGTCATTAGTAATAGTACTTAGACTTTCACCTCTTTGATTAGGAGTAGCACCATTTAAGAAATCCCCAATTCTGAGACCTTCCTGTTGGAAAACATAGTCTGGACCAAGTTTAGCTCTTCTCTCCTGTTC
>Ga0310690_10003527_pt1 | contig 23245 bp, 42 predicted proteins | sample AusTroGonzalo_MG_2_FD_207661 | JGI IMG/M metagenome (GOLD analysis project Ga0310690, IMG submission 207661) | Bovine rumen microbial communities from tropical cattle in Woodstock, Queensland, Australia - Gonzalo_04 (v2) (version 2) | ecosystem: Host-associated > Mammals > Digestive system >... | reverse complement strand
CTTGCGTTTCTTCAAAGAGTATTCTTAAACCGTCAGAAGTTTTACCAACTTCTTTTCTTTCAGGCAAATCAGGTCTGCATTGTCTTAATACTTGCAAACTAATCAATGTATCTGTTAAGTTGTGTTCTTGTGCGTATTTTAGTTGTGCGTTAGTCATTATTTGTAATCCACCTATCGTATACCCTGTTCTCTTTTTGTATTCTTGGTTCTAATTCCGTTCTTATTTTCCATTTTGCTGTATATAATTCATCACTTAATTTTTTATTTTCTTGTTCTAATTTCTCTATTTGCTTTTTTGCATCTGATAGCTGATATTTTAAAATATCAATTTGTTTTTCATACTCATACTCATTCATGTGCTTCCTCACTTTCTTTTTTATCCACTCCCTCGCTTTCGGTGGGGTGGGTGAATTCATCTTTTAATTGTTCATTTGTTTTACCTTTAACTAAATTTAAAGCCAATTCTATTCTTTCGCCAAACCATTCATAAAATGGTTTTAACTTCTCACAATTTACGGCTCTATTATCTGTTAAATCTTTATCAACAAGGTTAGATACTTGGAAATTCCAATTATCTTTAAAACATAAACATTCTTCATTGTATTTACTATAAAAAGCACACCATTCTCTATTTTCAAAATATGATTTATCTTTTGAAAAAATATCTACAATCTGTTCTGCTATTTCATTCATTCTTCAACCGCCTTTCGTTCGTTATAATAATAATACTGTACTTATAATTATTTGTCAAGTTGATTATTTAATTCTACTTTCTTTAAGCAATAATAAACAGCCCAACTACCACCTGATGTCCACCACCACTCATTATTTTCATTAAATTTTATCTTTAATTTTGATAAAGTTTCTTCTGTTTTTTTATGCGTTTTTTCTCTATATTCTTCATCAAAAACGCAATTATCTACTGTATAATTTAGTTTTTTTCTTAAATAATCAATAACAAACTCTTTTGCCTTTTTTCTTGTCGTAAAATATGCAATTTCTTCTGTACGAATATCATCTGCATCTCGCCATGTTTCTGCGAAATTTTGTTCACTATAAAATCTGTATAAATATTTTGCCATCTTTTTACCTCACTTCCTCGCATTTAGCATTATTTTTATACCCATTTCTTTTTCAAGTTGCTTTTTTAATTTTTTGTAACCCTTTGAAACAAAATAATTTAAAGTATCTTTTTCACTATATTTTTCTTCTTTTTTCATCTTTCCTCACTTTCTTTGCTATCTTCCAAAATCCACAACAATTCGCTTCTGTTTTCTTGCAAAACATGTATTGTTATTGCCGTATTTATATCAAAATGTCTTGATAATAGTTCTTTATTTTGTTTAATCAATATATTTACACATTCTAAATCTTCAATTATTTCTTCTTTTGTTCTCATTGTTCCTCACTTTCATTTATATTATTCCAACCATCTACCAACATTTTCCAAACTTTGTATCTACTTTCGCCAAACTCTTGTACTTCAAAAACCTTATTACACATAGGGCAAAAAATTCTTCCACCTATATCATCAGCCCATTTTCTTTGTGTAACCCATCCATTAAGTATTGATTTATCACCACATTTTGAGCATTTTTTAAGTTTTTTATTCCATATTTTTGGTATCATTCTCCCTCGCTTTCGGTGGTAATATTTGTATTTATATTTGTATTTATATTCGTAATTACATTTGCGACAAGAAAATATAAAATATTTGTTATTTTATATATTTTTTCATCTGCCTTTTCACAATCGCTTTGACAATTCATATTCCCTGTTACAAACATTCCTAAACCTGTTCTTTGTACATCTTCAGGCATTTCATAATAACAATAAATAACTATCTCTTTAAATTTCTCAACTTCATTTTTATTGTCAAATTCTTTATTTTCTTTTTTTATAATTTGATATAAATATAAACATATTTCTTTTATTTCATCAAATGAAAAGTTTTTATAAATTTCTTTTTGATTAGAAATAAAAGTCGTATAATCCATTAAATCAAAGTATTTTAAAAACTTTTGAATTATTTTATTAGTAGGATATTCAATAGTATATAGTTTTTTTAGTTTCATTGTTTCCCCTTAATCTATATTTGAATAGTCAAATTCAAAATCATCATTTTGTATTTTTTCAACTTCTTCTTTTGACATATTGCAAACCGATAATTGTAAATCGCTTGAATTATCTTCGCAAAATTGTTTTAGACCTTGAAAAGTTTTAAATGTTTTAAAAATTCTCGTTCTACATCCTAGAACTTTTGTATCTAACCAAGTTAAACAAAATAAATCATCTTCTTTTACTTCGTTTAAATAAATTCTTTGTAAATCAATTTTAATCATCTTCAACCGCCCTTTCGTTCATTACATTTATAATACTGTACTTATAATTATTTGTCAAGTGATACTACATCAAGTATTGTTTTTAATTTTTCAATCATAGTATCAACTTGTTTTGTATCAATATACTTGTTGTTTCTGATTTTATTCATTTCTAAAAATTCTCTAAATACTAAATCATTTATTATTCCGATTTCTTCTTTCGTTAATTCAATTTTCATCTTTTTACCTCACTTTCGATTTATTCTTCAATACTGCCTAAATATTTACCCAACAAGCAATCACCTAAATTAGTTGCACTATAAAAATTAATTATTTGTTCTCTGCAACGACTTGTAATTACATTCAATCTTTCAGGATTGCAAGCAAAAGTTTTTGATTGATGCTTACAAGCATTATCTATGCACCAACTTAACAAGCATGTGTCCCACTCCATCCCCTGTGCTGAATTTGCGGTACATACCTGAATACTATGTTTTTCAATTTCATCATAAGGAATAACTTCTTGAACAGCCTTTGTAATTAAATCAACTTGAGCATTAAACATTGATAAAACAGCCAATGTTTTGTTATTGTCTTTATTCTTCTTTACAAACTCTTTTATTTCTTTTATTATTGCCTCACATTCTGCAATATTTAAAGTTTTGTTTTTATCTGTTGTACCGTTAATAAATACCTTTTGCAAGGCATTTATTTCTTCTTTTTTTGCGCTTTTAATCATTCCACCATAAAACATATCATTATTAAACTTAAACACGTTTTCAGGCATTCTATATTGTTCATTTAGCATAATACATTTATCTGTATAATATTGGCAGAAATCAAATAAAGAGTTTTTTGCATAATCCCATATAAGTTGTAAATCTGCTGGTACTTCGTATTTTGTTAAAAATGATTTGTTCTTTTTTTGTTCCATGAACATTAAACTTTTTAATTGTTTTTCATCACCAACAACACAAGCTCTTTTTGCTCTAAATGCACATGGCAAGAATGAAGCAATATCAACTTCAGAGCTTTCATCACATATAACAACATCAAATAATTCTTTTTCTAATGGCAATACGTCTGATATTTCGCCAGTAGTTACACAAAAACAAGGGATTGCTTCAAGTATCGGCTTAAAATCAATAGTAGCCATAATTTTATCTCTTTGTGATTTTTTCTTTGTTAAACAACTTTTTGCCTGTATTAATAAATTCTTTCTATTGTCATTATTGCTTAACAACTCAATTAAAGCGTTTATTCTTTTTGTTTTTAATAATTTTCTTGCTTCTTCTTCTTTTTGATTAAATAAATATTTGATTATATTTGATTTTTCATTATTTGTTAAATCAATTTTGCCTTCAAGTAAATCCATAATACGACTTGCAAGTTCTACCTGACTTGATTTTTTACCGCCTCGCATAGCAACAAGCCCTGCACCTAAATTATTTAATTTATTGCATACAACATCAACCGCATGGTCTGATTTACTAACAATCAAAACTTTACGACCTGTCATTATAAAATGACTTGCAATAGCTGTTATTGTTGAACTTTTCCCCGTTCCTGCTGCACCGATAACAGTTGTTAAAATGTTCTTTTCAACTTCTTTAAGTGCTTGTTCTTGACTTGCATTCATCGGTAATACTTTTATAGGTAATACAAATTTGTTTGCTTTTTTCTTCGTTTCGCCATTAATCAATTCTAATAAACTCATTTTTTATCCGCCTTTTTTCTTTTTTTTAATACATTTCATAAATTTGCTTTAATTCGTTTAACATTCCTGCAATATGTTCGCTATTCTTAGCTAATATAACAAGATTTTCTTTTTTTATGTTTAATTGATTTATAGAAGGTATTAAACCACTTAACACGCTTAAAATTTCAATTTCTTCGGGATTTGATATATCCATGAGTTGATTTACAATTACTTCTATTTTTTCATCGTCATTATCTAATAATGAACTAACAAGAGAATAATTTATTTCGATGTCGTCTTTGTCATAATCAAGTTTTAACTTGTTGCCTTCTCTTATTATTTGAGCTTCACAATATAACAAAGGACTATAAAATTTTTCTTTTTTTATCTCGCCTTCAACAGTGTAAAAGCCTTTATAAATTGTCATTGTTGTTTTATTCAATGCTTGAATGGTCATCATTTCCACGATTTCTTTATAATCAGCTTGCCATTCTTCAGCATTCGTTATTATAATTTTGTTTTCTTTATTACCCTTTAAATTATTGAATGCCGATTTTCTTCCTAACGTTTTTAATACGTCCATTGAATAACCTACAAGTTTTTTCACATTGTTTTCGCTCATGTTACACCGCCTTTTATTTCGTTTCATTAATCACAAATCAAATCTACATCCGATTGCATGTCCATCGTGCATGCCTGTACTGCTTCAGCATTGACTTTCACCCATTCGGGAATGCTTACTGCCTTATATATTGCCGTTATTGCTAAAACCGTTAATATTAATATCATTGTTTTTTTCATTTTCTTTTGTTCCTTCCATTGCTTATGTATTAATATCTGAATTAAGCCATCTAATTATTTTTTTTATTACTTTTTCATAATCATCATTTTTATTGATAAAATTATCTAAATCAAAATAAAAAAACTCATTTGCTAAAGCTCTTGTATTTAATGTTTTAAAATATTCTTTACGTTTCATTATCATTAAACCTTTACTGTTTTACTTGTATATTGCATTGACTTTCTTTTAGTATATTTTTCTGCATCAATAACATATTTAAAAATTTTATTACCAATTTTTAAAGTTTTATATTTTGGATAATATTTTTCAAAATCAGGAATATAAGAAAATATATTAACATGCGTAAAAATACTTTTTAATTTTTCTTTATCATCGTTTAAGCTGTCGTTTACTTTTTCTAAATTTTTATAAATTAATTCATAATTATACATTTTTTAATTTCCTTCCTTTATTACATTAAAATCTTTATTGTATTTATTACAAAAACATTGAAATATTTCTTTTTCATTTTCTTTATATGAGCCATAAACAAGATAATTGCTATCTTTGCAGTATGGGCACTTGTTATCATTTTTTTTATATTTAATATTCATGTCGTTTCCTCACTTTCATTTTATTTACTGTTACCGCCTTATTACCCCGTATGGCAAGCCCCAAGGCGGTAGGGGCTTGAAAACATCTATTTTATATAACTTCTTTTACCTTCTGCAATACATACAATATTTTTAGCCATTATATGAACATAATTTTCCCATAGTTTTTGCTCGTTGTCTTTATAATATGCCCATATACCATCAGCAGTTGTATTAAACCATTCAGCCATTGTATTTGCTACTTGTGAATAATAGCAATCAAAACAAACGCCCGCAACAAGTTCTTTTGCTTTTGCATAATTGCCATAAAGATTAGTAAATACTTTGAACTGGTCTAAAATTCTTTCTTGTGTCCATTCAAAATCATTTACAATAGTATTTTGTACTTTTGTCATAAATTCTTTTGTGTTTGTGTTTGTCATAATATGCCGCCTTATCTTTTTTTGTTATCCTGACCGCCTCATGGCGGTTTCGTCTTAATTCCCAAAGACTCATCAGAGGATTTATTTTTATCGGATTCGCACAGCTACAATTCCTGGCAACACAAAATAACCATTTTCCAATTTCATTTCAGGATATTTATTTCCTAAAACTTCTTTTTGTTTTTCAAAATTATATTTACTATTTAAAATTTTGTAAACGTCATTTTGAAATTCTGTAATTTTTTTAATCATTTTTTTCGCCTTTCGTTTCGTTTCTCTTTACATTATTATTATAACCTATAATTATTTTATTGTCAATACTTTTATTATAATATTTTACAATTCTTTACAAAATGTATCTAAAAGTCAATTATAACTTGATTTTTATATTTTTATATTAAACCATTATAAATATAATCTCATCCCCCATTTATACTATTTATAAATATAGGCATGCTTGATTTATGTTAAGTTATAATGTATCATTTATGTATGGAGGGCATGGGATAATGCCAAGAAATGAATTAACGCAACAACAAGAGAACTTTTGCAAGGCATATATAAAATATGGAGTAGGTTATAGAGCTTATATAGAAGCTTATCCGAACTCTAAAAACTGGAAGAGAAACTCTGTAGATGTAGAAGCAACTAAGATGCTTAACTCACCTAAGATTACACACAGATTGAACGAACTTAACGCAGAGATTGAAAGTGCACTAAAAACTTCTACTACTTTAAATAAACGTAAAATACTTGAAGAGATTGTAGAATTGCAGCAAAGTATTAAATTTGACAAGGGACAAACTAGCGTAAACTTGCAAGCACTCAAGCTATTGAGCCAAATTGCAGGGCTACTGTCTGAGAATAGCACTACAGTAAACGTGCAAGTAAATAACAACCAGATAACAGCAGAGGTTAGCGATTACTTAAATCTATAAACAGAAAAGTAAAAGACATACAGAACTAAGCAACTACCAAGCCCGTAAAGGGCTTTTTTAATGACTGATACATATAAACATCTAGGATAGTAAAAATAAACTCCTTTTTACATAATCTATATTATCGGCATGTACCGATACGATACATCCAAGGGGTGGGGTGATAAAACGGTTTAAAATCGGATTGTCCGACCCCTCACAAAAATTTTTCTGTAAAATTGGAGTGTACCTCAAAAAATTTTGGTAGAAAAAATGGAGTGTACCTATAATAACGCAAAAGAGAGGTACAAGACCTGTCATTTGAATTATCCGATATACGGATAGCGAGTATCAAAATTCTTTCAATCCATAATACATAGCAATTATGGGGAAACCTACAAGCAAAATAAAGATATTTTTTAATAATGCAAGATTGTCTTTATATGTTCTTTTATATTTTTTACAAAGTTTAAACTCTACGGGTAACCTTAAACAAAGAAGTATAAATGTCATAATAAATGACAAACAAAAATAAAATTGAATTAAAAAAATAAGTTTATCTAACATATTAGCCTTGCTTACGACTATTGAAAATATTATAGGTTATTTTGTGTGGGAAGTCAAATTTTAAAAAAAGTAAAAATAAAAGTGAACATCTAAAAGTCTAAAAATATAGGGTGTATATATATATATTATTTTTTTTAATATATATATTACTATAATTTAATAATATCAATACTTTCCACCTATTTTTGCAAATTTATAAATATATATATAGATACCATTATTTTTACGATTTTTAGATGTTCGGATAACTAAAAATATAAATACTTGACAAATTTTTATATTTTTAGTATTATAATTTTAAATGAGAGGAGAAAACATGTTAAAAAAATGTACTCAATGTGGAATAGAAAAGGATATTTCAGAATTTTACGAAAATCCTGCTTTAAGAGATGGACATTCAAGTATTTGTAAAGACTGCCAAAAGAAAATATCTGCAAATTGGGGTAAAGAGAATAAAGAACGTAAAAGCCAATTAATGAAAGAGCGTTATTTAAGAAGAAAACAAAAATTTGCAGAACTTAAAAAATTGGTGGAAGAAAATGGATTTGGTAAGAGAGATAACTAAAAATATAAAAATTGTCTTAAAAAATAAGATAGAAGAACAAGCAGTAGAAAATATGCTATATGCTAAAATGGCTCACTTGTTTGCACTAAAGGATATTAAGTTTACAAGTACAAACAATTTGAAAAAACCTGCTACTTTGGCTTATTATGCAGTTAATTTTATTGGTTCGGGTGGTGCAAAGAACCAATCAGTTAGTACCTTTGAAGAATGTGTAATACCATTTTTAGATGATGAGTATAAACGTCTTGATTTAGAAGTTGCAAGACTTATGTTGGCTGAAGAAATTGAATTGCTTGATGAAACAAGTAAAAATTATAGTAATGAAAAACATAAGTTAGAAAAAAAATATGCTAATGGTGGTGTAATTAATTTTAAAACTAATGGTGGTACTCCTGCTGCACTTTATAGTAAATTGGAAAAAATTGATAAGTATAAAAAAGGTGCGTTATTCGCACAAATGACAGAGTTTGCAGATTATTATAGGGTTAGTGTTGAAAATAATCAAAGTGTAAATAAGAGTTTTCTTGATTGTCTTAATAACCTGTATGAAGGTTTGTTTGAACCGAGCGACAGTATGGGTACAGCAAGACGTGAAATTAAAGGGGTTGCGTTCTCATTGTTATTTATGTCTGATATTGAAGAAATGATGGACGCTAAAAATAATGCGAATTTTAAAAGAAGATTAAAAAGTGGCTATGCAAGACGTATAAATTTTTATTTTGATAGAGAAATAAATTACTCTAAAAACCCACCACCACGAGTTACAATACAACAAAAGAAAGAAGCATACGAGAATTTGCAGTTTTGTTCAACGGTGATTAAGGGAATTTATGATAAATTACCGAGAGGTACGGAGTTTGTATTTACAGAGGAAGCTAATGAAGCATTAGACGCTTGGGATGAGGAGTGTCAGAGAGAAGTTTGTAAGTTTTATGAGTATGATAACAAATTAACACTTGAAAATAATATTAAAAAGGTTGAGATTGAGAACTCTACTTGGAAAATAACAAAAATGGCGGTGCTTATTCAGATACTTAAAGGTGAAGATTTACCAAGAGTTACTGCTGATAGTGTTAGTAAAGCGATAGAATTTTATAAAAAGTGCCGAAAATCACTTTATAACATACTTGAAGAACGACAAATTACAAAAGAGAGTGAATTGGCAAGTTATTTTCTTAATCGTATTGGTGAAACTGTTAAGAAAAATGATATTAAGGCACAAAGATTTGTAAATGATAATTATTTTTCAAAATGGTTTACGGAAAGTTTAGGAACAGTGCAAGATATATTGGCTGATAAAGGGTTTGAGTTAGTACCTGCTAAGAAAAAAGGTAATACACAAGCGTTTATTTGTCAAAGAATAATAAAACCTGAAGAAGTTTTGATAAATGTGTCATATAGTAATGATACTTATGGCGAACACCCATCAAGAAATTTTGAGTATGTAGAATGTAACACTGATGCCTTTACTGATTTGATTTTAAATAGCAAAGCATTATCCGCTCAAAAATTTAAAGATAATTATAGAAATGATGTCAATGCCTGTGGCATTCAGAATACACTATGGTTAGATTTTGATGATGGCTTAACAATAGAGGAAGCAAAAAAAATATTTAAAGATTATTGGTATGTGATGTATACAACTCCACATCATCAAAAGCCAAAGGATAAAAAGCCTGCGTGTGATAGGTTTAGAGTGGTTTTTAAAGTTAAAGAGCCGATGCCAACAGATATAACTCATTATAAAAAAGTTATGGCAAAGATTATTGAAAAATACGGGGCGGATATTCAGTGTCAAAATATAAGTCGATATTATAAGGGAAATCCTGAAGCTGAAATTTTAATACAAGAAGAAGGCGATTATTTTGATTGGAAAGAATTTGATGTGTCTGACAAACCACAAGAAAGCGAAAAACAGCATATTGAGATTAAAAAATATGAAGGTGAAGATTGTGAAGGTTTAACTGATGAAACTATATTTACTGACTTAGGCACAAAAATACTTAAAGGTGATGAAATTGTGCAAGGTAATAGGGACGGTGCATTAGCATATAGTATTGGAGTGCTTATTAAGGCAGTAAACGACCATAATTTAAGCCACAGTGTTGCTCAAAGGTGGTTAGAAGATAAATTAAGTCAAGTTATGACTTCGGATTTTAAGCAAAATGCTGACAAATATAGAAAAAGATTACAAAATTTAAAATTTTAAAGGAGGTTTAAAATGAAAAGTGAAGTTATTAAAGTAGAAAATTATTGTGGTGGTGAAGAAGAATGTTTGTTATGTCCTGAATGTGGGGAATATTATACGCATTTAGAAACTGTTGAAGAATATTTAGAGGGCGATGGTAGAAAATGTGTAAAATTGCATTTTTCTTGTGAGTATGGTCATGAGTTTGATATAGATTTTCATCAACATGAGGGTATTACTTTTATTAGAAATCAGAAAGGAGAATAAAATGAAACATTTTAGTCAAGCAATTTGTATTAAAGAGGGTATTTATAACGGTATAGAATTTAAAATTGGTGATATTTATGCTATTACAGGTAATAATAATGCTACACAATTAGCTTATGCTGATAAATATGGTGATACACAAATTTTAATGTTACATAACTATTCTAACAATACTATGTATGAGTGGTCTGTTGATGATAGTGATATTACTTCAGGTTATCCTGTATTTACTTTCTTAGAGGATTAAGTTATGATTACCGCATTTTTCACACCATACTATAAGTTTTTGCAAAAAGACAATTATTTAAAGTTTTTCAATGATGTTGAAAGTTTAAATGATTTGATTGCAAAAATCAAGGTTGAAGATAAAATTAAGATTTATGCTCATTCAAAGGATATTATTAAGTTTCAGTTTGGTAATACAAATTCTAATATTGAGTATGAATTTTTAAAAGATAGCGAGATTTTTGATGATTTTATCAATGAGGGTGATAAGGTTAAGGGTAAAGTCAAAGAAAAATGGCATTCATTTCTCGGAGAATATCTTTACTTAGTTCAGGATAGAGAAGAACAAATACGAGTTGTTAAAGACATTGATTTATGTGCTATACAAGCGACAGACATAAATCAATTACGAGATAACCTTGTAAATCGTAACGAAATCGGTGAACTCCTTGTAAGCAAGATGTTTTTAACAGATGCCGAGATAGCAGAGGGAATAGCGAATGGCAACCTTGCCACACAGGAGGGGAGATGAAACGCAAAGCAATAGTTATAGACATAGATAATTGCGTATTAGATACCCAATTCATTTTAGACGAAATCCACAAATTCGGTTTAAAAGGCGAGGAGAAGTGGGAGTATTTTTATAAGAATTGTAATTCGGATAGGGTAACTCTAATGTCGGGTATAAAGGATATGCTTGGTGAAATGTATTGGGACACTCCGATTATTATTTCTACTGCAAGGAATGAGAAGTGTAAAGAAGCAACCTTAAATAAATTATGGAAAGAAGGGTTTATTATACCTGATGATGCTATCTTTATGCGTTCTTATTACGACCTTCGTCCGGCAAGCGAGGTCAAGCGTGAACACTTGATTGAGATAATGAAAGAATTTGATGTAATTGCTTTCATAGATGATGACATTGATAATTGTGAAATGGCGAAAGAGTTGGGAATATTGAGTTTGAGGAGGATGTGAGATGTCAGAACTACGTCTTGGCGATACGAGAGAGATAATAAAGGAGTATACGGATGAATACTTTGACTGTATAGTTAGCGACATTCCTTATAAGATAGCGACTGGTGGAAGTCGTATAGAGTTTAAAGGAAATGAAATGTCAGGGATTATGCGTAAGGTTTGTCCGAACGATAGATTAAAGAATAAGTGGATAAAGCAAGAGGATAGTGATACTGATATTTTGGTTAGGACAGGTAAGCTGTTTGCCAATAATGAAATAACATTTGAGGAGTTTCTACCTGATTTGTATAGAGTATTAAAATCTGATAGTCATTGTTATTTGATGATAAATAGTAGAAATTTGAAAGAATTGCAACAAAAAGCAGAAGATGTTGGGTTTAAATTTCAAAATTTATTAGTGTGGGTTAAAAATTCGGCTACTCCAAATCATTGTTACATGCAATCTTGCGAATATATACTAATGCTTCGTAAAGGACACGAAAGATATATAAATGATATGGGTACTAAAAATGTTTTTACTTATGCAAATATATTAGGCAACAAACTTCATCCTACGGAAAAACCAGTAGAACTAATGCGAGATTTAATTATAAACTCTACTAACGAAGGTGATAAAGTTCTTGACCCATTTTGCGGTAGTGGTAGTACATTGCTTGCTTGCAAACAGACTAATCGTGAGTATTATGGTATAGAGATAGATGAAAAATACTACAATATTGCTAAAAAGCGTTTAGAGAGCGAGTTTGTTAGTCGTGAGAAAAAGTCGGAACAGATAACTTTATTCTAACCTATTGACAAATAATTATTTGTTATGTATAATATTTGAGAAAGTGAGGTGAAAGTGATGAGTGATTTATTTCAAGAACAATTAGATAGGTATTTAGATAAAATGCATGAGCTAAATACTAAAGATGTTATGACATTAGGGCAATTTATTAAAGAATTAGAAAAGTTTAATCAAGACTCAATAGTTACATTAGAACCTTTTGAATTATATCCTACAAGTTTTGATAGTTATAGAGGTTATTATTGTGATTTAGCTTTAGGGTATGCACTAAGAGGTGAAGTAGGAAACTGTCTATATGTTAAAGATTTACTAAAAAAAGCAAAAGAATGTATTGGTAAAGAGTTTATGGGTTATAAAGGTGGCGAATTCACCATGTCAGAAGATACTCCTTTATGGATTAGTAATTATGGTGAAGTTGCAAGAACTGTTATTGCCGAAATAAAAGAACCCTTAGATGGTTATGTAGAAATTCATTGTTATAAAAGGGAGGATTAAAATGTATAAATTAACAATCAAAGACTCCGTATATACAATTCCGAAGACAAACATCGGCTTATTAGCGTTTACAAAGGCACAGGATATGGGTGCGGTGATAGACCCGAATGATAAAGAAATGGCTATCAGATTTTTAGAGGGGATAGGAATTGAGGTGGAAGATTATGTCAAGTAGAGATTTATCAGTTGTTATTAAAACGCAGAAAACATTTATTAAAGAGCTTTTGAAAATGCTTGTTGGCAAGGATAAAAGTGAGATATGTTTTAAAACTATTGAAGAAAAATTATTAAAAGCTTGTAGAAGATATTTTGAATATCCGAAAACAAGCTGGGATGATGGGTGTATGTATGTTCCTATACACAATGATTTTTTTCTGTTAAAGAATTAAAAGACCTTTTAAACAAAGATGATTATTTTAAGGGTTTATCAATAGAGCAAATATTTGAACTTGCAAAAAAGTCAATCCGTCTATCTGATGATAATTGTAAGATGAGGCATAAGTTGGAAGATATTGCTGATTTATATGACGATAGTGAATATGCTAAAGAGATTAAAAAAAATATTGAGAGAGAACAATGAAACTAATTGATTTAACAGGGCAAACTTTTGGCAAATTAACAGTATTAAAACGAGCAGAAAATAGAGGTAAACGAGTTTTTTGGCTGTGTAAGTGTGAGTGTGGAAATATAAAAGAAGTTTCAGCATATAATTTAAAGAGTGGCAAAATAAAATCTTGTGGCTGTTTGAAAAGTAATGGAAACTTAAAACATGGTTTATCTAAAAATCATTTATATAAAACTTGGCAAAAAATGAAATATCGTTGTTGTGATAAAAATAACAAAGATTATAAATATTGCGGTGCTGTTGGTATAAAGGTTTGCAAAGAATGGGTAAATGATTTCCAATCCTTCTACGATTGGGCAATGGCAAACGGCTACCAAGAAGATTTATTTATTGACCGTATAGATAAAAGTAAGAATTATGAACCTAATAATTGTAGATTTGTAACAAGATATGAGCAAAGTCGAAATAAGAGTAGTAATAAATATATTACTTTTAACGGTAAAACAAAGACTGTTATGGACTGGTCTTTATCTTTAGGTTTAGGTTTTGATACTGTTGCAAGACGATTAAGGGATGGGTGGAGTGTTGAAAGAGCATTAACTGAACCGCATAATGGTACAAAAAATAATGATGCAAAAAGTTTAGCACAGATGAAGAGGTACTTGACAAATAATTATTTGTAACATATAATATATTTGAAGGAGGGAAGAAATATGAAACAACCAAAAAAAAGCGGGAGGCTGTTGGCTGACGTGGGAGAGGAAAGAAAACAGCTTTTGTATTTAAAACTATTGCAAAAAAATAAAACTTTTCGTGATTGGCTAATAGAACAAATAGATAAGTTTTTAGAAAGAAAGTGAGGTGTAGAATGAGTTTAATTAAGAAAAAAGAAGAATTGCCGATTAAAGAAACGGTATTGGGTGCAATCTATGGCATACCAGGTGGTGGTAAGACAACCGTTGCGTTATCAATGCCAAAGCCATTATTGTTAGATACTGATAGAGGTTTGTATCGTGTTCAACCTGAATACAGAACTGATAGTGTTCCTGTTGAAAAGTATCAAGACATTTTAGATGTATTAAATGAAGATTTGAGTGGCTACAAGACAATAGTAGTAGATACTTTGGGGAAGTTGGTAGATTTAATTTCAGATAAAGTATGTGCAGATAATCCTAAATTTGTTCAACCTGACGGCACAATGTCTTTAAGGGCTTGGGGTTTGATTAAAATAGAGTTTAAGAATTTAATTAAGGCTATTGAAAAATTAAATAAAAACTTTATTTTGGTTGCACACGAAAAAGAAGTTATGGAAGGTGATAGTAGAATTATCAGACCTGATGTAAGTGGTAGTGCTGCAAAAGATATAATAAAAGAACTTGATTTTCTTGGTTATATGGAAGTTGTGGGTAAAAAGCGTAGTATATCTTTTAGCCCTTCAAGTAAATTTTATGCCAAAAATTCATTAGGCTTAGATAGTTATGTTGAAATACCTATTCTTGCTAAAGGCGATAATAATACGTTTTTAACCGATTATATTCTTAATCCGACTATTGAAAGACGTAAAAATGAGTTTAAGGCAAGTGTTAGTTATGAAGAAGTTTTGAAACAAGCTGATGAGATTATTGCAAAAGAAGGCGTAACCGAATCAAGCAAAGAGAAACTTCGTGCGTTGCCAAAAATCAACGATAGTAAATTACAGATTAAAGATAAAATTGATAAATGGGAAAAAGCAAATGCAAAAGCCTAAATTTTATCTAACACCAAGTCTATTGAATACATGGATAAAAGGTTATGATATTGAAGCTACAATAAAACGCTTACCTAAAGAAACGACTGAAGCTATGCAAGCAGGTATTGAGTTTGAGCGTAAGGCAATAGACGGTGAAATAGAAGAACTTAAACCGATAGTTGAAAATTCGTTATATCAGGCTTTTTTATGCAAAGAGTGTGAAGGCTATATGTTATTAGGCTTTGCAGATTGCATAAAAGGTGATACAATTTATGACTTTAAGTATGTAAAATCGTACGATTTGGGTAAATATAATGATAGTGTTCAACACTTAATATATCTTTATTGTGCTGATATGGAGAAGTTTGAGTATATTGTTGGTTGTGGAAACGATATATATTTTGAAAAGCAACCAAGAGATGATGAACTTTTAAAAGTAAAAATTAGGCAATTCTCTAATTGGCTTGACAAAGTTGGTTTAAGGGAAGATTACGAGAAAAATTATAGTGTAGAAAGATACAAAGAACAAATAGATAATTACCTTAATTGGTAGAAAGGGAAAAATATGTTAATAACATTCAAAGATAGCCAAGAGGCTACAAAAAATTCATTCAAAGAATACGCAGAAGGTGTATATCAAGTAAAAGTTATTAAGGCAACTGACGGTACTGCAAACAGTGGCACTGAATACCTTGAAATTGAGTTTGAAACAATGGGCGAAGATGTATTTAAAGTTAGAAACAGATTTTACAAATCTCCTAAAGCATTGTCAATATTGTTAAACTTCTTAGGTGCTATTGGTATTTATGACAAAAACAGTAAAGAAGATTTAAGATTTGAAAATGAAGATTTACTTGGTTCAATTTTAAAAGTTGAATTTGTTAAGGGTGAAGCTAACGAAAATGGCAAGCAATATCTTGAGTTACGTCCCTGGAGTTGTGAAGCTGTAAGTAGTATAACCACTAAAAAAACAGTTACTCAAAAAGTAGAGGACAGTGAACAAGACCCTTTTTAATTTGACAAAAAGTAGTTTTTAGCATATAATAAATATGCTACGACAAAAGAAGATGTATATTATATACACCCTTTTTAACGAGGTCGTAGCCGTTAGAGAGGGTGTATTTATTTAAAGGAGCTACGACAATGGGTAAGTTTATTGACATTACAGGACAGAAATTTGGAAGGCTAACGGTAATTAAAAGAGTTGAAAATGATAAATGGAATAAAGCACGTTGGTTGTGTAAGTGTGAGTGCGGAAATGAAGTAATTGTAGTAGGAACAAGTTTAAGAAGCGGTGAAACTCAATCCTGTGGTTGTTATATGCTTGATAGAATAAAGGAGTGCAATACAAAACATTCTCAATGTAGTACAAAACTTTATTATGTATATTGTGATATGAAAGAGAGATGTTATCGTAAAACCAAGAAAAATTATTGTAATTACGGTGGTAGAGGTATTGGTGTTTGTGAAGAATGGTTAAGCGATTTCCAAAATTTTTATGACTGGGCATTAAATAATGGTTATCAAGAAGATTTAACAATAGACCGTATAGATAATAATGGGAATTATGAACCAAGTAACTGTCGGTGGACTACAAGATATGTTCAAAATAGAAATAAAAGAAGTAATAGGTATATTACCTTTGAAGGTAAGACTATGACTTTAACGGATTGGTCTTTATATCTTGGCTTTAGTGATGATACCGTAAGACGAAGATTAAAAGATGGTTGGAGTGTAGAAAGAGCCTTAACTGAACCTCGTCATGAACAAAATGTTAGTAAGCATAAAACGAGGAATTGTGATGATTAAACTTTATCCTCATCAAAAACAAGTGCTAGAAGATTCGATTAATTTTAATCGAGTTGCTTATTATTATGACATGGGGCTTGGCAAAACCTTCATTGGTAGCGAGAAAATGCGACAATTAGACCATAGAGTAAATCTTTTGGTTTGTCAAAAATCAAAGGTAAAAGATTGGTTAGAGCATTTTAAAACTTATTATACTGAATATACGATTAAAGACCTTACGAAAAATAAGGTATTTAATGAGGGTACGAATGGTAAATATATTGGTGTAGTTAATTACGATATTGTTTATCGTAGAGATAATCTTAAAAAACTACAACATTTTACCTTAATGCTTGATGAAAGTTCTTTAATCGCAAATGAGAAAACAAAAAGGTCAAAGGCAATACTTAAAATGGGTGCAGATAATGTGATTTTATTATCGGGAACTCCTGTTAGTGGAAAGTATGAGAAACTTTATAGCCAATGTAAACTGCTTGGTTGGAATATAACTAAGAAAGAGTTTTATGACAGATATATCGTTACGAAAGATTTTCAAAGACCGAATATGCCTTTTGCAATAAAACTTGTAGTTGGTTATAAGAATGTAGAAGAATTAAAAATTAATTTAAGGCGATATGGTGCGTTTTTTATGAAAGCTGATGAAGCGATAACTTTACCGTTGCAGAATTTTATAACTATAAAGTGTGAACAAATACCTGAATATAAAAAGTTTAGGAAAGATAGAATTGTAACGCTAAATGGTAATGAAATTGTCGGAGAAAATACTTTAACTCAAATGTTAGGGGAAAGACAATTATGTTCTCAATATAATAGACATAAATTACAGGCGTTTAAAGACCTGTTAAATGATACGGACGATAGATTAATCGTTTTTTATAATTTCACCGCAGAAAAGGACATTCTCGCTCGTCTAGTGGAGCGTCCGATAAGTTTAGTCAATGGCGAAAAACGAGATTTAGAAAATTATGAGAAGTACGATAATTCTGTAACTTTTGTGCAATATCAAGCAGGTGCAAAAGGCTTGAATTTGCAGAAAGCTAATAAAATCATATATTTCAGCTTGCCTTTGAGTTGTGAAAATTATATGCAGTCGCAAAAAAGGGTTCACAGGATAGGGCAAGATAGACCTTGTTTTTACTATATACTTGAAACTGAAAATAGTATAGACGGTAAGATTTTAGAGGCATTAAATAGGCAAGAAGATTATACTAATAGACTTTTTGAGGAACACGATGGGGCAAGCAGAAAATAATATAACTAAAAGAATTAAAGATTTTTTGAAGTCAAAGGATATATGGCACGTTAAGTATTTCGCAAATGCTTTTACAAGTGTTGGAATACCTGATATTTTGGCATGTGTAAAAGGACATTTTGTTGGAATAGAAGTTAAAACTGATGTAGGTAAATTATCTGAAGTACAAAAATATCAAGCCGATAAAATAACTCAATCGGGTGGTTCTTGGTTTTGTGTAAGACCATGTACCTTTGAGAATTTTAAAAAAGATATAGAAATGATAATGGAGGCTAGAGATGCCAAGTAAAAAGACAGGATTATTTATATCAGCAATCAATGAACCAATAGTCAATAAGTGTATGGCTGATTATGGCTACACAAAAATATCAAATGCAATCAATTTTATAATAAGTGATTGGCAGAGATTAAAGGATGAACAACCCAAAGAAGAAAAGCCACTCCCCGAACCTGTGGAAGAAAAGGTGAAGCAAGATTTAAGTTCGTGGTTTGTGCAAGAGGATAAGCAATGAATGATATTAGAAATATGTTTACTTTATTAGCTTTAAGACGAAAATTAGATGAGATGAATATAAAAATGGAAGATTTGGAAAATATAGAAATAGACGAATTTTCAAATCAAGTTAAAGTTACATTAAAGGGTGCTATAAGACAAAGTGTTATAGAGTTGGAAATAAAATAGTGAATTGAATGTGAGGAAAAACAATGAATGATAGATTTAAAATTAGAGCGATAAATATGGAAACAAAAGAATTTATCTATGTGGATAATTATTATTGGTTTGAGGAAAATGGGATAACAGAAATAGATAATAATGGTACTGCAAGTGGACATACAGGTGAATATTGGATAAATCAAAGTACGGGTAAAAAAGATAAAAATGGTGAATTAATTTATGAAGATGACATATTGCAAGATGTTAGTAGAGCAGATAAACCTTTATATGTTGTGTATCGAATAAATGATAGTGCATCATTTGGTATAAAAATGATAAATCCAAGAAAATATGAATTATATTCAAATTGGCATATAAATAGAAGTCAATATGATTATGTATTGGTTGGAAATGTTTATAAAAATTCTGAATTATTAGAAAAAGGTAGGCAAAATGAACAACATAGCTAAAACCCAACAAACCTTAGACCAAATGGCAGAACAAAATAAACATATAAAAAGGAATTATGATAATACCATTGAAATTGAAGAAGATTATCTAAGAGAGTTATTAGAAACAGTAAATAATTTATGCGAAGCGAATAAAATTCTTCAAGATAAGTTTGAGTTATCTCAAAAATTGGTAAGTGTGTTGCAAGAGAAGTTACGCCTGTTTTAGTGGTAGAATGGGGTTATGGTGGAAGAAACAACAGTCGCTAAAAAAACAAGAGATGATTTTAACTTAACTGACAAGCAAAAGAATTTGCTTGACCGTATAAAAAATGAAGGACATAGGATTGCTCATTTAGTGGGTTTTGAAAAGTTTAATGAACTTCATGCTAAATGGATACAAAATATGTGGAAATCGGATGATATCTATGTGCTAAAAGCCAGTCGTGGTTCGTACAAGAGTTCTGTCCTAACGCTTTTTATTGCTTTACTTATTTTGTGCAAACCGAATAAGACAATAATTTTTATGCGTAAGACTGATAATGACGTAAAGGAAATTGTTGAAAAGGTTTCAAAGATTTTGCATACTCCACAATTCCAAGCATTTTCTCAAATACTTTATGGACATGGTTATAATTTTACAAAAGATACGGCTTTTGAAATAAATACAACATTAAAATCGGATTTAGGTGGTAAATCACAACTTATAGCACTTGGTTCAAGTGGCTCATTAACAGGTAAACACTCTGACTATATTATTGTTGATGACCTTTGTTTTGTTGGGAGAACTAAAATTGCAACACCTTTTGGTAACAAAAATATTGAAGATATAAAGGTTGGCGATTTAGTTTTAACTCCTATCGGGTATAAAAAAGTTATAAATACTTCTAACCATGAAGATGAAGTTATTACGAATTGTGGTTTAACAGGAACGGCTAATCATCCCGTTTATAATTTTCTGCTTAACAAATTTGACTTTCTTGTTACAAGCAATTATAATAATTGTAGTAAATTAAATTTAAAGGAGTTACTACAATGGCAGATAGCAAAGATATTATCGTATGGGACGGACGAGAATGGCAAAGAACAGGTGGAAAATATTATATCTTACGGACAGATTATAAACACAGGACTGGTGAAATGTTGCATAGAGCAATATGGAAAAAACATTTTGGTGAAATTCCCGAAGGTTATGTTATTCACCATATCGACCATAATCCAGATAATAATGACATTAGCAATTTGGAATGTATATCAAATAGGGAACATTGTCAAAGACACATGCGAGAACCTGAAAGAATTGCTAAATCTAAAGAAACTCTTAAAAATATTACTATTCCGAAACTTGAAGAATGGCGAAAATCAGAAGAAGGACAAAAAAGACTTAAAGAATACGGACAAAGGTTGGTTGAAGAAAATAAAAAATATTTTGTTGATGCAATATGTACCGTATGTGGAAAAGAGTATAGAACAAACTTGCTTACAACAACAGGGATGTGTAGAGTGTGTGGAAAAAGAGCAGCAGCCAAAAGACATTATGAAAAAAAGAAGCAAAATACTCCACCAAAGCCTTCTGTCTATGTTGAAGTTTCTTGTACCGAATGTGGAAAAGTATATAGAACAAATATCAACACAAGAAACAAAGATGGACTGTGCAAAAATTGTGCAGAACGAAAACGATATAGAGAAAAACAACAAGCAAAGGGTTTACAATCTTGAAGTTGAAGATATAAATGTTTATTATGCCAATGGTATATTAGTTCACAACTGTAACATCAAAGACCGTACTAGCCATGCAGAGCGTGAACGCATAAAATTGGTGTGGATGGAACTTCAAAACGTAAGGAATAGAGGGGGAAGAACTATTGCAGTTGGGACGAATTGGCATGCTCAAGACGTTTTTAGCCTTATGCCCCCTGCGGACATCTACACTTGTTATGATTGTTGTAAGTACGGCATAATGACAATGAAAGAGATTGAAAATCTCAAAAAAACAATGACACCGGCTTTGTTTGCGGCTAACTATGAGTTGAAATTTATTGCTAATGAGGACGCAATATTTACAGATATAAGATATTTAAAACCGTCTGATATGACAGAACAAGAAATAAAGGACGGTGTTAAACCAAAAGATTTATTAGACGGCTGTGTTGCTCATTTAGACGCAAGTTATGGTGGAGATGACACAACTGCTTTGACGCTTATGAAAAAACTCTCTGACGGTCGTATAATCGCCTTTGGTAAGGTTTGGGATAAACACGTAAAACATTGTATGAATGATATAACTATGTTGTGTAATTTTTATAACTATCGTACACTTTGGATGGAAACAAACGGTGATAAAGGCTATTTGGCAAAAGAGTTTCGTGATAGGGGTATGAAAGTTATGACTTATCATGAAAAAATGAATAAAGACGTTAAAATACAAACTTATCTTTATGGTGCTTGGCAAGATATTTATTGGCTTGAAGAAACAGACCCGAATTATGTAAATCAGGTAATGGATTATACTGAAAATGCAGAAATCGTGGACGCTCCTGATAGTGGTGCTTGTGCTTGTAGGTTACTTAATAAAGGTAAGGTAAAAGCATTAAGTGGTTTTGAATATATGTAATATGGTAAAATTTAAGTATGGCAAATAAATATGTAATTACAGATGATACAACAATAAACGAACAGAACGTCCAAGATTGGATAGATAAATTTTTAGCCAATGTTCAACCTAAAATGGCTGAATTAGATGATTATTACGAGGGTAGAGATAATTTAGGCAAGTTAAGAATTGATAAAAGGCGTGCTGATAACAATATCCATATTAATTTGTCTAATATGGTTGTAACAGAAGTTGTTGCTTATTGTTTTGGTAAGCCAATGACTTATGATTTTAAAAATAATTTTGGGCAAGAACAGTATATAAGAGATTTGCAATATAAAAATGACGAAGAAATGGAAAATATTGCTATTGCAAAAGATTGTTCTAAATATGGTTTGGCTTATGAGTATGTTGGTGTAAATGAGGATAAAGAACCATTTTTTAAAAGGTTAAATCCATTAAATACCTTTAAAGTTATTGATGATACCATTTTGGCTAATGATGTTTGTATTATTACTTATTCAATAATGATGCCTCAAAATCAACAACAGTATAAAAAAGGTTATATTTATACAAAAGAGTTTAGAATACCGTTTACATATAAATCAAAAGTTGAATTTGGTACTTATGAAGAAAATGTAGAATATCCTGATACATTACCTATTGTGTCATATAAGAATAATGACGAAACAATAGGCGATTATGAAATGGCATTAGAACCGTTAAGTGCATATAGTAAATTATTTAGTTGTTGTTTTGATGACATTGATGCTATTGCTAATGCTATTCTTATTTTTTATAATGCTGATTTGAATGAGGAAGATAAACAAGATTTAAACAAAACTCGTGTTATCGGTATGCAAGGTGAAAATGCAAAAGCAGAATATATTTACAAACAGATAGATATTCAGAGTTTCAAGGTTTTGCGTGAAGCATTAAAGGCTGAAATACTTGCTATGTGTTGTGTACCTGATATGACTGATATTACGGCATACAATAAATCGGGTGCTGCAATAAAATATAAGGTATTATCGCTTGAAGATAAACGTAGATTGAAAAATATTTACATGGAAAAAGGTTTAAGAAGAAGATTAGATATTATTTCAAAATATGTGGGGAAACCTTTTGATATTGAACGCAAAGACGTTGAGTTGCAGTTTTATAGCAACTTACCTACTAATATGGAACTTGATTTGGAAATAATGGATTTGGTTAATAAGGGCGGCAAATCACTTATATCGGCACTTCGCCAAATGGAAAGTGTAGAGGACGCAGAAGAAGAATATAGACTTATTCGTGAAGAACAAAAAAGCAAAGTATTAGACGCTTTAAAAGAAGTACAAAATCAAACAAAAAATGCTATTGTA
>Ga0310690_10003526_pt1 | contig 23250 bp, 16 predicted proteins | sample AusTroGonzalo_MG_2_FD_207661 | JGI IMG/M metagenome (GOLD analysis project Ga0310690, IMG submission 207661) | Bovine rumen microbial communities from tropical cattle in Woodstock, Queensland, Australia - Gonzalo_04 (v2) (version 2) | ecosystem: Host-associated > Mammals > Digestive system >... | reverse complement strand
GCAAAATACGCACATATGTTAATAAAAATTACGCGGATCTTAATATAACATACGTGGAACAGACTGAACAGAAAGGTCTTGGCCATGCCATATGGCTTACCAGGTCCAATGTTACAGGCCCTATGCTCGTAATGCTGGGCGATACTATAATAGACGCCGACCTGAGCAGGTTTACCGGTTCACAGGATGACTGTATAGCAGTCAAGGAAGTAGCAGACCCACGCCGCTTTGGAGTAGTCGAGACAAAAGACGGATATATATCAGCCATGGTTGAAAAGCCGGAGCATCCCAAGACCAATCTTGCCATTGTGGGAATTTATTCCTTCAGAAAATCGGAATCTCTTTATGCGGCACTTCAGAGCATAGTTGATTCCGGTACTACAACAAAAGGTGAAATACAGTTCACTGATGCAATGGCGCTTATGGTAAAGAACGGACATAAAATTAAACCTGTTGCCATAGACGGCTGGTATGACTGCGGAAAGGCAGAGACGCTGCTGCAGACAAACCGTTTTATACTGAGCCTGAAGAAATTTGCCCCGGAACGCAAAGGATGCCTTATTGTCCCTCCCGTTTATATAGCCGATACTGCGGAGGTGGAAAATTCCATCATAGGCCCCAATGTGTCAGTTGGCAGTGGTGCGAAAATAAGCGGTACAATAATATCCGATTCCATAATAAATGATCATGCCGTAATAAAGGATATGAATCTCGATGGTACCCTTATAGGCCCCGGTGCCGTTGTTAAAGGCTTCCGCAACAGGCTTAATGTGGGGGAGAACTCTGAAATAGCATTGTAGTTCAGAGACTTTTGAAAATAAAAAGCCCCGGCCTTGTATTACTTAAACGGCTGGGGCTTTTCTTTTGTCCGGCAGTTTTTTATTTGTCCGTTTAATGCAGTATCAGTGTGTCAGTATATGTTATCAGCAGCAGCACTGCGGTAATTATAAGCAGGAATGGCAGCGTTGCCCTGTACAGCTGTGGCAGTGGTTTGTTGAAACGGGAACTTGCCATAAAAAGATTAAGCCCTAAAGGCGGCAGCATATATCCTATCTCAAGATTCACGAGGAAAATAACTCCCAGGTGTATAGGGTCTATACCATACTGTGATGCCACCGGAACTATTATCGGCACGACAATAAGAATGGCAGAGAATATCTCTATCATGTTTATGACAAGCAGGAAACAGTTAAGCAGCAGCAGGAATATGAATCTGCTTGAAACAAATGAGTGGAGCCAGTCGAATATGGCGGCTGGTATTTCCGCATCTATAAGATAATTTGTAAAACCGAGCGCTGTTCCCATAACCATGAATATGGCGCCGACAAGCAGCATGCTTTTCACGGCCACGCGCGGAATATCGCGGAACAGGTTCAGATCCCTGTATATGAATGTCTCTGTAACAAGTACATAGAAAGCCATCACCGAGGCTGCCTCACTTGCCGTAAACCAGCCGTTGTATATTCCGCCTATTATTATAAAAGGCAGCGGCAGTTCCCATGCTGCGTTTTTAATGGATTTTCTTAGTCTTTCCCATGAGAATGGAATATTGCGTACAGCCGCCTTCCTCGCTGTGATAAATGCGTAGATGGAAAGCAGTACAAGCAGTATTATACCGGGCAGCATTGCGGCCTTGAACAGCCCGTCCAGGCTTATTTTGGCTATGAGTGCATAAAGTATTATGGGCAGTGAGGGCGGGAACAGAAGTCCGAGACTTCCGGATGTTGTGATAAGTCCCAGATTGAACTGTTCCGGGTATCCCTGTTTTGAAAGCATGGGATAAAGCAGTCCTCCGAGGGCTATTATGGTAACACCACTCGCTCCGGTGAAAGCGGTAAAAAGCGCAGTTACGAAAAGTGCCACAACGGCAAGTCCGCCTGGCATAAAGCCGAAAAGTGCCTCAGCTACCTCAAGCATTCGCTGCGGGGCCCTGCTTTCTGCAAGAATATATCCGGCGAATGTAAAAAGAGGTATGGCAATAAGTGCCGGCAGCGAGGCAAGCCGCAGCATTTCAACAATGACTGCCGATGAATCTATGCCGGCTCCGTGGAAAAGCATTATGGAGCCGGCGCCGATAAGGGTGAACACAGGCGCGCCGACAAGCGCGAGAGCGATTATAAGAACTACAATAAGAAATGCTGTCATTCCGCCGCCTCCTTTCTGTTTTCATTTACAGTCATTATTTCACCTTCAGCACAGTTGGCTGCTTCTATGCTGTTTTCTTCTGCCTGGTCTTCAGGTCTGAAAATTCCAAGCAGACAGTGAAATATTACAAGTGCAAATGTTACAGGAATTATGAATTCGGCAAAACAGCCTTTCACCGCAAAATGGTTTATATAAAAAGCCACGGCTCCGGAAGAGGCCTCGTCAGCTATGAATCTGCACGCGGCGTAAAAAAGGAAACCGGCGGCGGCAGATGTGCACAGAGCCACGAATATTTCCAGATGACGACGCATTTTCACAGGCGCGAAGCGGCTGCATAAATCCAGTGCGAAATGCTTTGAGTATCTCGCGGCGAGCGCGGCTCCCGTGAAACCGGCCCATAGAACGCAGTGCCGCAGAAGCGGGTCCAGCCAGACTATGCCGGAATGAAAGATAATCCGGAGCAGAACCTGCATAAAAGAAAGCAGAACCATGGCAGCTATAAGAAAAACGACAATGCCTTTTTCCGCTTTGACTATGTAATCTTCAATCCTGAAAAGCGTTTTCATAGATATAATTATCTAAAATACCTTAATTACAAGGCAAATCATTGGTTATACACAAATTACCTCCATATCAGGACAGACAGCTGAATACAGGACTTTGGTCCTTGCGGTCTGACCTGCTTAAAGTTAAAATATAATTATGTATAAGAAAATTGCTTTTTTCCTTGTGGCGCTTATGATTCCTGCTTCTTCTTTTGCAGGTACCAGAGCTATTTACGGCAATGATGACCGTGTGGAATTTTATCAGACAACACCTGCCAGGAAGATTCTTGCGGATTCCGTGGTTTCATTCTGGCATAATGAACAGGTGGAAAACAAAGGAGCCATGAGCGAGCTTTCCGTAAGCATATTCGGGAAGGCATACAATCTTTGTGAGGGGCAGAAATATGAAAAACAGTATATGGGTGCTTTCTGTTCAGGCAGCCTTATTGGTGAGGATCTTGTGCTTACCGCCGCTCACTGTGTAAAAAATGAGGACGCGTGCAGGGATACCAGACTGGTATTCGGTTTCAGGGTTTCTGCGGAAGGACAGCCGGGAACATATGACATACCTTCTTCCGAAGTATACTCATGTTCAAAGATTGAAGCTAAGTTTTATCATAAAACCGATACTGTTACAGGCAAACCGGGCCAGAATGCCGGTTCCGACTACGCGGTTATACGCCTTGACCGCAAGGTAAAAAATCATAAACCTCTTGCCATAAATTATGGCGCGCAGATGAAACCCGGTGAGGAAGTATTTGTCATAGGATACCCGGTCGGTATTCCTCTCAAGGTAGCAGATGGCGCAAGAATAAGAAGCAATGATATGCCGGCGTATTATTCAACAGATCTTGATACATTCGGAGGCAATTCCGGTTCACCTGTATTCAACGCGAAAACAAATCTCATAGAGGGAGTTCTTGTCCGTGGTGGAACGGATTTCGTACGTACTCCGGAAGGCTGCCGCGTTTACTCCGTTACAGGCCAGGATGAAGGCCGTGGTGAAGACGTAACCAAAATATCTGAAGTCGTGCCATCACTGCGTGCGCTGTCTGGTGTAAATACGGCAGGCAGTAAAAATGACAGTATGGTTCCGGTACCGGTTGCCCCAGTTGAATTCGTAATTCCCGGCAGCGCAGAAACAGATGAAACAGGTTATGCCGGTAAGAATGGAAAACTGTTGGAAAAGATAAAGGATTTTTCTGATTACAGGCATTGATCGTATTTCTATTAAAATGCGCGCGGAGCTCGTAAATTATATTGAGCATAATATTATTCCGCTTTATGATAGTTTTGACGGTGCTCATAACCGCATTCATGTAAAAGCGGTTATTTCCTCGTGCCTGAAAATGGCGGAATCATATACTGAAAGCGGTACATATTCCGGCACAGGGACCGTAAATGGCTGGCATCCTTTTACTGAAATGGACCGTTGTATTCTTTACACCGCAGCGGCATATCACGACACAGGTCTTACGGAAGGGCGGGAACATCACCACCTTGTCTCTGGCAGAATAATACGTTCCGATGTTAATCTGAAAAAGTGGTTTACCATAGAACAGATAGAGATTATTGCGCAGGCAGCGGAGGATCACCGCGCCTCTACCGGACAGCCGCCACGCTCAATATATGGCAGAATCATCGCCGAGGCAGACCGGCATATTAATACGGAAGATGTGATAAAACGGTGTGTGCGGTATGAAATAGCGCATAACCCGGCTGTTTCAAAAGTTGTCTGTATTGATAATGTAATAAAACATCTTCATGAAAAATACGGCAGAAATGGTTATATTAAACTCTGGATTCCCGGCTCTGAAAACGAAAAAGAACTTGAACGTCTGCGCTGCCTTCTGGATTCCAGTGAGAAAACCCTTAAAACCGTAAGTACTATATACGATGAGATATCTGATAACAGCCAGGCGGAAAAACGGCAGGAAGTGCGCGTATAATAACCAGAATGGTTTTGTAAAATTTAGAAGTCAGTGGTGGTTTCCCGGAGTTGATTTATGAAAATTATCAAAAAACTGTTTACTGTACTGTTTGTACTGATATGTGGATCTGGTATGGCGGTGGCCAATGATACCGCAGGCCAGCTGCTTCCAACCGGAGAGATACGCTTCGAAAAGCAGGCAGGAATTATCCTTAAACACGAGGCTCTGCTGCTTTCGGATACGGTAACGGTTGACTATCTGTTTGAAAATACTACAGACAAGCCTGTTGAGACAAAAGTATTTTTTCCTGTACCGTCCGTAGGCCCATTGTCTGCCTACTATGAGATCCCGCACGATTTTAAATTCCGCGTATGGGTTGATGGCGTGGAAATTCCGGCTTCCCTGAGCCGCCGTATTACATTGAACGGAACGGATGTAACAAAATATTTCAATATGATAGGCGTGGATTCATACACAAAATCTGTCGTTATGGATATGGGCGGAAACGGTTTGAAGATGGAACAGATAGCGGAACCGCTTCGCACACTGCCGGAAGCGGAACAGAAAATGCTTGAAGAAACCGGCATGATCGCCAGGGGATGTATGGCCGATTCGGAAAGTGAATGTCCCAATAATCCGGATCTTTATCATCTGGCATACGCTGACTACATACAGGAAGTCATGTATTACTGGGCGCAGGTTTTTCCTCCGCATAAAACGCTTCATGTGCGGCATGAGTACAAACCGTCTTTCCTTGAAAATTCCGTCGGTGCTCCACATCATAACGTTCAGGAGGCAACGGGCTGGACTTATGAAAATCCTGACGGTTTCTGGAAGGACGCATCCTATATAATCACTACCGCAAATAACTGGAAAACTCCCATAGGTCGCTTTGATATGCTGGTTCTTGGTGAAAAAAGGGCGGCTGTCTCTTCTTATAAAAACGATGAGGTTTCGGACACACGCATATCAAAGAATAATTATCTTATTGAAATGCGCAGGTATTTCGTACCGTCTGGCGAAATTCTGTTTGAGCTTGAATATGCCTTAAAAAACACTGGTGCAGCAGGCACAGGAAATACCGTAGAGAACAGCCGTCGGGCAGATAAAGGTTCTGAAAATACAGTTTTGCCAAGGCTTTTCAGTGTGGACGGGACGGCTGTTGTGCGTGATGCCCCTGAAGGCCGGAAAATTTCCTCAATGAAAAACGGCAGTTATGTGTGGGCATATCCTTCAGATAATAAAGACTGGTTTGCAGTTCTTCTGGATGAAAGTAAAAAAGCATACACGCACAGGAATAATCTTATACCTTTCGGTATAAAATCAGGTTCCGGCAGGGCAGAAAATATCCCAGACAAAAAGGATAAGCCAAAGAAAAAATAATCCGTTAAAACAAAAATATACACCCAATTTTATAGAATGTACCTATGAAAACATCATACCTTGTAAAGAATTATTCATTCACTGTTATTTCTGCTGTATTTGTGTTCGCAGCAGCGTTTGGTTTTTGCGGTTGTTCCGGAACCGGTACGGAACCTGCAGATGATACATCGGAAAAAACACAGACCGTACAGGAAACAAAAGGTAAAAAAACAATTATAGTGTATTATTCCTATTCAGGAAATACCCGCGCCGTGGCAAAGCAGATAGCGGGGAAAATTGGTAACAGTTCCAAAGTGGATATGTTTGAAATAGAGACTGAAAAGGAATATCCGTCTGAATACGGTGTTTTAGTGAAACAGGCCCAGAAGGAAATAAAAGCAGGATATCTGCCTGAACTGAAAAAACTGCCTGAAAATTTCTCTGATTATGATATTGTTTTTATTGGTTCACCAAACTGGTGGGGTACAATAACGCCTGCTATAAGTTCATTTATTCATAAGGAAGATTTCAGCGGCAAGACAGTTATTCCTTTCTTTACTCACGGTAGCGGCGGAATGCAGAATATGGCAAAAGATACTGCCGCACAGCTTGAGGGTAGCGGCGCAGCTGTTCTCAAGGCGGCAGCCTTCCGCGGAGACCCTAAAGGCGCACCGGAAAAAGCTCTTGATGCCTGGCTTGAGAAAACAGGCTTCAGTATAAAATAACTCCTTAGATAAAAATAAATCCGGCATAATCAGTATATTACTGTATGCCTGGAATACTATACACATAAGATAAACAGGCTTGTAGCCCTGGGCTTACCCCGCAGACTTATTCCGGCCTGTTTATCCTTTAGTACAATGAAGCATGTAGTCTTAAAAATTATGGAAAAAACTAACACATCAACAAATTTTACATGGATTCCGTTTTACAGGGAATTTGCTAAGAAACTTCTTGCATATCGCAGCAACCGCAAAGAGCTGATAGAAAAGATAAAAGATATTTTTTCCAAAATGGATTCCCTGGAAATCCCCAAATTGGAGAAAGATAACATAATAATTGATATTGACCCTTTTACTGTTTTCGGATTATTTAACAAAAACATTACATACGAAAACAGAAGAAAATTATTATCTTTCATAAAAGGCAGTTTCAATATAAATGCAGAAATTCCAAACGATTTTAATGCTATTCCTGTATTGAACAGTCTAAAATCAACTTTTTATTATTTTCAGGGAGAGCGTGGAGATCAGGATATAGATAATTTGTGGAATATGTTTCAAATTGCCCTTGAATATGAGCAAAACAAATATATTGAAAATGATTTTATAGAAAAATTCAATACTGTAATAAAACAAAAAGGTGTAAAATGGAACATAACTATGGGATTGTTCTGGATTTCTCCATATACGTATATAAATCTGGATGACACAAACAGAACATATTTGAAAAATCAAAAAATAAAAGATTTTGGCAATAATAATGTTGTGGACGGAAAAACATATCTTGATTTTTGCAGAACATTAAGTTTTAGGCTTGAAAATAACAAAAATGGAATAAACAGTTTCCCGGCTTTTTCCTTTTATGCCTACTGTGATTCTTCACAACAATTTTGGATAAAGCCAGCGGATCCGGATCAATTTGATTTTCATGGTGCATTTAAGAAATTTGGTTTTATTGATTGGACTCAGAAGAACAATTTCAAAGTTAATGATACGGTTTTTATTTATGCTTCCGGAAGTGAGCAGAAAATATGCTGTAAGACCATTGTTGAAAGAAATAATATTCCTTATGATGATACTCAAGATGATAGCGAATTTAATAAAGGCAGTAAATTTGAAGTAAACGCAAAAAACAAATATGTACGGCTTAGACTATTACAGGCAATAGACGATGCAGAGCTAAGTTATGCAAACCTTGTAAAACAGGAATATATCAATTCTACAATACAGGGATGCATTAAAATAACAAATCAGGATTTTATTGATTTTTTAAACAGTCATTTTGAAGGTAAGACCAGTATGAAACCCGAAACCAAACAAAACAATCCGAATATTCCGTTAAACCAGATTTTATTTGGTCCTCCAGGAACAGGAAAGACTTACAATACCGTCATAAAGGCAATGGAGATAATTGATCCTGCCTTAATTGAGCAATACAAAGCAAAAACCATAACCTACGACGATGTAAAAAAAGCGTTTGACGAGGCAAAGAAAAACGGACAGATAGAATTTGTCACATTCCATCAGTCTTATGCTTATGAAGAATTTGTTGAAGGAATAAAGCCCGCTATTGATAGATGGGGTGAGGAAGAAGGCGACAAGGCTGTTAAATATATAGGAAAGAACGGCATTTTCAAAGAAATATGCAAAAGGGCTGAAAATCCTACTATAGAAAACCAGGTTGAGACAGGCATAAGGGAAAATCCAAATATTTGGAAGGTTTCATTAAAAGGCAGTGGAGAAAATCCTGTAAGAACTGACTGCATGGATAATAACCGCATAAGAATAGGATGGGACGAATACGGAGAAACTATAGACGAGGAAACAGATTTTAAATATGGCGGAAAAGATGTGTTATCTGCTTTTATGGATAGTATGCAGATAGGAGACATAGTTCTATCCTGCTATTCTGCTGAAACAATAGATGCCATAGGAGTTATTACAAGTCAATATGGCTGGGATTCTTCTCTAGAAGCAAAATATTATAAAAGATATAGAAAAGTCAAATGGCTTGTTAAAGGATTAAAATACAATATTCTGAAAATCAATAATGATAAAAAATTGGCTCCGGCAACAGTTTATCAGCTAAACAACATATCACTTAGAGATATTTTGGATATAGTTAAAAGCAATGGACAGACCATAAATTATAAAACAGACAAACCTTACGTCCTAATCATTGACGAAATAAACCGTGGCAATATTTCCAAAATTTTCGGTGAACTGATAACTTTGATTGAGCCTGACAAAAGGCAGGGCGCAGCCCACGAAATAAAAGCAAAATTGCCGTATTCGCAATCTTCTTTTGCCGTGCCGCAAAACCTGTATATAATCGGCACAATGAACACATCTGACCGCTCCATCGCGGCGGTTGACATCGCTTTAAGGCGGCGTTTCAAGTTCATGGAAATGATGCCTGACAAAAATCTTGTCGCAAATTTCGGCATAGGTTTTCAGGATATTTTTGAAAAGCTGAACAAAAAAATAAAACTCCTTTTGGACAGGGATCATCAGATAGGCCACAGCTATTTCATAAAGACAAAATATGAAAAAGCTGATGCTGAAACCCTAAAACAAATATGGTTTCAGGAAATTCTGCCCCTTTTGAACGAATATTTCTATTGCGACTGGGAAAAACTAAAACTCGTAGTGCCTGGTTTTATCACAAAAGTAGATAATATTCCAGCTGAATTAAAAGACGAATGTGAAGATTCCGCCTATGAATTTAAAACAGAGGAGAATTTTAAAGATATTGAAGACTTTACAAACGCATTAACGCAGGACAAATTTGAAAAAGGCAATTAAATGTCAGACCCTATTGTCATTAAAGAATACGATCCGCTAAAAAAGTCAGAGCTTAGAGGCTGCGACCTCAGAGGACAGTATAATTATATTGAAAAGCAGGGGTTACCCCACGCATTGAAGATAACGCCTGACGGGGTAGAGGCAACTTCTTATGTAGGCGTTATAAAGCATAAAAAACTTCATTTGCAGATTCTGCCTAAACTTATTTGCGATAAAGACGACAGGCAAAACATTTTGCAGAACCTTATTTTCATGCTTTCATACACCAGAAAACTGGAAATAAAAACCACCAATGACGCAAAACTTTCAGCCGCAAAAAATCCATTCATAGAAATTCTAATAAGGGAATATGCAAACTCCCTTTTTGGCTGCCTAAAACGTCTTACGCCAAAAAATTATGTAAGCGAAGAAGACAATCTGTGCTATCTGAAAGGCAAGATAAAATTTTCGGAAAACATCAGACATAATTCCTGCAATCAGGCAAAATTCTATTGCGAATACGACGAGTTTTCGGAAAACAATGCCCTGAATCAGCTTTTTCTGTTTGTCTCCGAATGTCTTTACAACATATCCAAAGACAGCCACAACAGGAAAATCCTTAAATTTATAATGAACTACTATTCCGAAGTGGATCTTGTGCGTTTTGACAAATTCAAGGCCGCAAAAATAATGCTTTCGCGCAATCAGCAGCTGTTCAAAAAGCCCTTCGGCCTGGCAAAAATGTTCGTGGAAAAAACCAGCGTGGATTTGACAAAAAACAGGTTTGAAAGCATAACCCTTTTATGGGACATGAACAAACTTTTTGAAGAATTTGTCTTTGAGATAATGAAAGAAATGCAGGAAGAACTGCAATACAGAATTAGCGCACAAAAACAGGCTAAACTGCTTAAAGAAAAACAAAATGACGGAAATTTTTGCAAAAAACGCAACACTTTTGTAGACATCATGGCCGAAAAAAACGATGGCGAGAAAATAGTTTTGGATACAAAATACAAAAAATTCAGAGGCCTTTCTGATGTAGCAAATGCGGACATATTCCAGGTGTCCGCATACTGCCTGCTGCATAACGCAACACACGCAGTGCTTATATACCCCAGATATGACGAAAAAGACCCATCTTTATCGGAATACTTCCTAAACACTGACGAAAATGCCCCCAAAATCAAAATAGGCTTCAAAACAATAAACCTGAAACATGAAAGCCTCAAAGACAGCATGGAACAGATCAGACAGGAGATACAACAGATATTCCTGTGATCCAAATATAATAGCATTGGCAGAATTACGTCAGGTATATTATACCTGCGCTGCCTCACTACGATTTTCAGATTAACACAAATATCAGACAAACCTCACCAGGAAATTATTATTTTGCTACAATGAAAACTGTGGGGAATTATGGCTTACAGCGAACTGGTTAAGAATTTTGACAGAACACGCGGTTATATGCGTCAGTTTTTTGTTTTTGGTTTCAAAAGCCGTTCGGAATTCCGGTCCGCAAGTCCGCGGAGTTATGATGATGAGCGCCGCAGGGTAGAAAGCTGGCTTGGCGATTACATGAAGTTCCGTCAGGAACATGACGGCAAAAAAATATTCATATCCATGGACAGCCGTGAGATCCCATCAAACCCGTTTTACGAAGCGTTCAGGGCAAAAAGTTTTACCCCCGGCGATATTACTTTTCATTTCTGTGTTCTGGATATGCTTTACGGAGGTAAAAAATTATCCGTAAGGCAGATAACAGACAGTCTTTATAATGATTATTTCCCTGAAACTGATATAAAAAAACTGCCGGATTCCTCCACGGTGCGTAAGAAACTTGCTGAATACGAAGCGCTTGGCCTGCTTGCTTGTGAGACTGTAAGCCGCAGAAAGTTTTATTTCATTAACAAAAGCAGCATTAAACCTGAGGCATGGCGTGACGCAATAAATTTTTATTCGGAATACAGCCATCTTGGTGTTATAGGTTCATATCTTCGTGACAGACTTGCCGGAAAAGATACCATTTTCGGTTTCAAACATCATTATTTTCTTCATGCGCTGGATATGCAGGTGCTGTACAATCTGCTTTCCGCAATTCATGAAAAACGCTGCGCATGTATCACCGTACCACTGCGCAGATCAGGGACAAGCCGCAAACTGACAGTTCTTCCTTATAAGATTCTGATAAGTACGCAGTCTGGCCGCGGATATCTGCTGGCCTGGCATTATCAGGCGGGAAAGCCGGAAATATTCCGCCTGGATTCAATACGCGTTGCGGCAGCCGGCAAGGTTGAAAAGCATTTTGAAAAATATACTTCGTGGTACGATGATTTCAGAAAGTATCAGTGGGGCGTATCTTCCCCGAGAAATTTCATACTACAGCATATTGAGATGACTGTTCACGTCGCCCCTGACGAGGCTTTTATTATACAGAGGCTTGAACGGGAAAAGCGTGGCGGTACTGTAGAAAAAACAGGCAGCGAAACATATAAATATTCAGCTGACATTTATGACTGTTTTGAGATGATACCCTGGATAAGAACTTTCACAGGCCGTATCCTTGAATTAAAATGCAGCAATAAGAAAATTGAGGCAATGTTTTATGAAGATCTCATGATGGCGGGAAAATTATATGGCTGTGAAGAAGCCGGCAGCGCCAATATGGGAACAGACGGGGTGTCGGAATGATTTTCCATGAGATTTATGGCAGATATTACGCTGCTGTCGCAGAAATTCTACGCCGTATATCAGAGGGCACGCTTGCGGAACATGATATACCAGAAATAACTGCCGAAAAAGCATTCTCTGAAAGTGTTCTTAAAATACCAGATGCGCTTCTGGACGGTACATGGCCTTTGCTTTACAGGGATGCTGATTCCGGCAGGTTAAAATCCGTGCTGCGTAATAAACCGTTCCAGCCGCTTTCGCTTCTGCAGAAAAGATGGCTTAAGTCCATTCTTCTTGATGACCGTGTGCAGCTTTTTCTTTCACCTGAAACAGATTTGAAAGAGCTTGACAATGTTGACCCGCTTTTCACACCTGATGATTTTGTTTATTTTGACAGATATTCAGACGGAGATGATTTTACAGGAAAGGAATATATAAAAAATTTCAGAACTGTTCTTCGTGCAATAAAAGAGAAAAGATGGATAACTGTTTCCTTTTCCGGCGGGCGCGGCAGACACCATGAATGGAGATGTATTCCCCTGAAACTGGAATATTCTTCGAAAGATGATAAATTCAGGCTTTTAATTAATTCACCGCAGGAACGCAGGTTCATAAATATGGGCCGTGTCATATCTGTCAGGAAGGGACGGAATTTCAGTGATAAACAGCTTTCCGTCCCTGAGCGGCGGCAGGAAAAAATTGTATGTGAACTTACAGACGGGCGTAATGCCCTGGAAAGATTCATGCTGCTTTTTTCATATCTTAAAAAGGAAACCCGAAAAACAGGTGATGATAAATACGAGGTTACGCTTTTCTGTGATAAAGACGATGAAAGCGAGATGATAATCCGTATTCTGTCTTTCGGGTATCTGGTAAAAGTTGTTTCCCCTGATTCTTTCAGACGCAGCGTAGCTGAAAGAATCAGGCGTCAGATTGAACTGTTCCGGCGGAATAGTGGGCGGAATGGCGTCTGTACGGAATAGATCAGTTGCCTATTCCATAAACTTTGTCCATTCTGCCCGCATTCTGGCCACATGAATAATAACCAGGTGTACCGGTTACTGTATTCGGAATGCAGGGATCATTGGAAAAAGGTATTCCGTTATTTGGGCTGCCGGAATCCTCAACTGAATATATCCACTTTCTGAATTTGTCCCAGGTACTGCCTTTTTTATTCCATTCGGAAGTGTGGTAATATCTTCGTGTGGCTCTGGGCAGTGAAACGGATATTCCGGCGGAACGGGACAAACTTATATTTTCCCTGACGTTCCACATGTTCTCCGAGTCTTTTTTCAGATTAAACAGTACGGTTTTGTTCACCTGTTCTTTAAGTTCTTTTGCGGTTGAAAGTATTTTCTTATCCGTAAAATTCTTTTCTGCTTCAGTAGCAAAATCATAAATATCTACAGCAAATGGAGAAAAATCGTACCTGGCAGGCCGGTCGTCCTTGAAATATAATGATTTTTCCAATATTTCCAAAGCCTGTTCCTTTTTGGCAGAAGCCATTATGGCTTTTACGAAAGCGTCAGCCTTCTTTTTTAATTTCGGAAGCTGTGCCATGTAAACCACGCTCTGCGAATATCCCTGTGTCGATGAAAAAGAACTGAATTCACTATTCATCTCATCATTTACAGCATCTGTATTTGCTACATAGGCATAAGCCACGGCTTCCGCCGCTTTAAGCGGTTCCACGCCGCCGGCATTCAGTGCATCAAACAGTTTTGAATAGGAATACCCGGAAACCATTTTGTTGCTTTCCGTTCCTACCACATAGTCTGCGGCACCCCGGAGTTCATAAAGCCAGTCGGCTGACTGCAGACCGTCGGAATCTATTGCCAGTACATCAACACCACCTGCTGATTTAAGTTCCCTGGCAACCGCTATTGCAGGTATGTCCTCGCGGTAGGCGTAGCAGGCATTCATGCAGCGCAGTGGTGTGTACACATATCTGCTCCACAGCATAAGCATATAATGTTTTGCCGGGTGTTTTTCCTTTGCCCACTTTATGAAGCCGCCTAAATCCTCCATTAAATACATATCCACGCCTGAACTCTCGTATTCAGGTACTGATTTTAAACCGTCGGAATTTTCCTTTTCATCATCAGTGGCTTTTTTTAGGAAATATCTTCTTACTGTTTTTGGGTCATTATCATAATGTGCTATGTTTCCACGTTTTTTATCAAGCCCTATCTCCAGCAGAATATTTGTTTTTTCAGAAGAACCTGTCTGTTCCAGAAGTGCAGCTTTGCTTCGTGCGTTCTTATAGGTTGTCTTGTCCTGCCCGAACATATATACAAGAACAGACCATTCAGGCAGTTTTTTCTCTGAGGCCACTGCTGCTGGTGTCTCATCTGCTTTTGTACCGGCTGTTTTTGTCTCAGATGCTGTCACGGGAACTGCCGCACATAAAAAAAATATAATCAGTAAAAAAAATCTAATCATAGAGTCTCCTTTAAACAGTATACAATAAAACAAATGCCTGTAAGCGGCCGGGTATCAATGCAAATTAATAGTATAATAATTATATAAGGTTATTCTGTCTGCAAAATGATAGAATAGAGCTGTGAAATCTTTGTTTTCTGTTATTCCGGCTGATTTTTTCAAGCCAATGTGCGGCAAGTACAGGGAACAGTATGCGGACTGCCTGCTGCTGATATTCAATTCATACAAATCCGAAATTTCCTATGGTGCGGACAGGGAGGATGTCGTACAGACCCTGACTGATTATTTCAACGGCAGGAATGATACAATAAGTTTTGACGACGATGCCAGTTTTGAGCGTGATTCCAGGGCAAAGGCACAAGGGGTTATAAATTATCTGAAAAACTGCGGCTGGCTGGAATTTGAAGATGCCCGCAATTACAGACAGAATGTCCTTCTCACGGAAAACGCGGCTGTATTCATAGAGGCCATGTTCCGTACTGTAAGCCGTGAGGAAACGGAATTTCAGGGGTATATTTCAAGCATTTACGCAATGCTGCAGAATAATGACCTTTATTCAAAGCCATATCAGCTTATAATAAAAAAGGCTCATTCAGAGGTGGAACAGCTCATCGCCAGCCTGAAAAAACTAAGCATATCCATAAAAAAACATCTTGATATGCAGACAAAAAACATGGATATGCGGCAGATTTTGGAACTTTTTGCCACATACAGTGAGGAAATAGTGTCAAAGGCATTGTACAGGCTTAAGACAAGCGAGAATATTTCACGTTTCCGTCAGACCATAAAGACAAAGCTTGACGAAATGCTGTACAACGATGCCTTAATGCAGACCATGGCTGAGGAATATTCGGAAATAGAAGGGGAAAAGGATATAAATGCCGCAAAAGACAAGGCCGCCGCGATTATAAGCGGTATCAAAAATGCTTTTGAAAGATTGGACAGCATTCTGGAAGACATTGACCGCAAAAACCGTCTTTATCTGCGCAATGCGGCGGCCAGGGCAAAATTTGAGCTTTCCGCCGGATCCAATCAGGAAGGCAAGATAAATTCCATTCTGCGTTATATCACCGAGATAAATTCTGCGGATAATAAGGATAATGAAGAACAGGATATTTCTGAAATATTCAATATATTCCCGCAAAGGTTCATATCAGAGGAATCCATAAGGAAAATCCCAGAAAAACGCAATTATGGGGATGTGTCAGCCATAACCGTAGCGGAAAGCGTTTCCGCAGAGGAAAGGGAACGCCGAAGAATGCAGCTCATAGAAAGACAGCGTCGCCGCATTTACCGCAAAAAGATAGAGGCTTATGTAATGCAAGTTCTTTCCGGCAGAAAATCCATATTCGCAAGCGAGATTCCTGTGAGGAACCGTTCTGATTTTGAAAACATAATCTACATACGCCTTTTTGCCGCAGGTTCAAGGATATATTCAATAAAGCCAAGAATGGAAAAAGACGCAGAGGGACAGAATGTGCGGCACAGGGCAATAATGCCATCCTGCGAGTTTAACGATTTTGAAATAATAGCTTCTGACAGGCAGCAGGGGATAAGACAAAATGAAAAACATTTTTGAAAGATTATGCGAAATCGCTCAGTCATCTTCCCAAAAGGAGAAATTCGCAATAGCGGCAAACAGGCTGCTCAACCAATGCTTTATCCTTAAAAACAAAGATGATACAAAAAGGGATTTTTATTATATAAAGGACAACTTTGATTTGTTTTGCTCTTATTTTGACCTTCTAGGGTATGACATAAAAATCAATGAGGATTTAGGACTTGTTTCCTCAATGAACAGGAATGGGACTGGTCGCCTGCAATTCACAAAAGCCGAAAGCATAATGTTCCTTATATTGAAGTTGCTTTATCTTGAAAAGCGTCGGGATATTTCCTCGTATATGTGGCAGGCCGTTGCGAGCATTCAGGAATTGCGCGACAAATACGCGGTGCTTAAAACAAAAAAACTTGACAAAAGCACGGAAAAAGAAGCTTTTATGCTTTTCAAGCGTTATAACCTTATAAGAAACCTGTCTCCTGATTTGTCCGATGGAAATACGAGGATAGAAATATATCCGTCCATACTCGTGGCAGTGCCTAATGAGGGCATTTCCAGTCTGTACGAAAGCATAAAGGATAAGCTGAATCAGTATGATGAAAGAGATGATACAGAAAATTCCGACGAAGAAGCTGAATAGGATACGCCTTATAAACTGGATGTATTTCGGTGATGAGACAATTCCGATAGGCAAGGGGTCTGTTCTTATAAGCGGCGAGAATGCGGCGGGCAAATCCGCCCTGCTTGATGCCGTGCAGATGGTGCTTACGGGAAACACAGTCAAATTCAACAAAGCCGCCAATGAGAACAGCGACCGGGATCTTAAAAGCTATGTACGCTGCAAAATAAACACACTAGACAAGACATATTTAAGGCAGGGAAATGTAATAAGCAATGTCGCCCTTGAATTTTACGAGGAGAAGGAAAAACGCTATTTCGTAATCGGGGTTCATCTGTCATCGCTCGATGAAACGGAAAAAGTATCAAAAAAATGGTACATACAGAACGGCAGGCTGGAAGATTTTTCATTTCTTACGTCGGAAATAAAACCATCCATGCCATCAGAGTTCCGCAACGAGGGGGCAAGAATCAGCTTTATAAACACTACGAGGGAATATAAGATGCAGCTGGCTCACAGGCTTGGCGGCTTGGACGAGAAATTCTTTGAAGTGCTGCTTAAGGCCCTTGCATTCCGCCCGGTTGACAATGTAAAGGATTTCATAAACCAGTATGTACTTGCCGCAAAAGACATAGATGTACGCTCATTGAGAGAAAGCATAGATACTCTTACCGACCTTGAACGCACTCTTAAAAAATCCATTGAGGAAAAAAACGCATTGTCAAAAATCATTCAGAGATTTGAGGATATAGAAAAGAACCGCCATGACAGGCAGGTAAATGAAATACTTCTTAAAATAGCGGAAAGGGTCATTCATGAAAATGAAGCACGAAATTATGAGGGAAATCTTAAATCAGCAAGGCAAAGGCTTGAAGAATGTCATTCAAAAAAAGAATCGCTTTCAAGACAGATAGAGAGTGCTGACGAGAAAATGCTTGAATTGCGTCAAGCCCTGAATAGCATGGATTTTAATTCTACGATGGAAAGGCTCAAATCCGAAATTTCCTCGCTAAAGGAAAAGAAATCAGAGCAGGTCAGACGCGTAAGACAGCTTGAAAACGAAATATCCCATTTGAAAAAACTGCTGTCCTTAATGGCAAAAAGAACAGAAATTCCTTTTTCCTCCGAGGATATGGGGCTTTTCTTACAGAATAATGTAGATGAGAGAATTTCCCCGGCAAAAGCAGAAAAAGTACAGGAAATAGAAAATTTCATCAATGAGAAAATAGAAAATATACGGCGTGAAAGGATTACGCTTGAAAACAGGCAGATTGAAATAACTTCAAGGCTGGCAGAACTGGAACAGCAGATTTCCCAGCTGGAAGCCAGAAAAATAACTTTCCCTGCCAATACGGAGGAATTACGGCAAATTATTCAAAATGAATTTGACAGCAGAAAAATTGAATCCCATGTTTACATACTTGCGGAACTGCTTGCGATAACGGACAAATCTTGGACTAATGCCATAGAGGGTTTTCTTGCAGAACGGCGTTTTTATCTTGTAATAGAGCCAAGGCATTATCAGCTTGCCATGGAAATTTATTACGCAAACAAAAAAATACATGGGCAGGGCATTGTAAATTTCGCACAGCTGCCTGAAAATATTGATAAGGATCATAATTCACTGGCAAATTATATTCATACGGAAAACAGCCTTGCCCGTCGTTATGCTGATTATGTATTGGGGAACATTATATGTTGCGATGATGCCTTTCAAATGGAAAAACATTCAGCTGCCATAACAAGGGACTGTATGGCATATCATGATCATGTATTTGTCCGTATAGATCCCAAAATTTATGCCACGCCTTACATAGGCAAGGACGCTATAGATGCACAGCTAAAAAAATGCCGTGCGGAAAAAGCAGCACTTTCAGAAGATTTGCGTCAGATTATTCCGAACAAGAACTCATTGGAGGAAATTGAAAAAGCGGCCAGATGTGTAAATTTCGGAATTATAATGCAATGCCTTTCCGCGCCACAGGATCTTGCCACATTGGCAGAGCGGCTTAATCAGACAGAGGACGAACTTGCCAAGCTGGAAAAGAACCCTGACATAATAGAATTACAGACGCAGATTCAGAGGCAGGAGAAAATAAAGAAGGATCTTGATAACCGCCTCGAAGAGATTATTAGAGATAAGTCTCTCATTGAAGATCTCATAAACAATAATAAAAAAGGTCTGCTGGTAAGGATTTCCGAGACAAAACTTGAAATAGCAAGAATGAATCAGGAGGAGGGCAGCCTCCGCATTAACTGTGCGGCTGCCTACAATGATGCCTCGCAGAAATTTTCCGCACTTTCCCGCAACAAAAACGCGCAGTACATAAAGGAAAATTATAAAAGGGAACAGGCAAAATATGACAACCGGGAAAACCGTCTTCTGAACGGCGACGATTCCGGCAGTGAGAAATCTGAAGGGCTTTATCAGATGCAGGCACGTTTCATATATGATTTTCCGCATGAGGATATGCCGCAGGGCATGGATAATTCGGCAAAGCAGGCTTATTTCCGACGTTTTGAAAAACTTTCCGGATATGAAATAGTGCAATACGAGGAAAGCGTAAAAAAGGCAAAGGAAAAATGCGAGGAAATGTTCAAAAATGACTTCATTTCCAAGATGAAGGAAGCCATAGAAGAGGCTCATTACGAGTTTGAAGGACTTCGCAAGGCATTAAAGGATATAAATTACGGCGAGGATTCCTATAAATTCATATTGATGCCTAACAAAAACAAGGAAAGCCTTTACAAAATGATATGTTCTGACGACAATCTCGGTGGCGGAAGCATATTCAGTGCGGAATTTGAGCGACGGTTCAAAAATGAAATATCCGAGCTTTTTGACAAGATAAAGGCCGCAGGTGAAAGCGATTCCGCAACAAGGGAATATGCCGATTACCGCTCATATCTGGATTATGACATTGAGATACATAAAAAGAACGGCACAACTCAGAGACTTTCCGCAAGGGCAAAAAGCAATAGCGGAGGCGAGAGCCAGGTTCCATTTTATGTCATAATGGGAGCCTCCCTTAACAGCATATACCGCAAATCATACTGTGCCAGACTTCTCCTGCTAGACGAGGCTTTCAGCAATATGGATGAGCAGCGCATATCCGCCGTAATGGAATTTTTCAAGGCATTGGGACTGCAATGTATTTTGGCCGCACCGTCGCCAAAAATACAGGACATAGAGGAACATACGGACAGCGTCCTTACCGTGATAAGGGAAGACACCAACAGCATAGTAGAAGATTTCAGGTATAATGTTTAAAATCATGTCTGCGACGAAAGATTCTATATTGAACAAAATTCTTGGCTATCTTGTTGACCGTTATGAAAACAGCAGAACATTCATTGGCGACAATAAGACCAGGCAGACATTCCGTGTCTATATTTCAAAAGTACTGCAAAAATATGCCGATGACAGTGAATATACTTTTTATCAGGATGTCAATCTTGCACTTGCGGAAATTGAAAAAACAGGCATTGTTGTCCTTAAAAAAGAGAGAAATGGCAGAATAGAATACGCTGAACTTCGCATTGAAAATATAGAAAAGGCATATCTCTGTTTAGGACGAAAGCCCAAATCCGAAAAAAACAATGAAATACTTTTGCTTTTCGCAGAATTTGAGAATCTTGATAAGGAAATCTATGCCCCATTGCTATGGCATATAATCTGGCAGAAACAATGCCTGAAAGAAAACAAAAAAACGCAGTTCCTGGATGACGGGATAGAAAATTATCGTGATATTTTGACCGCCGCAAAAGCTGTTTTGGAAAACAGGGCAGAAATCCTTATACGGGAAATGTCTGTAAGGTTATTCAATAATTCAAAAAGGCTTGAGGAAATAGAATCCCAGGTTAGGACTTTGCTTTTCAACAGTGGAGAATCCTGCGGCAGGCATTATGACGGAAGGGAAACGGTATTTGAGGAACATGACATATTGAAAATGCCATCATACATAATGCTGAAAGGCAAAGGAATATTGCATTGCGGGCAGGATATAGACCTATCCAAAATAGGCGGCGACATAGGGCTTTCCTCCAATACACTTAAATCACTGGAATATGCGGATCTTCAAGGTGCTGACGTAATAACCGTTGAGAATCTCACAAGTTTTTACAGATACGAATGTAAAAATGAGATGGCGATATATCTTGGAGGTTTTCATAACAGCGTAAAAAGGCAATTCATAAAAATGCTGTCGGAACATAATCCCCAGTCCGTATTCCATCATTATGGGGACATAGACGCAGGCGGTTTTTACATTCTGGAACACTTAAAGGCAAAAACCGGAATAAGTTTTCAACCTTTCCGCATGGATATAGCCGAACTTGAACGTTGCCGCAGTCATTGGCTGCCTCTTACAGAAAATGATCGCCGCCGCATACAGTCCATTCTTGCCAAAAATCCACCTTATTCCGCTGTCCTGCAATATATGCTTGACAATAACTGCAAGCTGGAGCAGGAAGCCGGGCTTTTGTAAGATTTCCTTCAATGCCAGATTTGCAGGAATTTTTTGCGTAAACACGCAAAAAAATACAGTAATATTTTGCCGATTAGGACAGGATTTTCAACTTTTAAACATATCATCACGCTGAAGAAAAGTGGCAAAAATGCCATTTTATTTTAGTGAAAATCAGTTTTAAGCCGCAGATTCAGTCTCGTTTTTTGTACGGTAAACTTGAAATAAGCCTGCAAAAAATCCATTTTTATTTCAATTTACTGTATTATCTTGAAATAAGAAGCTGAAAATTCATTCCTTATTTCAACTTAGTCTTTTAACCTGAAATAAAAAAGGCACACAAAAAATAAGTTCAAAATATTTAAATCAAATACGGAGTATTTGTATATTATCCGTATTTAGTTGAAAAATAGTTGAGAAATCTCCCTAAATAATAGTGGTAATGCTTTTATAATTCTCCCGTCATGCTGAACTTGTTTCAGCATCTCTTATCATTACATAGAGAACCTGAAATAATTTAAGGTCGATGATTTATTTTAAGAAGATGTTTATAAAAAAAAAGATATTTATTGACAATTTTTATGTGTTAAGTACAATATAATATGTACCCAGTTATGGCAGTGAGTTGAAAAATCAAAAAGACGGAGGTAGTGTACAATGAACGAATACCGAGATATATCTTTTAATCCTGAACTATTAAAAATAAATCAGTATCAGCACTATCCGCAAATGATTCCGTTTGTGGGTAAAAATTATAAAGAAACAAGACTACTGGTAATAGCAGAAAGCCACTATCTTCCGCCAAGCCATTATCTTCCGCCAAATGATAAAGATCTTTTTGAGACTTGGTACGATAAGGACGCCAATCCAATTCCTGAAAGCTGGGGGAATAATCCTGGGAAAACAGTAAATTTAAAAGAAAAAGTAGATTTTTTTAATAAACATACTGTTTATGAACATGAAAATAAAGAATACCCAAAGGAAAATGCGTGGTGCTGGGTTGATTGGACATGGACTGCAAAAATTGTAGCTGCAGTGGATTGGAATAATGGAGGACATAGAATTTATAAGGTTTTAAGAGACGCATTTAATGAAGTATTAAGCAAAGAAAATAACATAGAAAGACTTGAAGACTGTGCTTTTATGAATTTTTTTCAATGCCCTGCCAAAGAATCAGGCAAAAGTATACAGCATGATGACACAGATATTAAAGTTGCCGGAGATACATTGCAAGCTGTTTGTAAAATATTAGAGCCTACAAAAATCTTTTTTGTAAGCAGCAGGGCTTATAATGCATTTTGTGCATATATAAAAGAACCCCCATTGAAATGGGAGTGGGCAAAAAATTCATGCCAAGCTATACAAATGGAAGGTAGTTTTAACTATGCCATTGTTGGACATAGTGCACATCCAGGATGTTCATGGTGGAATAGATCAAGCAAAAACTATACTAAGGAGTTAAACGGAAAAAACAAGACCGGAAAAGAGGCTTTTAAATACTTCATTTCAAAAGACTTCAAGTTTTAATCCGCCAAACAAAAACCTCAATCAGCCGGATAACAGATTATCCGGCTGTTTTATTTTTCGCAAGCCCTATCAGTTTTCCGGCATAATCAGCCTTTTTTATTGGAAAATCACATAAAAACTGTAAAAAACGTGATTATAATCACATAATTTGCAGAAAAAACGTGATTTTTGACATAAAACAAGCACAAAAAATGCGGAAAAAGGCACTTTTTCTAACTGTCAATTAGCAATGAGTAATAAGCATACTGCGGAACAGGCTGATAAAATTCCTGCATGCGGTTAAAAATCATAAATCCGGTATTGAACTTGTATTAAAGAAGAAATAAATCAATGAAATATATGCCTCTATAAAGGTATATAAATTTAAAATATATTACTCTATAAGGGCATAAATTTGCATTTTTTAATGTTTTCTTCTATAATTTAGTTATGGAAAAAGAAAACATAAAGGCTCTTATTGCCGCAAACCAGAATTTTGT